>Ga0007852_1000094_pt1 | contig 28772 bp, 11 predicted proteins | sample CryBogCBH28Sep08_FD_71227 | JGI IMG/M metagenome (GOLD analysis project Ga0007852, IMG submission 71227) | Freshwater microbial communities from Crystal Bog, Wisconsin, USA - CBH28Sep08 | ecosystem: Environmental > Aquatic > Freshwater > Lake | place: Crystal Bog, Wisconsin, USA | collected...
CAGTGAGTAGCACACATCGGGAAATTGTGTACCATTGGTACTAAACTGCACGATTGAATTTTGACAATAATCTTGGTCTATTAGATATTGTAAAAATTCTATGTTCTCTTTGAGCAAGAACGGTTCTCCTCCCAAAAATTCAAAGTTCTTGACTTGGGGCAGACGAGATTTAATTTTTTGCCAAAACGTATCGCTGTTGCTGGGCCACCTATTGTCCCTCAACAATTGATAAGATGGGTGTTTCTTTTTGTCTTTGATTGGGGAATGCTGTACATCTTCGGCTGCAATAGTACTGCTATAGCCAGCACTGCATATAACACAGCCCAGATTACACAAATTACCAAGATGCCCACCCACAAAGCTGACTTCACCTTCGGTCTCCCAATCTATGGTGCCATAAACGTTTTGCAATTTGTAGGGACTCAGCTCAATTCTGGTCTCTGCTCCGCTCTTGGCTCGATTCCAACAAGTCGAGCATTCAGTGGGTCGTATACCCTCTCTGAACTGCTCACGCAGCAAACGCATATACGGACTTTTCACAATATCTTCAACTGTGTCAGTTTGTATATTGAAGTCTTGCCAATTGGGTTTTTTAATTCTGCCCGAATAATCACAGCAGGGTTTAACAGACCCATCGCTGTCAGCCCAGAACCCAGCCCAAGCGTGAGCACACATTTGATTTTTGGTATTGAACTGCGGTGTTGCTTGATGAATGACTGTATGCTGTATTGGCGCAGCAAGCAATTGACTACTGATATCTTTGGATTTGAAATAGTCAACAACATCTGATTGCGTTGACACTACAGTGACAAAGAATCTGGGTATGTCAATGTAGTCCAGTGTGGATACAATGTGTTCTAGTGTGTACGCAGACACTGGATTAAAGTTTGCAAAAACAAATCTATAGTTGTCGGGGAAAGAATCTTGTTTTAGTTCAATCAATGAACGGTACAGAGTTGACGAAGGTTGGTGCTCTAAATCTTCGATAAAGATAAAAGCACCAACCGTATATTTTTTCTCAAATAACTGTCTGACTTGATCAGTCGTCATAACTCGATTCTGTGCTACCAGCATAGCTACTACCCATACCCTGTCTGGTATAACTTGGGTTCAGACCATTCATCTCCAAAATATCGTCACGAATGTTCTGGTTGCGTTTCTCAATGTTTAGAACACGAGTAAAGCTATTAGTAACAGCGGCAGTATAATAAGCAAAAGGGTTCTGCGATTTTGATTCATCAAAGCGTAATCCAATATAAGTCAGTTGAAGTAGAGCCTGTGCTCTCATCTCATCATTGTAAGTGTATCCGCGCCAATTGCTACGTGTACCATATCGTTCACATAGTTTGATATACATATTGGCCAGAGTTTTGGTCATCTTACCGTGATCCTTACTGAATTCGCCAGAGTCCAAATCGCCTCTCCAGTGTGACTTACCCACACAGTAGGGTTCACCATTTTTGTCTAGTTTGAAATGCTGGAATGGAGGAAAATTGACTTTAACGTACTTGTTATGTTCAGTGTCGTTCTCGTCAAATCCTTCAATCAAGGGATCGTTTTCATCTTCGATCTCTAGTGCAGCCATACGGGCTTTCTTGGTCTTGGCATCATCTAGGGGAATATGGTCCCAAGTCATTACACGGAAAACTACGTCAGTGTCTTTAACGTCTTTGAGTTTGACTTCAAATTCATCCAACTTACGCTTGGTTCCATCAGCAGTTGCTGCTTCGTGTGCAATTTTTGCCAAACGTTCTGCACGCAACTTGCGTGCTTCCAGTGTATTTTTCTTGTTGATTTTGCTGTAATCTGGCAAAATCATATCGTAGTCAGCGTATTCGGGCTGTGTGAAACAACAGTAAGTAGTCTTGCTCTTGTGGATTTCTTTAAGAATATCCTTGTTGTTGAGATAGTTGGTTTTAATTTTCGGTCTCCTAAAACTAAAGTAATAATAGCAAATGAATACAAAAATGTCAAGGCTTTTTTATTAAGTAAGCACTTTATTTCTATTCATAAATACAAGAAACGGGATATATTTACTTATGGCATTATTACCATCAGCTGGACAAACTCAGTCAAGTCCAAACAACGGACAGCAGACCGGAGCGTTGAACAATGCGCTGAACCTCATTGACCCATCAAATATCAGAAAACAAATTTCTGGTTTGCTGGACGGGGGACTTAGCTCGCTGTTTAATCGTGCGAGTAGCCCAACAGTTAATATTGTCAATGCTACAGATCCAAACAATCCACTAAAATCAGATTGGCGAGTTAGATTAAGTCTACCACCATCAAGCCCATTATTGACAAGCAATGCACTGTTATCGGTGCTTTCACAGCCTGGCAGACCTAGCGGTCTTGTGTTCCCATATACTCCCAGTATCAGTGTTACGCATACAGCCAGATATCAAGAACAAGCACTGACACACAACAACTACAAAAACTATTTCTATGAAGGCAGCGATGTATCTGCTATTCAAATACAGGGTGATTTCACTGTTCAAAATCACGATGACGCAATCTACTTGCTGGCCAGCATATTTTTCTTGCGTAGCTGTACCAAGATGTTCTGGGGCAGCGATGCTGATGCAGGTAATCCTCCTCCGATCGTTTATCTTGACGGGTATGGTGATTTCTATTTCCCACACGTAACCTGTATTGTGACAAGTTTTCAGCACACTATGCCAGCAGAAGTTGACTACGTTGAAGTCAAGTATAGCGACGGCTCTGGGTCTACAATCAGCAGTGCAAATCAACAAGTAGCAAGATTACCAACAACCAGTCAGATCACTGTAACAGTTCAACCTATCTACAGTAGAAAAAATATCGCAAACAATATGTCACTTACAGCATTCAGTCAAGGACATTTATTGAAGGGTAATGGTGGATTCCTATGACAGCACAGTATTCTAAGGCAAGTCCTTATTTCAAGACCAACACTTTTGCCAACAAGTATCTTGACGTTCTAGTCAACAGACCCATTGAAAAACAACCAGACGATGTGGTCTATACTATTGACAAGATTTATCAATTTCGTCCAGACTTGCTGGCCTTTGACTTGTATGGTGACAGTGCGTTGTGGTGGGTGTTCAGAGCACGTAACCCAAACGCCATAGACGATCCTATATTCGATTTTAAATCTGGGGTCACTATTATGATACCCAAGAAAACTACTCTAGTAAGTAACTTGGGACTATAAAATGGCAACAACTTGGCAAGATTTAGCGGGACTGAACCCGCAGATTGCAAATCCTAACTTGATCTATCCTGGTCAGGGTGTATTTTTGCCCGACGGATCTACTTACACAGTTGTCCCTGGAGATACACTTACTGGTATTGCTAATAAATTCAATAATCAACAAGCTAACATCACAGTCGATCCAGAAGATAATTTAGCAGAAGATCCAGATCAACCAGATGAAGAACCCTTGTCTACTGATGAGGAAGAAAATCAAGCCGACACTGTACAAGACGAAGATCCATTTGAACAAAGTCGTTTAGATGCAGAAGAAAGATACGATGAAGTTCCAGCAGATGTGCCCACAGATGTTGAGCCAGAAGTTGGTACAAACTTGTTTGCTGGGCAAGCCCCTGCGGTTGTTAAAAATCTTCAAGTGGGTAGCAACAAGACTACGGCTGCGGACCCTGCCGCAAATCCATTGGATGCTTACGCAAGTTATACCTACGGACTTACGCTATTTGCTTTAACTAAACAAGACTACAATAATTTAGTTGATGATTCAGAAAACTTTACTCCGTCAAAGGCATTGATCAGCAGCGCTGGCAGATATCAGGATGTTCGTGATTCGCATTTCAAAGAAGATTTTTATTTTGATAGTTTCAAAGTTTCAACAGTGATAGGTATGAGTGCTGGTTCTCGTGGCACTAATGCCATCAATATGGAGTTCACCATCATTGAACCTTTTGGTATGACACTGCTTGATCGTATCATGGATATTTCTTTAAATGAACTGACTGCACAGAACTATTTGGATATTCCTTATTTGTTAGTACTTGAATTCTTTGGTGCAGACGATGCAGGTAATTTGCAAAAGATAACCAGTCAGACCAAAAGTTTCCCAATCAAACTCTTGAACTTTAAAATAAAAGCCAGTGTGAAGGGTTCTGAGTACACGATACAGGCAGTACCATTCAATCACGGTGCAAACTTAGAGTCTATTCAGGCATTGAAGACCAGAATGGAAATAACTGCGACCACAGTTAATGATTTCTTTGCTAATTCTAGCGACCCTCAAGTTGCAACAGATGTTGACAGCTACAGACAGAACTCAGAAAAATATGCTTATCAATCAGGTGAGCGTGGTGCAGGTGGTGGACAAGGAACTCCTGGGTATAAAGACCCTCGTTTGTTGGGTAGTACCTCTGGCAATCAAGAAGGGGTAGATTCTGTACCAGATGCAACTACTCCTGGGCCGTTTAAAACGACCAGCTTTACAGCAGCATACAACGCTTGGAACATTGCAACAACAAAAACAAAAGATTCCAAGTATGCTGACACTATTGCATTTGACATAGACCCAGCAATTGCAAATTCAAAAATTGTTGATCCAAAAAAGAACACAGTAAAACGAACCGGTAATCTAGCAGCACAACAGGCAGCAGCGGGCGCTCAAGGGCAAGATGCTGTAGCAGTGAATACAAACACTGTGGTGCATAGTTTTGAAGCTGGTACTTCGGTGAATGAAATTATTAACGCTATTATTCCAAACAGCGAATTCTTCTTGAATCAAGTCAAGGACTCAACTCAAGAGGGCAAGACACAGGTTGAAAACAATACAACCAGCGATAGTGCTACACAAGAGCAAGCAAAGACATTGAAAGTATGGAAGATTGTACCTAAATTAAAGTTGGGTGAGTTTGATACTGCTCGTAATGTTTGGGGCAGAAACATCACTTTCTATATCAGACAATATGAAGTCTATCAACAACGTGATAAACGACTACCAAAGAGTCCGCCTCCAAAGCCAGCAAAACGCTATGACTATTTTTACACTGGTAAAAACAATGCCATTATCAACTTTGACATTGATTTCAACGCTTTATACTTTACTGCATCTCAGGTTGACAGAGGCAATACCGTAGAGACTGCTGGTCCGCAGGCCAACCCCGAGACCAGCGATAGTGACGCACCACAGAATAACAGCAACAAGAAAACTATTGGGCCCACACAACAACAGAATACTGGTAGCACTATGCAGACTGGTGTGGGTGGTTCTAACAACAGAAACGAAACACAAAATGCACAGAGTGCGCTGCAAAGTGTGTACACTAGCGCCAGCGGCGATATGATTAACTTGAAATTGCAGATCATAGGAGATCCGCATTTTATCAAGCAAGACGATTTGTTTATAGCACCTCCCCCAATTGCAAACAATGCAATTTCAGACGCACCCAGTTTATTTGTCTCTGACAAAGTTCAAAGTCTGAATATGGATGACGGTGAGATTTATTGCTATGTCACATTTAGAACTCCCAAGGACTTCAATGACGAGACTGGTATGTATGATTTGAAAAGCACTAACAAGTATCAGGTCAGCGAGTTCAGCGGATATTACAGAGTTCTTACTGTAGACAGCGAATTTAGGGGCGGTAAGTTTACTCAGACTCTGAATATGATTCGTTCACCAGAACAAGATTCACCCAACGCAAGCGCTACTACTCAGAGTGATCCTATTGATACACAACGCAGTGAAGGCGGGGTTAACTTGTTTGCTGGTCAAGAACCAGCAACTACAACAGAAACTCCAGATCAACCGGCACCAGCAGCAGTCACTGCAACTGGGGCTGATCTAGACGCTGCCTATGATTACGAACCTCCGCAGTCAACGGCGGTAATAACAACTCAAGGATCTGATCTAGATGCTGCCTATGACTACGAAGCACCCACTACCGAAGAACAAGATTTGTCAGATGTAGTTACAGCTGGTGAGACGCTTACACTAGATCAGGCAACAAGCAGTGATGGCAGCATAGTACCAATTCAAGATGCGCCAATATTGGCATAACAACGGGATAATAAATGGCACAGGATAAAGTTCAAGGTTCAAAACCGTCAAAGTTCTATAACAGAGATGCGGTACCTGGATACAGATATGAGACAGCGACGCAGTTGGGCATAGTTGTGGACAATCTGAGTCCAGCTCGTGACGGTAGATTGCGTGTTTGGATTCCAGAGTTTGGCGGAGATCAGAAAAATCCCTTATTCTGGAGAACAGTAAACTACGCAAGCCCATATCTTGGCTCTACATATCAACCACAGTCTAGTCAGAACAATACATTCACTGGTGTACAACACACATATGGTATGTGGATGGTTACTCCTGACATTGGCAGTCAAGTTCTATGTACTTTTGTAAACGGTGACCCAGAAAAAGGCTTTTGGTTTGCCTGTGTGCCAGCTAATCTGAGCAACTGGATGCTGCCAGCAGTGGGCGCCAGTGCTGCCAATGTAGACAAGACCACGGTCAGCGCAGATATAAAACCCAGCATATTGCCAGATACCAATGTGCCTCCTCAGGTCTTGCCTGTTGCAGAATTTAATGAAAATGTTGAAAGTAATATCAACAGCACATTCTTTAACAACAACAAACCCATACACGAGTTTCAGGCCAACATCTTATTCAAGCAGGGTCTAGACCGAGATCCTACTCGTGGAGCAATCAGCAGTAGCGCACAGCGTGAAACACCTAGCCACGTGTTTGGTATATCGACTCCGGGTCGTGCTCTGACCAAAGACCCAGCAGATGATCCAGGCTATGCTGCCAAAGTAGCAGCGGGTAATATCCCAAAAGATCAATATGCAGTGCCTACCAGAAAAGGTGGTCACAGCTTTGTTATGGATGACGGTGACATAAACGGAGTAGATCAACTGATTCGTTTACGCACTGCCAACGGTCATCAGATTTTGATGAACGATGACAAGTCTACAATTTACATTGCTCACAAAGATGGCACAAGCTGGGCAGAGATTGACGAGACTGGTATCAAAATGTATACTGCTGGCGACTATAGTGTCAGAGCAGAAGGCACATTTAACCTACACGCTGACAAAGATATCAATATTCAAAGCGGTGGCACAATCAATATGGTCAGTGAAACTGCATTTAACTTGAACAGTGCAGCAGTCAATCTTGGCGGTAGCGAGAGTTTCTTGATCTATGGCAACAAGACCAGCATTGGTTCTGGACAACTTGTTATGAGTGCAGATGGTAAACTAACAGTGAGCAGTGGTGGTGCTATGACAGTAAGTGGTAGTACTATTGATATCAATGGTGGCAGCGGTGGTAACAGTATCAGTATGCCAACGCTGGAAAAGAACAAACTTGCTGATACAACATTTGACGATAAGACAACTAAACTATGGTACAGTGTGCCACAAAGTGTTGACAGCGTTGTCACAATCTTACCAAGTCACGAACCCTGGGTCAGAACAGGCACTCCTGCTCCTACAACTAAATCTGTAAGCAGCAGTGTGTGTGCTCCTAAAACAGCCGGAGTTCCTGGCAGTTATACTTTACCAGCAGCCAATGGCAACAGCAACGATAAGGGTAAAGTCAACGGAGTTCCAACTCCGTGGTCAACTGACAAAGCATTTATTGCTAAAGTTCAGAGTGTTGCAACCAGCATAAACGCAAATTATATTGACTTGTTGGCTTGTATGGCCAACGAAACTGGGGCTACATTTGACCCTGGACTAGTAAACAGTATTGGTGCAACAGGTCTTATTCAATTCTTGTCATCGACTGCTACAGGTCTTGGCACAAGTACAGCAATATTAAAAACACTGAGCAGAGTTGATCAGATGGACTGGGTCTTGAAGTTCTTCCAAGCACAGCGACTAAATCAAAAAGCTCCTACTCCTAAACTACAAGACTTGTATTTGTGTATCTACTGGCCCGCAGCAGTTGGTAAGCCAGACAGCTACATTGTTAACCCAGCTGGTAGTAAACAAGCAACACAGAATAAATCTTTGCAGGCTGCGGATGGTAGCATTACTTGTGCCTCAGTAGGTGCAGCGGCAGCTAAATGGTTGCCGGTCATACAGCAAGCACTAGCCAATGCTGGTGTTCAAAGCCAAACTCCAGCAGCTCCAGCAGGTGCTATCACAGACGGTTCAGGTAATGCTATTAAAGATGGCAGTGGCAACCCAGTTCTGAGCGGGGCAGCAGCCACAGACATTGGTATCTCTAACGCCAGTGGACAAGAAGTTGCACAGCCAACTTGTCCAGCAGAGTATTTGGCCAAGACAACAACATACGCCCCAGCTAACAATTTTGGAGCAACTACTCCAAATCTAAGCACACAGCAGGCCAAAGCCATGATGGCAGAGTTGGGCTACTTCTTGAGTCAGTTCAACTACAGCTATACCAGCGGCGGTGGTGGTCTGATTGGTAAGTATGCAGTAGACGCACAATATCTAGCAGATGCTGGTTATATTAAACCAGATGCTGTCAAACAGTACGGCAACTCTGCTCTGAGCAATACAAACAGCTGGACTGGTCGTGACGGTATTCAGAGTCAAGACGACTTCTTTAACAGTCCAAATGTACAAGATACTATTCAGTTCAATGAGTTCACCGCCAGCTACACAGCACTAGTTGCCAACGGTGGTATTAAATCTGATGACGATGTTTGTACCGCAGCAGGTATGATGTTTGTTGTACACGAACTACGCACAGCAGCCGCAGCAAAACAATGGCGTGATAAAGGCGACGCAGCTATATCTTCTAGCAATGTGATGGACCCATCACTGACTGGTTCTGTGATGTATAATCAGGGCAGATATGCTATTGACATTCTAGCAGCAGGTGGCGCAGTAAGCAGCGTAGCACAAACTGCTGGTCTCAGCGGAGAAAACACTACAGGTATTAACCCAGATGATGTGTTTGTGTTCAGCGGTGCAAGCGGAACTCGTGCAAACTTTGATCAGTTGAATGGTACATTCAAAGATGCTATCTTAAAAATGGCAAAAGACTTCAAAGCAAAATCTGGTAGTAAAGTTACGATCACCAGTGCATATCGTAGCCCAGCAGATCAGGATGCAATCTATCAACGCTGGCTAGCAGCGGGTGGCGGACCAAACAACCCAACAGCGGGCGGCATCACAACTCCTGCTAAACCATTGAGTCAGGGTGGCAAAGGTAGCCCACATAACAGTGGCGTGGCTATCGATAGCTCACAATGCCCATTGATCAGCAGAACAGTTGATTTGCCAAGTTATGGTCTACGTTGGGGCGGTACATTTACTAAACCTGACGCAGTTCACATTCAACTAGCAAATGCATCGCAATAAATACTAGACTATGGCAATATTATATCGTGGGTTCAGTACAGTAAATCGCAGCAAGAAGTTTCGTGCTAACGATTTTGATTTGGTTAAACAAGACTTGTTGAATCATTTCAGCATACGTAAGGGCGAAAAACTGATGCAGCCAAACTTTGGTAGCATCATATGGAGCTTGTTGTTTGAACCCATGGATGATCATATCAATCAAGTGATTGTTGATGATGTAAAACGCATTGTAGGCTATGATCCTAGATTGGGTTTACAGAACATCACAGTGATTACTCAGGACTATGGGCTACAAATTGAGCTGGATTTAGTCTATATCCCAACCAATCAGGCGTCAAAAATGAGTCTGCAATTTGACTCTAACTCTAGTACTCTGAGTGCTGGCGGCACATATTAATAAACTACGCACATTTTGATTTTGATAAATACATCATAACGGATGTATTTTAAATGTCAATCACAACTCGTCAGACTAACCTACTCGTAAACCAAGACTGGACAACGGTTTACCAAACATTTAAGCAGGCCGACTTCCAAAGTTACGACTTTGAAACTCTACGCAAGACCATGATTGATTACTTGCGTACCTACTATCCAGAAGATTTCAACGATTTCACAGAAAGCAGTGAGTTCATTGCCTTAATCGATCTTATAGCATTCTTGGGTCAGAGTTTGTCGTTCCGCGCGGATATGAATGCCCGTGAAAACTTCTTTGACACAGCAGAACGCCGTGACAGCATTCTTAAACTTGCTCGTCTAATTAGTTACAACCCTAAACGTAACATTGGTGCAAGCGGATATTTAAAGTTTGACAGCGTTAGCACAACTGAAAACGTATTTGACAGTAACGGTCTTAATCTAAGCAACATCCAAATCAACTGGAATGATATGGCCAATGCTGATTGGCAAGAGCAGTTTACCACAGTACTGAACGCTGCCCTTATCAACAATCAGGCCATTGGCAAACCAGGTAATAGTAAAACAATTGCTGGTATTCAAAATGACGAATACACAATCAACTTAACCCCTGGTGTTATTCCAAGACAGACATTCAATGCCGTTGTTGAGAACAGCAGTATGCCATTTGAAGCAGTCAGTGCAACTAGTTCTGGTCAAGATTATATCTATGAACCAGATCCAATCCCAGCTGGCAAGTTCAACATCTTGTATAAAAATGACAACTTAGGTGTAAACAGTGTAAACACTGGCTACTTCTTGTTCTTCAAACAGGGCAGCTTGGCTACACAAGATTTTAATCTGACTCAGAGTTTGCCAAATCGTGTAGTCAGCGTTAACTACAACAACATCAACAACAACGATGTTTGGCTATATCAGCTAGATGTAAACGGTAACCCAGCGACAGCTTGGTCTGCTGTGCCTGCTGTGGCTGGTATTAACGTTATCTACAATCAAAGTACAAATCGTAACCTATATCAAATCAACAGTCGTACCAACGATCAGATTGATCTAGTGTTTGGTGACGGTAGCTTTGCCAACATCCCACAAAACATCTTTAGATTGTATTACAGAACTAGCAATGGCTTGCAATACAAGATTACACCTGACGAAATGCAAAGCGTTGTTCTATCGTTTGCTTATGTCAGCAGAAACAATACAGTCGAAACTCTGACAGTAACTGCAAGTCTACAGTACACAGTTACAAACTCACAAACTCGTGAAAGTATTGATGATATTCGTGCTAAAGCTCCTGCTCAGTACTACACACAAAACCGTATGGTTACAGGGGAAGATTACAATCTTTTCCCATACACTAACTTTAGCAGCATCTTAAAAGCCAAAGCAGTTAACCGCACAAGTTCAGGCACAAGTAGATTCTTGGATGTGCTTGACGTTACTGGCAAGTATAGCAGCACAAACATTTTCTGTGCTGATGGTATCTTGTACGAACAACAACCAAATGTATCTACTACATTTAGCTTTAACTCTGCTCAGGACGTTTATCAGGCAATCTATAACACAGTTGCTCCCATAGTTGCTGGCACTCCAATGTTGCAGTATTACTATGCCAACTTCCCACGCTATACAGCACCTGCAGGTACTACTTGGAGCAAGAGCAGCGCCTCTAGCAACAGCAGCACTGGTTACTTTGTAAATGGTAGCAACGTTGTACAGCAAACTGGTACAGGTGTAAGCTCGAACTTAAAATACATCACTGCTGGCGCATTGATTAAGTTTACTGCTGGCACTGGTAACTACTTTGACGCACAGAATAATATTCAAACTGGAACTCCACAATATGCAAATCAAAAGACATATTTGTGGGCCAGTGTAGTCAGTGCTAACGCTGGCTATCAGGCACAACTAAGTCAGAATATCCCAACTGGTGCAGTAGTAGCCAGTATCATTCCAGTGTTTAAAAATGCATTGCCAACTGGCGCATTTGTTGCACAACTTGTTAGACTGCTACAAAGTTATCAAAACGTTGGGGTTGGCTACAACAACAGCACGCAAAGCTGGCAAATCATCTTGCCACAGAACTTGAATTTGGGCGCATTTAGTTTAACTAATCAGGGCGATACTTCGGGTGCTGGACTTGACAGCAGCTGGATGCTGGCATTCACTTATAACGGTATTAACTACAATATTGCACAGCGTGGGCTTGAGTACATCTTCCAAAGTAACAGAGAAACTCGTTTCTACTTTGATCCAGATGTTAAAACATTTGACAGTAGTACTGGCCTAACCATCAATGATCAAATCACAGTGTTGCAAACAAACACACAATCTGACAGTGCAGCGCCACTGGGTCAAAATCAAACTTGGTACATCTATGACAGAGTTATCGATCAGGATGGCTACGTAGATAACACTCAGGTCAAAGTTACTTTCCCAGAAACTAACAATGACGATGTGCCAGATGATCCTGATCTGTTTACAAACATTGTAAACCCCACAGTGAACCCAACCTACAAGTATGTCTATTTTCAAGAACTAACTGGTACAGACAACTTCTTGACCACAGTGCCAGTGGATAACTCAACTGTGGTCAGTATCTATGCAACTCAGAGTGCAATCACTGCTAACTGGAACTTGTACTTAAACGGACAAGTATTCTACGCTACCGGCGAAAACAATTTCTATCAACTAGTAATCAGCAGCACTAACAGCAGAAGTTTGACATTGTTGTCTAACTACGTTGCACAAGTTGGTCGTCAGAATTTACAGTTCCAATATCGTCACAGCAGTCCAAACGACCGTCGTATCGATCCAGCTCCAAACAACTTGATCGACTTGTACATCTTGACTACACAGTACAGTCAGGATTACTTGGCGTGGATTCAAGACACAACTGGTACTGTTACTGAACCAAGTTTGCCAACCAACGATGATTTGAAATCAGAGTATGGTACTGGCACAACAAGTCTAGAAAACTACAAAGCAATCAGCGACACTCTGGTCTACAACACTGGCAAATATAAGCCATTGTTTGGTGCTAAAGCAGATCCAAGTCTGCAAGCAACATTCAAGGTAGTTAAGAATCCAAATGCCAACGTCAGCGACAATGACGTTATCAGTGGAGTCGTTTCTGCATTGAATACCTACTTTGATACAGCAAACTGGAGCTTTGGTGATACATTCTATTTCAGTGAATTGAGCACATACTTGCACAATGCACTAGCTCCAAACGTAGCCAGTGTTATCATTGTTCCATCAAGTACAGATATTGCATTTGGCGGTCTATTGCAAATCAATAGTAACCCAGATGAAATCATGGTCAGCGCAGCAACAGCAGAGAACGTACAGATTATCAGCGCAATTACCGCAGCACAAATTAATCAAACCTTAGCAGGATTGGGAATCGTAATTTAATATGGCACAAATTAAGACAAGCAACTTCTTACCAGAAATCTTTAGAACTGAGACCAATCAAAAGTTTCTAAATGCTACGCTAGATCAGTTGGTAACACAACCTGATCTGCGTAATATTAATGGTTATGTGGGTCGTAAGTTTGCTCCTACTTTTAAAAGTACAGACAACTATCAACCTGAACCCACAGCGTTGCGTCAAAACTATCAGCTAGAACCTAGCATTGTTGTAAAAAACAAAATTACTGGTAACACAGATTTCTTTAGCAGTTACATTGATTTGTTGCAACAGATCGGTCACTACGGCGGATTCACAAACAATCAAACACGCCTGTTCAGCGGCGAGAGTTATAGCTATGGTGGTTTGTTTGACTTTGACAAATTCATTAACTTCAACCAGTACTACTGGCTAGAAAATGGCCCGCAGGCAGTTAGTGTCTATGCTAGTGAAATTCCCACATCAGAAACTTTTACAGTAACTCGTGATCCTGCGACTGGAAGCTACAAGTTCAGCACAGCAGCTGGGGTAGAAAACCCACAGATTCAACTTGCCTACGGTGGTACATACAAGTTCATCGTCAATCAACCTGGATACCCATTTTGGATTCAGACTGATCCTGGCACAAGCGGTACAAAAAACAATCAGACTAAACTTTCTAGTCGTGATGTATTGGGTGTTACTAACAACGGTACAGATGTTGGTACAATCACATTTAAAGTTCCACAACCAACAGCACAAGATTTCTTTGTACGTATGGCATTGGCTGGTAGTGCTGACCTAAGTACTGCACTGAGCTACAATAAAGTTCAAGGTCAACGCCTAAGTGCCATCAAGTCAGCTGGTGAAAACGGCTTTGACGGCGTTAGCGCAATCAACCAAATCAATTTGAAGTCTCTGATCTTTGTTAACAAAGACCTAGATGACGCTTCTTGGACTGTGAACGGCACAACTGTGCCTACAATCAATCGCAGAAACGCTTGGCAAATTAGTTTGAGCAACGACACTGACCCAATCGTCACGTTGAATCCATTGTTGCAGGCATTTACGATTGGATCTTTGCAAAAAGTGTTTGTGCGTAGCGGTCTGTCTCGTGCAGAGTTTACGTACTATCTTGCTCCTGATTACTTACAATTGAACTTGTTCAATCAAATGCCAGATATTACTGCGCCTTTGACTACTCTTTACTATCAAGATAACTCTAACGCAGCAATGGTTGGACCATTCAGTTTACTTGTGGCAACTAACAGCGTAATAGATGTTGAAAACACTATTTTGGGCGCCAATGGATACAAAAGTCCAAATGGTGTAACATTTACCAATGGTCTCAAAATCACATTTGACGATACTGCAACTCCAGCAGCATATCAAAATAACACATACTATGTAGAAGGTGTGGGCGAATCAATCAGATTGATTGATGTGACAACATTGATTAATCCAGAAGCATTCGCAGCCAACGGGTTGGGCACACAGGATTATATCACTATCAACCGTTCAAGCATTGACTTGAACCCTTGGTCTCGTAGTAATCGTTGGTTCCACGTTGACGTTATTAACGCAGCAGCGGCCTACAACAATACAACAGCAGTATTTGATCAAAACTTACGTGCAAGTCGTCCGATCATTGAGTTTGAAGCAGACACACAACTATTCAACTATGGTCGTGTTGCGATTCCTCCCATCGATCTGATTAACTTTGATATTACAGACAGCAGAAACGCCATCGAGTTGCAGAACTATGGTGTACACGTAGATGGTGTCAAACTAGAGCAGGGTATGCGCATCGTATTTGCCAACGACTTTGACCCCACAGTCAGAGGCAAAATATTCGAAGTCAATGTAGTTTACATTGCATCTTTGGGTAACAATGTAATTAACTTGGTACCGTCAACAGAAACAGTTGTTGCAAATAACAATATTGTTGTGCTCTCTGGCCCATACCAAGGCGTACAATACTACTACAATGGCTCAAACTGGATACAAGGTCAAGAGAAAACTCAGCTAAATCAGGCTCCTTTGTTTGATGTTTTTGACGCATCTGGGGTTAGTATCTCAACATACACTAACAGTACTTTTGCTGGTACAAAGATTTTCTCTTATACTCCTAATACAAAAACAGGAGCAGTAGCAGATCCAATATTGGGTTTCCCGCTAACCTACAGAAACTTTAATCAGATTGGTGACATTCAATTTGATAACAACTTTGACACAGATACATTCACTTATGTAGACGGTAACGGAACTACACAAAGCGGCATTGATATTAACAGTGTCGGCTGGCTACAAAAGAACAAAGATATTTCAACTACTGTAATCAAAAACAGCTGGAATACCAATGTTGAAAAAGAAAAGCAGTTCCAAGTTATCAGCGGTATCTATGATGGTAAGAACAGCTACTTTAAAATTGACTTGGCTGCAAGCACAGAAGCTACAGTCCCTTATTTCAGAGTATACAAAAATGCTATACAAATTACTGGATGGGAAACTGTAACAGTTGGGGTGTTGAACTATGTTCACATCACAGACTCTGCGTTGACTACTGGTGACCAGATTGATATTTTGATTTATAACAGCAGTCAGGTCAGTCAGCTTGGCTACTACGAAGTTCCAAAGAACTTGGACTATAACAGTGAGAACAAAAACTTCAACACTCTGACACTGGGTCAGCTACGTAATCACATCAGCACTATGGTTGCTAACAGCAATCAGGTTACTGGTAGTTTCCCAGGTGCTAGTAACTTACGTGACCTGAACATCAAGGGTCAGGGCGGTAGTATTTTACAACACGCAAGTCCTGTGTTGTACAGCGCATTGTTCTTGGTTGACGAGAACGCAAACTTCATCAAAGGCCTAGACCTAGCTCGTAGAGAATACAGCAAACTCAAGAACAAGATTGTTGAATTGAGTATGCGCACCAGCGGTTTGGACTTCACAAACATTCCAGCACTGCTTGATACATTACTAAAAAATATCAACGCTGTGAAAAACAAGTCGTTTGCTTGGTACTACAGCGACATGGTACCCTACGGTGATACCAAAAACACAATCAACTACACAGTAGAGAGTGCAGAGATTGTTGACTATGAAATTAGCAGCATTTTCAGTGACACAACTTTGAGCAATCAGGCTGTGCTAGTCTACTTGAACAATGTACAGTTGGTCAAGGGTCAAGATTATGTGTTTGATACAAATCGTGCGGGTGTAACAATCACTGCCCCATTGACTATTGGTGACAGTATTACAATCTACGAATACAGTGACACTGACGGTAACTATATTCCAGAAACTCCCAGCAAGTTGGGCTTGTATCCAAAATTCACCCCAACAAAATACTACGATACTACTTACGCTACTCCTATCTATGTGATACAGGGTCACGATGGTAGCATCACACCTGCATTTGGCGACTTTAGAGATGACTTGTTGTTAGAGTTTGAAAAACGTGTTTACAACAACATCAAAGTCAATCAGGCTAAAAACATTCTTGATATCTATGATTACTTGCCAGGCAAGTTCAGAACCACAGAGTACAGCAACAGTGAATTTACTCAGTTGCTTACAGATAGTTTCTTGACTTGGGTAGGCTCTAATCGTGTTGATTACATCACAAACTCTACTTTTGTTTCCAGCAATGAATTTACTTGGAACTATGGTAAGTTTGTTGACACAGTTAACGGTGCTAAATTGCCGGGCTACTGGAGAGCCATCTACAAATACTTCTATGACACAGACCGCCCACATACTAATCCTTGGGAAATGATCGGTCTTACTGAGCAGCCCAGCTGGTGGGAAGCACGTTATGGTTCTGCACCATACACTGGCGGTAACATGGTTCTTTGGGACGATATGGCTGCGGGTATTGTGTGGAACGGTGGTAGCCCCTATGTCGATCAACGCTTTGTTCGTCCTGGCTTACAAAAAATTATTCCAGTAGACTACACTGGTGTTCTACTAGCACCAGCAGACATTCTGGTCAAAACATTCAATCAACGTGATGCCAGCGGTGATTTCAAAATTGGTGACCAAGGCCCAGTTGAAACAGCTTGGAGACGCAGCAGCGATTTTCCATTCGCATTCCAACAGGCATTGGCTTTGGCTAAACCAGCATTCTATTTTGGTACATTGATGGACATCGGTGGCTACTATTACAATGCTGATCTGGGTCAGGCCATCTTTGACGAAACTCTGCAACGTGTCAGCCCATTAGATGTTGATATCAACGGTGTAGTGGACGCAGACTATGAGGGCTACGAAATTGCTCGTGGCGCTGGATACTTAAACTGGATCGCAGACTACCTACGCAGCCAGGGCATTGACCCAAGCACCAAGTTGAACGGCTATTTGGAAAACGTTTCTATTCAGCTTGCATACAAAATGGCAGGTTTTACTGACCAGAGCTTTATACAAGTTATTGCTGAACAAAGTAGTCCAACAAGTAAAAACAACGGCGTTGTAATTCCTAACGAGAGTTACAGCATTGAGTTATACAAATCTACTCCTGTCAGCACTGTTACTTACAGTGCAGTTATTGTAGAGAGAACTGGCAATGGATACACAGTAAGCGGCTATGATAACACAGCGCCCTACTTTACAATTATCCCAAGTCTGGCAAATAACAAGAGCTATAGCATACCAGTGTTAGAAGACTCTGCGGTAATCTATCAGGATTATCAAAAATACAAAGTAACTATCCCTTATGGTTACGAGTTCACTACTCGTCAACAAGTTGTAGACTTCTTGGTCAGCTATCAACGTTACTTGCGTGGTGTTGGCTTCAAATTCACAGACTCTGATCCAGATTTGGGCACTCAACGTGATTGGTTATTGAGCGTCAAAGAATTTATGACTTGGGCACAGCAGGGCTGGGGTTCGAGCAGCGTTATTGTTCTTAGCCCAGTATTGAATCATTTGACCTTGTTCACAAAATCCGGTGTCGTGGATCAAATCCTAAATCAAGTCAATGAAAGTTGTGTGCTTGACACTGGCTATAATATCATCAAATATAGTCAGATGAGTGTTAACAGACAAAACACAGCTACGGGCAATACATGTAATCTTACACTGAATGCTGGTCAAACACTGGGCTTGGCTAAACTAAGTCTGGTTGAATTTGAACACGTGATGATCTTTGACAACGAAGACATTTTCAATGACGTTATCTATGTGCCAGAACTTGGCAACAGACAGTATCGTCTGAAACTTGTTGGTAAGAAAACTGGTTCTTGGACTGGTGCTATGAATCCTCCTGGATTCGTATTCAACAACACCACAGTGGATGCTTGGCAACAGGGCACTGACTACTTGATGGGCACAATCGTCAAGTATAAGAGCAATAACTACACAGCCTTGCAAGACATTCCTGCGGCAACAACATTTGACTTTACTAAGTGGGCACAGCTTACAACGCAAGAACTTAAAACAGGCCTGTTGCCTAACTTTAGCTACAACGCAGAAAAATTCAACAGATTCAATGACGTTGATAATCCAGAGTTGTTGGGCGATTTCCACTTGTACAGTGACAGCGCAATTGGTTTCCAACCACGTCAATATCTGACAGAATTTGGTATTGATGAAGTAACACAGGCCAAGTTCTATCAAGGCTATATTCGTCAAAAAGGTACAATGAATGCCATCAACGCATTTACTGCTACTGGTGTAAACGGTGTTACCAGCGATATTAATGTCTATGAAGAATGGGCTATGCGTGTTGGTGAATACGGTGCGCTTGACAATAATCGCAGCGTTGACCTAATCTTAACTGAAGGCACATTCAACGGTGATCCAGTTACATTCACTCTATTGCCAAATAATGGATCTAGCATCACTGGTATCATTGGTGTACAGCCAAATCAGTTGTACAAGACTGAGGGTGACTATACTCCAAACATCTACGTAAATCGTGATGCAAGCAGTAACTACAAGAATGACATCCAAACTGCTGGCTATGTCAACATCAATGACGTAGACGCTACTGTATTTGACCTGACAGCAAACATTGCTGACCTAAGCGCAAATATCGATAGCTTTGGCATTGGATCTACTGTCTGGAGCGCAAAAGATTTAACAGGTAACTGGAACGTTTATCGTGTAAACGAAACTGATGTAAACGTTATACAGGTCAAATACTCTGTTGACAACATTGGCGTAGTTACAACCAACAAACCACACGGTGTTGCCTACGGCGATATTGTTGCTGTACAAAGTTTTGATGTTCGTGTAAACGCTTTCTATCGTGTCTACAATGTTGTGGATGCGTACAATTTTAGCGTAGTATTCTACGGACAAGCAGCAGATCAGGTCAAGCAAGCAATCACTATTGCTGGAACTGGTACACTGTACAAGCTACAAAGTGTTCGTATTCAAAATGCCACAGACCTAAACACCATTACTCCGCCACACGGTTGGATAGACAACGACAAGTTATGGGTAGACAACGATGCACAGACAAATGGTTGGGTAGTATACAACAAATCTAGCCCATGGTCTGGTAACGTCAGCATCTTTAACACAAGTATGCAACTAGATGCCAACAGCTATGCCACTGGTACTGGTTTTGGTACAGTCAGCACAATCAGCGCCAACGGTGCATTTGCAGCAGCAAGTAGCCCTTTACTAAACACAGGCAATGTATACGCATTTGTATCAAACGTTGCAAACAACCACACATTTACATTGGTTGCTAATATTGGACAACACAACGGTGGCACTAAGTTTGGTGCAAGTTTAGATACAGCAGGCAACTTGTTGTATATTGGTAACCCAGGTGACGGTGCAACACAATATGGTCGTGTACACATACATCAGTTCAATGGCAATGCCAGCTTCCCATGGATACAAACACTGTCCAGCCCAAGTTCTAGCAACGTGGGTGACTTGTATGGTGCAAGCATCAGTGCTAGTGCTGACGGCGTTTGGTTATATGTTGCAGCTCCAAATGCAGGTAACGTATACGTCTATCAATCAAATGCAACCAGCTACTATACCTACGCTAATACTATTAGTATTGGCAGTAGTGCAGCATCACAGTTTGGCTACAACGTCAAAACAACAAGCACTGGTAATCAGGTTGCAGTCAGCGCCCCATATCAGGCAGTCAATGGGGTAACAGCAGCTGGCGCAGTCTATGTATTTGATCGTAGCATCGAAGCATTCATTGCCAATAGTACTACTTATACAACAACATATACTATCGGTAGCACTAGCAGAGTCACAGTCAACGGCAACATTGTTACTACTGGCTTTACTCGTGGCTTTAATACAATCACATTCACAAACGCTCCTGTCGTGGGCAGTTTGATTGCTGTAGAAACTAACAAGTTCCAATTGTTAGAAACTCTGACAAGTCCAAACCCAACCAGCGGAGCAGCATTTGGTACAACTACTTGGATCTCTGGCAACGATGCAGATGTTTACGTAGCAAGTCCAGGTTACAGTGCTCCTGGATATTTCAGCGGTATCGTTTATCGCTATGTAAATCAGGGAGCAGCTTATGGTACGATTACTGGTACTAATTATAATCCTGTTATTAGCTCAGGCGATACTATTAGAATCAATGGTATTTCAGTTACATTCACTGCGGGTAATGTAATCACAGCAGCACAGAATATCAACAGTGCCAACATTGCTGGGGTCACTGCTGTAGCACAGGGCTACGGTGCATTGACCATCACAAGCAATGTAGTTACACCATATCAGAAATTGATTATTGGACCAGGCGCTGGTAACGCAGCAGCCAATTTGGGTCTGAATGTATTCACTACAGTACAATCACTAAAACACCCTGGCACAGAAGATGTAAGTCAGTTTGGTGCTCAGATTGCATCTAGCACAGATAGTTCTACATTGGTTATCTCTGCCAACGGTGGCAGCACTGAAAATACAACTACATTTGACTTGTCGTTGACTACGTTCGACCAAGCTAACAGTGTGTTCATTGACACAATTGAAGGCTCTGGTGTAGTATACGTCTATGGTCTAGTTGAGGGTGGATTGAGTGGCAACATACAAGATCAATATGTGCTTGTTCAACGACTACAAAACAACAGTCTCAGCGCACATGATCAGTTTGGTTACAGCGTTGCTATGAATGGCAATACTATGATTGTTGGAGCTCCTGGCGACAGCAATCACGTACAACAAGATCCAGTTAGCGGAGTATACACTGGCATAACAAATGCAGGTACATTCTACACATACAACAACTTCAGCGGCAACGTTGGTTGGGACATTGTAGCACAAGAAACCAATAAAGTAGATATTGACAGTATCAGCAGATTGTATTTGTACAATGTCAATACTCAGGTCATCACTACAAACTTAGACTACATTGATCCTGCAAAAGGCAAAGTATTGGGCGCAGCGCAAGAAGACTTGGACTTCATCACTGCCTACGACCCAGCTGTGTACAACAGCATTGGTGGTATCGACGGTACTCCAAATCTTGCATTCAATTTAGACTATCACTGGGGCCCAGAACAAGTCACCAAGACTTGGTGGAATACCGGAGTTCTACGTTATATTGACTATGAACAAGGCAACTTGACTTATCGTGCTAACAACTGGGGCAAAATGTTCCCTGGTAGTCAAGTACAGGTCTGTGAATGGGTCGCAAGCGATGTTCCTCCTAGCGCCTACACTGGTTTGGGTACTCCTTTATACGCAGACAACAGTGCTTATATAGTTGAAACAACAATCAACCCAAGTACTAAACTTGCAAAAAGCACTTACTACTATTGGGTAACTGGCAAAAACAGTCTTGAACCAGACAGTGTACATCGCAACACAATCAGCACTATTCAGGACGTGATTGAGAATCCACAGGCACAAGACATTGCTTATGCAGCAGTGATTCGTGACGACACTATCAGTCTACACGGTATCAGCAACTCATTGAGTGGCAATAGCACAGTCTTGCACGTTGATTACGATACAATTCGTAACACACATATTATTCATAGCGAGTATCAACTTGTTCAAGAGGGCAATGCAAGCAGCACTATCCCAGCAAGAATAGTTGAGAAAATGATCGACAGTCTAAGCGGCATCGACGCTAATGGCTTAGTGGTGCCAAGCGCAAGTCTAAGCCCACAATCACGTATTGGTCTTGGCAACAACCCAAGTCAGACAGTGTTTGTTGACAGAATGGCAGCGTTGAAAAACTGGGTAGAATATGTAAATGCTGTGCTAATTCAGTATCCTATTGTAGAAGAATTCAATATTAGCCCATTGTATGCATCAGCAGAATTGCCCAGCGCAACTACGTATGACATACAAGTCAGCACTTATACACAATTGACTTATGTAGAAACTGCTGGTCTGATAACTGGCTATACTGTATTGGTATTGGCAGACGAGACACAACAGGGTCTTTGGACTACGTATTCTTGGAGCGGCAGTGCTTGGGTATTGTCAGCCACACAAAGTTACTATACTCCATTCTACTGGAGTAAGACTGATTGGTACGACAGTACCTATGACAGCACCGTGTTGCCAACCTATGTTGTTGCCACAGCAGCAGATGTTTCTACACTGACCTCGACTGTGGGCAATACTGTAAAAGTATTGAACAATGGTTCAGGTGAATTCGCAGTCTATCGTGTCAACAGCGACTTAACAACTAGCATTGTGGGCATACAAAATGGTACTATACAGTTGAACAGCAACTTGTATACCACTGACGTAGCAGCAAATGAAATTCGCATTATATTCAATGCCATCAAAGACTATATCTTTATCAACACATTGTCTGGTTATTTCAATCAGATGTTTTTCTTCTTGATTAACTACATCCTGACAGAACAGCCAAGCGTTGATTGGGTATTCAAAACCAGCTTTATCAGCATCTTGCACAAGTTCAAGACTTTGGACCAACCTGCAAGTTATAGCCCAGACAACCAAAGCTACTACGAAAACTACATCAACGAAGTTAAACCTTATAGAACAAGTATCAGAGATTACTTGATTGACTATCAGGGTAATGATGAGTATTATGGTGACAGCACTGACTTTGATATTCCAAGTACCTACATCGCAGATATCAACGGATATCGCAGTCCAAACGGCACTAATGCTCTTGACAGTACTTGGTTGAGCACATTGTCACAGTACAATCAGTGGTACAACAACTATACCTATGGCATCGGTGACGTATTCGTTGCTAACGCAGGTTTTGGTTTCGTATTGACTCCAACAGTCAGCGTTGTTGGTGGCGGGGGTACTGGTGCTAACGTAGCAGCCATTGTGAACTTTGATACTGGCGGCATTGAAAGTTTTGAAGTTATCAATCCAGGTAAAGGCTATACAAGCCAGCCAACTATCTTTATCAACGGTACTGGTAGTGGAGCAGTGGGCTATGCAAAACTTGTGAATCACTATCAGGTTGACAGTGTGCCAACTACACAACTAGACACGTTTGCCAACGTCACAGTCTATGTTGGTAATATCATTACTCAGCAAAACACTGGGGCATATGGTACTGTATATTCAGCAAGTACTGGAAATACTGTGACCTTGATTGATGCTGTTGGTACATTCAATACTACAGACTATATCTTTAGTGATGCAGCAAACCTATCAACAAATCTAACCAGTACAACTAGCTATACACAGTTCTTGAACCGTAGTTACAACACTATTCGTAATGTTTCTACTACTATCAAGTTTGATAGAACTTCTTATACCAGCAACGTTGTCACTTGGCAACCAAATATCACTGTTGCTAACAGCAGCATAGTGAGCTACAACGGACAAGCATATCAGGCAACTGCTAATGTTTACAGTTCTGCAATTTTGACATTGGCAAATGCAGCCTCTGTCAGTGTGGGTCAATACATTACTCAGGCAAATACTACTGCAAACGCACGAGTCTTGTCTGTGAGCGGTAATTCTAAAATTATCACTGTGGGTAATCTGACTTCGAACTTCATTCGCAGAGGTGGCAACATCTTGGTAAATGGTTCAGATGCTAACACAAGACCAATTTCTGTCAGCAATGTATTTGACTATACAAAATACACATTGTTGAATGCAAACAGTTTTGTCACAGCCACAGATCGTATCAGTGCATACTATCAGCCCACAGCAGATATGCCAGCAAAAGATTTTTCTCAGTTAATGACTGGTATCGAGTATCCGGGGGTCAGTGTCACTGGTGTTGGGTATGAAGCAGAAACATCAGTGTTCAACAGTAATTTGATTTACACTTGGTCAAACACTCGTGCTATCTACAGTTCTAACGTTCAAATTCCAACAGTGACTTTGAATCTGTCAAACTCTGCGGTTGTTTACTCTGGTAACATTGTTACTCAAGCAACTTCTGGCGCTTACGGTACTGTGTATCAAACAAGTACTGGTAACGTTATGACATTGGTAAACGTTGTGGGTTCATTTGACGTTACTGACGGATATTATTTGTCTGCTAACACTGCAAACTTGAACGTAACTCCAACACAGTCACGTGCGTTCCAACAAGTAACAACACAAAATTTGGTTGATTTTACAAAATACAACTATGCCAGCGGTCAATCTATCTTCTTGGTAGATGTTGATACAAGTCAACAGTATATTTTGAACATTACTGAAGTTGATACTTGGAGAATGATTCTCAGCGGTAATGTGCCAACTATTCCAGCGGGCGCTAATGTATCGTTGAAATACTATGACTTCAATAACCCAACTTACTTGGATACTATTGTTCAGAATACCTACACTGGAACTAATCAAGGTTCTACTATAGATGGTGGTATGTATTATGATACCTACAGCAGTCACGCACCAGAAGAACTTGTTCCTGGAGCAACATTTGACAGTCTGAATATGGTAGTTTCTACTGGTATCAACAACAATACACAGGTCGTTACATATCGTGTTGTACACAATATGAATGCCAATGTAAGCGCAAACAACACAGCACACTGGCCACAGTACTACGGGGTCAGCGCAACACATCAGACCACACTGACTGCTAATTTGAACATCACAGATAGCAATATCTTTGTTGCAAATGCAGCAGCATTGAGTGCACCAAACTTGTCTAAATTGATTCCTGGACAAGTCTATATTAATGGTGAAAAGATTATATTCTGGGGCTTGGACACTGCACACAACAGACTGTATCAGTTCCGTAGAGCAACTGATGGAACTGGCGCTCCGTTAGTTCATTTAGCTGGAACTAAGGTTGTCGATTGTGGTATTAATGAGCTGATTCCAGGCGGAAACACAGTACACACAACTACTTGGTTGAACGCAAGTCCCGGTGCTCCTAAAACACTAGTGGATAATTTGGGTGATGTTATCACAGACAACTTTGGTAATATCTTGACAACAGCGGGTGCAAATGCTAATGCTGTTACTGACGGTTCTGGCCTAGAAGGTTCTTCTACAGCGCAAGCCGTGTTCCTTAAGGGACTGACTTAAAATAAATATAGAAAAGGCCGAGATTTAAAATGACAATTACAATTACAGGTTTACCGTTACAAGGTACCGTTCTAGACACTACGCTGATTCCCGTAGAAACCGCAGGGGTAACTGCGCACATTACAGCGTCTTCTATCAAATCCTATCTTAGCTCTGGTACTTTAACCAGCATCACAGCTGGATCTGGTACAATATCTGGGGCGTTGTCTGTGGGGTCGCTGTACAGCGGGGCAATTACTGCAACTACTGTAACAACTTCGTCGGATGTGACAATTGGTGGTAACTTGATATTTTCACAGGCCGCTGCGGCTCTGACATTCAGTAACATCATCGTTACTAATGCCAACGTAGCATCAAACATAAATCTGAGTGGTACTATTGTTCCTACATCTAACGTAACTGCCAACTTGGGTACTACTGCTGCTTGGTTCAACACACTGTACTCGGCCAATGCGATGCATTCAAATGTGACTACTGCCGCAATCACTGCAAACACAGTTACAACTGGCATAGTCACTGGATCTGCTAACACAACGGCTAACTTGGGCACAAGCACTAACTGGTTCAATAACTTATATTCTGTAAACGCAGTACACAACACTGTGACTGTGACTGGTGGACTTGTACCAAACGCAAACACTACAGTTAACATCGGGTCAACAAGTTACTGGTTTAACAACATTTTTGGTAAATCAACTCAGGCACAATACGCTGACTTGGCAGAAAAATATCAAAGCGATGCTGAATATGCTCCGGGAACTGTTGTGGTTTTTGGCGACGAAACAGAAGTCACTATCAGTACACGAGCAAATGATCCACGAGTAGCGGGTGTAGTTTCTACAGATCCTGCGTACTTGATGAACAGCTTGGCTGATGGGGTATCTGTTGCACTACAGGGCAGAGTTCCTTGTCAGGTTATGGGCACAGTAAAACGCGGAGATTTGATGGTGACTAGCACATTCCCAGGAGTGGCAATGGCATCTAATGATCCGCAAATTGGTACAGTAATTGGCAAGGCTTTGGGTACCCATTCTGGTTCTGATATCGGAATCATAGAAGTAGTAGTAGGCAGAATTTGACCCTATAAATATACAATAATCAGAGAAATAACACAATGAGCAAAGACACAATCCGTCAACCAGATGATTTGAGTGGCATCTACGTAAGAGGACACATAAAAATCACTGACCCAACAACTGGGGAAGTTCTTGTCAATAAAGGCAATGCTATCCACTATGAAAACATCAGTGCTGCATTGGCCTATATGTTGGCTAACAAAGAGCAAAACTATATCTACGAAATGCACTTTGGCAACGGCGGTACTAGCGTTGACCCAACAGGTGTTATTACATACTTGCCTCCAAACACTACTGGACAAAGCAGTAACTTGTACAGCGCTACCTACAGTAAAGTAGTTGACGATACTGCCGCTGCGAACGGTAATCCTACACAGAACTACATTCAAGTTCGTCACGTTCCTGGCACAGTCTATACAGATATTCTTGTTAGCTGCTTGCTTGACTACGGCGAGCCAGCTGGACAAAGTGCGTTCGATAACAGTCAAACTCTAACTGACACATACACATTTGACGAGTTGGGTCTATTTGGTCGTAGTACTGACGGTACAAGTGGCCTAACAACCACTGGTCCAATGTTGACACACGTTATCTTCCACCCAGTTCAGAAATCTCTAAACAGACTTATTCAAATTGACTACACAGTCCGTATTCAAACTCTAACAAACTTGAGTAGCATTGGATAATACAAATGGCATATACAATTAATAAAACAACAGGTGAAGTTTTAATCACTATCCCAGACGGTACAGCAGACGGTCCAGATATTAACCCTGGGCTGAATGCCACTGACTTGGATCTGTTTGGTAAAAACTACCCCTTGTATGGCCAATACCAAAACGAAAACTTTATCAAGTTGTTGCAAAACTTTGCTAACACATTAGCTCCTACAAATCCATTGCAGGGCGAGTTGTGGTATGACCTGAACACACATTTGTTAAAGATTTATACTGGCACAACATTTATTCCAGTTAGCCCAGTCATTGTATCTGCCTCAGCACCTATCACTTCGTTGGTAGGTACACAGTGGTGGGACAGCACAAACTTCCAGTTGAATATGTACAATGGCACTGGATGGTCAGTGATTGGACCTGCGTACAAAGCTCCTGATGGAGTCAGTGGTGCAATTGTTGAAGACGTAACAGACAATGTGGGTGGTACTCACACAGTCATCAAATTTTACACAAACAATAACGTCAGTGCTATTGTTGCATTCGATCAACCTTTTGTATTGAGTAGTGCTAGTGCAGTCTCTGGCTTTAGCACAATTAGTCCTGGTATTACTCTGTGTGCAGAAGCAAATAACTTGTTCTACGGCACTGCGGTGAACGCACAACAGTTGGGTAATATTGCTGCTATCAACTATGCTCGTAATGACATTGATAGCACATTCTATGGTAATATCAGTGTTGGTTATCAGAACTTGAATATTTTTACAACAAGTTCAAACACATCGCTAATCAATAACAGAAACAATGCCAACGTTAGTTTGTACGCAAACATTGTGGGTACTTTGACCAACGTGTTAAACGTAAATGGCACAACGGGCGAAATCACTGTTGCGCTGAACCCATCTAGCGCATTGGGCGTTGTTACAAAACAGTACGCTGATAACAGTATCGCCACTGCTGTAGCCCCATTAGCTCCAAGCTATAGTCCAACATTTGCTGGAGTTCCAACAGCCCCTAACGTTGCTGTTGCAGCTACTAATACAGCACAGGTTGCATCAATGGCGTCAGTACAAAATGCTATTACTAATGGAAATACTGCACCTTGGTTAGGAAGTCAAAAGACAGTGAGCACAAGTTTACCTACTAACGGCCAAGGCAATCCTGGCGACTTTTGGTTCCAAATCTAACATATGACTATTCCTTCAGCAGCAGCCAAATATGGTCTAGGTACCACATACATAAACAGTGCCAATACCTACTACCCACTTAAAGGTATGTGGATTAAAAATGCAGATGGTACTTGGCATCCTGTAAAAACTGGATGGACCTGTAGATCAGATGGTGTATGGGAGCGTATCTACCCAACCCCTAAAGGTATTTTTACTCCCAACGTTACTACACTAACACATACATATTATCAACACTGGGGCGATACTGGTAATGTTATTGCTATCAGTAACACTGGTGACTTT
>Ga0007852_1000102_pt1 | contig 27382 bp, 27 predicted proteins | sample CryBogCBH28Sep08_FD_71227 | JGI IMG/M metagenome (GOLD analysis project Ga0007852, IMG submission 71227) | Freshwater microbial communities from Crystal Bog, Wisconsin, USA - CBH28Sep08 | ecosystem: Environmental > Aquatic > Freshwater > Lake | place: Crystal Bog, Wisconsin, USA | collected...
GTGAACGTGGGGGCTATACGCTAATGGTGACGCATAATCGTGAGCTGGTTCAGCAGAACGCCTCCGCGCTTGAGCGCTTTTACGGCTCCGAAGGGTTAGGCGTGTATTGCGCTGGGCTCAACTTGCGCGACATAGGCACGCACACAACTTACGCATCTATACAGTCTATCTATCGCAACCTCAACAAACTGCCTGAGCTTGATGCCATCATCATAGATGAGGCTCATTGGGTAAGCCCCAAGGAAAGCGACGGCAAGATGTATAACACGCTGCTCAAACGCTTTCCGCAAGCAAGACGCATAGGCCTGTCGGCAACCCCGTATAGGCTAAGTGGGGGGTTGATTTACAGTGGCGATGACCCTTGGTTCAACGACCTTGCGGTGGACATACCGGTGCAGGATTTGGTCGATCAGGGCTACCTCGCTCCGCTCAAAGGGCTGCGCGCTCAAGTGCAGCTTGACCTCAAAGGCGTGCACCGCGTCAACGGTGATTACGACACCGCTGAAGTTGACGAGCGTATGACCGATGCTTGGGTGCTAGAGGTGCTAAAGACCGTCAAACGGCTCGCTTCAGACCGTAAATCCATACTACTGTTTTCACCTACGGTACGCACCGCACAGCTGTTTGCTAAGATGGCTAACCAAATTGGCATCAGCGCTGACTATGTGCACGGTGGCGACGCAGACCGCGCAACTCGGCTGGAACGCTGGAAGCGTGGCGAGTTCACGCTCATGGCAAACTGCAAAGTGCTTACCACTGGCTTTGACAGACCTGACCTAGATTGCATCGTTGACGCCGCCCCCACGCAATCGATCGGGTTGCACCGGCAGAAATTGGGACGCGGTGCCCGCGTGTCGGAAGGAAAGACGGATTGCTTAGTGCTTGACGTGGCCGGCAACTTGGCAAGGCACGGCGGCATAGCAGCGAAGGCTGAAATCTTTGAAGAACGCGCTGACGGCGTAATTCAAGCTGCCAAGCCGGTCAAGAAACAGCCTATAATTACTGCTCGCACAATTAAAACCGCCACCGCAGTGTCCGATGTTGACCCGATGGCCGGCTCAACGTCAGTATGGGGTATGGACGTGCAGGTCTTGAAGTCGAAGTACATTACTAAGCGTAGTTCAAAGTCTGACAAAAACATGCTCATGGCGCTGTATACCTGCGTCACGCCCGCTAACACACCTGTTGACATCATTGATTTTATCCTAGTTGAGCACGATGGATACGCCCGCAAGAAGGCTGAAGATTGGTTCCGGATTAGGGGTTACCGCGCTACCCCGCCTCGCTCTGCGCACGAAGCACGCAACTTAACTTACTCGTTACCTGTACCCCGCTCTATACGCGTTCGTCGTCGGGGTTCATACTACGATATCCTTTCAGAAAAATTCTAAATGACAACTACCGCCTCATTTGATGAAGCAAGAGCGCACGCCGACGCGATTCAGAAAGCCTTCTCTGCCTACACCGCAAAGGGCTGGAAATGTCTGCCATTGGATGCTAAAAAGAAAAGTTTAACCGTCACGAACTGGACTGATCGTGAGTTCAAAGCGGAGGACTTTAAGGGCTTGGCTAACATCGGCGTTCAGTTGGGCGCTGTGTCCAAGAACCTGATTGACGTTGACTTAGATCACCCGCTGGCTCGCAAGATTGCCCACTGGTTCCTGCCGCCTACTAGTTGGCGCTTCGGTCGGTTATATCCTGGTGAAAGCGACGACATCATCGCGTCACATCACATTTACTACGTTGAAGGCGCGACTAAGACATCGGCTGAGTGGCGTCTGTCAAAGAAGGAAACAGGCGGCAAGATCGTCAAATGCATTGAGTACCGCGGTGATGACGCGCAAACAGCGTTTCCACCGTCTAAGCACGAATCCAGCGTCACATGGGTTGACTGTAGCGATGAGCCCGCGCTGGTAACTGAAAAAGATTTGAAGATGGCGCTCGGCGTCATTATGACGGTCATCTGGGTCAAGTACAACATAGCCCCAGGCATACGGCATGATGCGTTGCTAAGGGTAGCGGGGGGTTTCGCGAAGGCGGGAGTGCCTATTGAAATGGCGCGCAAAGCTATGACCGCGATATCATATTTGACGGGTGATGAGGAAGACGGTGACCGTGACGGCGCGATTGATGACACGTACAAGAAGCTAGCCGATGGTAAGACCATATCAGGCTTCGCTTCGTTGGACGCCTTTGGCTGGGAAACTGATCGTATTCGCACTTGGCTGCCTAGCAAGAACTTAGAGCACGCTCGCGCTGCAGACGACACTAAGCCCAAGGTCAACATTTCCAAGCTTCAACCACGTGAGGTCGTTGAGGAGGTTGTCAAGATTCTAGCTGCAGTGCCTGATGAGGAAAAGAAGCTGTTCAACTTCAATGGCGTAGCCGTTATCGTGGAGTCCCGGACAAGCAAGCAAGGCGTCACCGCTGCCCCTGTCACGCCGAATGATGACGCTTTCGCGCACCACTTGGAAGGTTACGTACAGTTCATTCAGTACGACCGCAAGGAGAAGGTTGAGGTCATTGCCCGTACTGACTTGTCCATTGTTCGCCGTCTTAAAGATCCTAGTATCAATACGTTGTTGCCTAACCTAGAAGCGGTGTTAAGATACCCGATCATAACCGAAGGGGGCAAGCTACTTAGCAAGCCTGGCTTCCATACAGAGTCAGGTTTCTACCTCACGGACTCGTTGAACATTACCGCGAATGACTTGAAGAACATAACGGTAGAAGCCGCAATGAATAACATCTTGGATGTGTATTCTGACTTCCCGTTCACGAACCCTGAGTGGGGGCGTTCAATATCAATTACCTCGCTGCTCACCGCTGTAGCCCGAAAGATACTGCCGTTGTCCCCGATGTTTATCGTCACATCACCCTATCCGGCTGATGGTAAGACTGTTTGGTGTCAGATACCTCAAATCATTTTGACTAACGACGCCAACACGCACGCCCTGGCGCGTCAAGACGAGGAACAAGCCAAACAGCTCGCTACGTACTTTATGAATGACCCTGACGTTATGGTATTTGACAACCAGAACGGGCGATTCAAGTCTAGCGCACTGAACGAGATCGTCACTACCGGCGCTTTCAGCGTACGTCGTTTGGGCGGAAATGAGCTGGTAAGGTTGACCCCGAAAGCCTTGATCACGTTGAACGGTATTAACATATCGCCCAACGAAGAAATTACAACACGATCGCTGACTCTTGTCTTTAACAAACGACACACTACCAACTTCCGGCACCCTCAGCTGCTCAACTACGTACGCGAACATCGACGTGCGCTTATCCTATCCGCGCTGAAGCTGCTTGAATTCGGTATGAAGCTGACGCCTGAGGCTAGGTCGGCTATCAAGTTCGAGCCTTCCCGCTTCTATGAATGGGATCAGATGATCCGCGCCACGGTGCTAGCCCTGGGGTTGCTAGACCCAATGGATCCAGTTTTGCGTAAGCAGTACGGCACGCTGGACGAACATGCCGCGCAGCGTAGCGAATTCTTGAATTGGCTTATCAAAACGTTCGGTCCTAACCGTCCATTCACTTCTAAGGAAACGGCTGACCGCGTGGGGTTGAACGTTGAACTGCAGGACACGATTAAGGCGCTAGGTAATGGGCATTCGGCCACGGTCGTTGTCTTAGGTCGCGCTCTAGGGTCCTTGCGTGGAGCGGAGTTGGAGCACAATGATGGTAATTACCGTTTAGAGTTGCTATCCACAAATCCCGCGCTACGTATGTCGTTCCTGCCGATTAACTAAGACTATCACGCGGGGAAAAATTTATTAAAAATACAATTAACTCCATGGTAAAAAGCCCTTAAAATAACTTCAGTGCTTGAAAAAGCGCTGTTTAACTTCTTAACTAACTAACTACTGGAACGCCTATGTCATACGATATCTCTGCCCTTACAACTGAAGAAAAAATCGACGCCCTTGGCAAGCTCAAGGCTAAGATCGCTGATCTTGAGTTGTACGAAAAAGACCTTAAGAATTCGCTCATTACCGATATCGGCAAGGGCGCTGCTGAGGGCAAAACATTCCGCTGCACTATCAGCGAAACTGCCCGCGAAACTTTAGACATGGAAGCTGTGCGCGCTCACGTGTCGCCTCAGTTCATCCGCGCTAATACTAAGGTTAGCAAAAGCACCACCGTTCGTATCACCGCTCGTTGAGGTTACCATGAACATTTTCTATCTCCATCACGCTGCTCCCTTGGCTGCTGTTATGCATTGTGACTCACACGTAGTCAAAATGATTTTGGAAACTGCTCAAATGCTTTGCGCTGTACATCATCGTTATGGCAATGGCGATGCCGTGCCTTACAAAGTCACACACGCTAACCACCCCTGCACGCTGTGGGCTGGCGACTCTAGAATGCAATATAGCTGGCTGCAGCAACTTGGCGGTTACCTTTGCCGCGAATACACGTTGCGCTATGGCCGCACGCACGCTTGCCAGCGTCACATCCTTGGCGTACTTGCCAAGCCCCCCGCCAATATGTCTGACAAGTACTCCTGGTGTGAGCCGCCTCAGGCTATGCCTGACGAGTGCAAAGTTCCTGGCGACTCTGTCACCGCGTACCGCAACTATTACCGTCAATACAAGTCTCATTTTGCCAAGTGGAAACAAGGCGGTATACCGGTGTTTATGCTCGGCACCTACAATGAGCATGCTGGCGATCACTTAAAGGAAGTACAATTCGCATGATTACCTATGACCCCTCAATTTCTTGGCAAGATTTTGCCGCTAAGACTATCGCCACTGATGACTTAGACCCTGTCTATGTGGCGCTCAGCAAATGTGGTATGCCCGAGCCTATGCTAATGCGTTGGTGTGCCGCCTTCGTCACGTACTATCACATGGGCACTGCGTCACAAGTCTGTGAGTTGGAAGGTGACGTTTTTTGGGCCGAGCTGCTGAAACGCTACGATACCGCGCCCCGCGCCTCAGAACGTCGTCACTTCAGAGGCGAAGCTGGACGTAAGGCTATTAAAGCGTGGATTGATACTTACAGCACGCCTGAAAAGTTCTTCAACGATTGCATGCAGTCCTCTTTTATGAAACTGCACAAGAAGGGTATCCCACAAATCGGTACCTACTTTACTTGGAAGTGCATGGACTTGCGCGAAGCGGTATTCGGGTACGGCGTTGACTGGACATACTCGGAACGTCATATGGTTGAGCTGCCTAAGCAAGGACTTGAGGTTATCTTCCCTGAATTAAGTAAACAAAAGCATCCAGACTACGCTGGAGCGCTATTCCAAGTGGTGGATGGTATTAAGCATCTTAATGCCCCGCCCCGCTACACTAGAGCGTGCGGAGTGGCCGAAGCTGAAACTATCTGTTGCATGGCCAAAGCATATTTTAAGAATAGAAAGCCGATCGGTAAGGATATTGTAGAAAAAAGAGAAGACTTGACGGGCTATGGCGACGTGGCTGATCATATCTTATCGTTCATGCCGAAGGAACCTTTCGATGACCACGCACATCATTAACATCCGCGGCACCAACGGCTCTGGTAAGACTACCGCTGTTCGTACCGTTATGGACAGGCTCCGCTTTGCGCGTGATTACACGACCGTGAACGGCGTTCACACGCACGTTTACCGCTCAACTGACGGCTATCCCGTTCTTTTCATTGGCAAGTACGATAAGGTCGCTTCAGGCGGGGTTGACCGCATAAAGAACGTGCGTGATTTAGTTGAGGCTGTATCGGAAGTCTCAGTATATGGCCACGTCGTCATGGAAGGCTTGCTTTTGTCAGGGTTGCAGCAGTTGACTTTTGACATTGCTGAAGCGTGCCCGTGGGCCAAGTTTCATGCGCTGACGCTGGACACCCCAAAAGAAAAGTGCATTGAACAGACGCTGAAGCGCCGCGCCCTAGTCGGTAATGAGAAGCCGTTCGATCCTAAAAAATCGTTGCTACCTAAGTACCGCGCAGTTGAGCTAGCGCACGCGAAGTTTGTAGCTGCCGGCATGGACGCGCAACTTGTAAACCAACGCCAGGCTGTAGTTACAACTCTTGAACTAATTGGAATGAAACACGCCGCTGAGCGCGTTATAATTTAACTTTCTAATAACGGATAACTACTTATGCACAATGTAATTTCTATTCGCGGCTCTAATGGCGCGGGCAAAACTTGGGTGGCCAAGCGCGTCATGGAACATGCTGCCAATGATTTTGTAAAGATCGCCGAAGCCAGCAACGGCGTCTTATTGAACGTCTATAAAACCTTCGTCACTATCGGCAAGTATGACCGCCCCACGGGTGGATGTGACACGGTCAAGACTCCGCAACTTGTCTGGGACGCGGTAGTTGAGGCCGCTGGACACACGAACGTTCTGTACGAGGGGGTGATTGTTGGTAACGTATATGAGCCTACAATTATCTTGAACGCCCGTTTAAAGACTATCAGCGCTCGGCTTGTTCCAATATGTCTTAGCACTCCATTCGAGCAGTGCGTGGCCAACGTGAACGCCCGTCGCGCTATTGAGGGCAAGCCCCCTATTGAAAAGACTGACAATATCTTGACAAACGACAAGAAGAATATTTCATCGGCTAAGAAACTGCACGCGGCAGGACTTGAGCCCCATTGGGTCAGCTCAGATGAAGCTGTTCCTATCGTTTTGCGGGAGCTCGGCTATGCCGTTTGATACAATGACGCGTAAGCTCGCTTACTTTGTTAGTGAGCGGGAAAGCGTTAGAATGAACAAGCTATCAAATCCAGCTCAAACTGAGCCTTGGACTGAGGATGAAATACTACAGAAGTACCGCTTCTGCAACGTGCACCGCGCTGATGATCGCGTGTCGCGCTGGATAATCGAAAACATCATCGAGCCGTATAATGATAACGATTGGCTTTGGATTATGCTAGCTTGCGCTCGCTATATCAACTGGCCTCCCACTATCATAGAATTGATCGAGCGCGGTGAATGGCCTGTGGCGTCATTTAGCCCTACTGCCTTTGGCGGGGTGATTGACCGTCGCGCTGAAAAGGGCAAGAAGGCTTGGACTGGCGCTTACGTTATCACTGGCCGCAATATTCCTCCAGGCATGGGTAAAGGCGTATTTGTCGCTAAGAGCATGCTTGAGCCGTTGTTCCATAATGTGGAAATACCTAAGTATTTAAACACGACTGCCCCTGAGGAGCGTAGCGTTCAGGCAGTGTTAAAGATGTTTGAGGGTATATACGGTTGGGGCACTTTTATGTCGGGCCAAGTCGTTGCTGATATGACTTACTGCCATCTATTGAGCGAGGCTAAAGATTTGAAAACTTTTGCCCCTATCGGTCCTGGCTCAACTCGCGGCTTGAACAGAATTTATGGCCGTTCCTTGGAACAAAGCATCCCGCAAGAACGGTTCAACGACGAATTGATGGAAACGCTGGAAACGTGTAAGCCGGTGGCTGATATCAATCTTAACTCTCTCACGCTGCATGACTGGCAGAATTGTATGTGTGAGTTTGATAAGTACATACGGGCTACCAATGGTGGCCGCCCTAGATCTAACTATATACCTGAAACTGCATACTGAGGACTAACATGATAGCTTTCAACGTCAGAAACGTGAACCAAGCGTTCCCCTTGGAAATCAATAGCATTAAGACTATTGGTAAGCCCCGCAACTCACGCAATGGGCCTGTTATTGAATTCAGCGAGCCTGTGGCAACGACCTATGCCCGCCCTACCGAGCGCGTCCTGTTCAATGAAGCCCGTAACTGTAATCCGTTCTTTCATTGCATGGAAGGTCTTTGGATTATCGGCGGCTACCGCGATGTCGAGTTTCTTGATTACTTCAACTCACAGATGAAGCAGTACAGCGATGACGGTGATACATTTTGGGGCGCTTACGGCTATCGTTTAAGGAACAATGCTGGCTTCGACCAGCTCGAGTTGGCCATTTCGCTGCTTAAGAAAAACCCTGAGGACCGTCGCGTTGTCACAACGATGTGGGATCCTATTCTAGACTTAGGCGGCAACAAAAAAGATCACCCCTGCAACACGCATATCTATTGGAAAGTTCGTGACGGCGAGCTGTATATGACTGTTTGCTGCCGTTCTAACGACTTGCTTTACGGTAAGTTGGGCGCGAACGTTGTCCACTTCAGTATGCTGCAAGAGTATGTCGCCGCTAGAGCCGGCTACAAGGTCGGTCCTTACACTCAAATGTCTGACTCGCTGCACGTTTACACCTCGCTAGACGTGTGGGACCGCGTCAAAGATACAACATACGTACCGCTTGATTACTATGAGTCTGACTATGCTGAGCTGGCCGTCAAGCCCTATCCCATGATGCAGGATTGTGATCACGGTGACTGGCAAAAAGACCTTGAAGCTTTCATGCTAGATCCGCAAGATGAGCGTATTTACCGCACGCCGTTTTTCCAAGACGTGGCTCAACCGATAGCGATGATTTGGTGGCAACATAAACGCGCCCGCAACGGCTTGATTTATGCTGATAGTATTCGCGCAACTGATTGGCGTGCGGCGTGCAGAGCGTGGTTGATTCCTAAGGAAAACGATGAACACGTTAGTGCTTGACTTCGAGACGTACTACGATCCGGCGTCATTCTCGCTTTCCAAGATGACGTCGACTGAGTACATTCGGGACGCTAGGTTCCAAGCTATTTGCTGCGCGTTCAAGTTTAACGACGAGCCTACGCATCTAGCTTGGGGTGATGACATTGCTAAAGCGTTCGAGCATTACGGTACTAATGTCCGTGCCGTGTGTCATAACGCGCAGTTTGACTTGGCTATCGCCGCTCAACACTACCAATGGTATCCTAAAGAGGCAACTGATACGGTAGGACTAGCGCGGGCGCAACTTCGCTTGAAGTCTTATAGCCTCAACTCAGTCGCTGCTAATCTAGGTTTCGGTGAGAAGCTTGACGGGCTATCGGTATCCAAAGGTAAGCGGCTTGAGGCTTTGCAAAACTATGAGCGCGACATCTTAGGCGAGTACTGCGTACGTGACGTTGACCTAACGTACCGCATTTATGAGCGTTTGATTAAGACGTTCCCGAAGTTTGAGTTCTTACTGCTGCAATGGACGATCAAAGCGGTCACAATGCCGCTACTCGCGGTTGATTACAAGATGCTTGATGATTACATCGTTGAGCTGGACAAGGCTCGCGAAAGTATGCTTGAGGACGCGGGCATAACGCTCGATGTCATCATGTCAAACCCAAAGTTTGCTCAAGCTCTTAAGAACTTAGGCGTTGAACCGCCGATGAAAATGAGCGAGCGCACCGGTAAGCCTACGTTCGCGTTTTCCAAGCAGGACAAGGGCATCACCGATTTGATGGAATATCCCGATGTTCGGGTGCAAGCCGTTGTCGGCGCTCGGCTCAAGCTGAAGTCCACCATTGAACAGACTCGCGCTGCCCGCTTGAGCGCTATTGGCAAGACTGGCCCGCTGCCAGTTCCGCTACTGTACTATGGCGCCCATACAGGCCGAATGAGCGGCGGTGGGGGTATTAACTTGCAGAACCTGACTCGCGGGTCTAAGTTGCGCAAAGGTATCGTTGCCCCCGCTGGTAAAGCCCTTGTCGTGGGCGATAGCTCACAGATTGAAGCTCGCGCTCTAGCTTGCGTCGCCGGCCAAGAAGACTTGATGGAGGTTTTCCGCAAGGGTCTAGATCCTTACTGCGATATGGCCTCTTTCATTTACGGCCGCACTATTACTAAAGCTGACGAAGATGAGCGCTGGCTTGGCAAGGTGACGGTGCTAGGCGCGGGGTACGGTATGTCCGCTAGAACGTTCTTTGAGTTTCTTAGAACGCAAGGCAAGCCCTTGTCCATGGAGATGTGTGAGAAGGCTATCACGGCGTACCGCAAGAAGAACGACAAGATTGTCAAGTTCTGGGACGTCTGCGATAAAGCACTACCTTTAATCGTTGAAGGTATTGAGCGCCCGCTAAGCACTGAGATACCGGTAATTACTGGTAAGAACAAAATCACGCTACCCACTGGTTTGCCGTTGCTTTATCCTGAGCTCAGTTACAGCTCCACCGACCGTCGTTATAGCTACGCTTCACGCGGTGATGGGCGCTCAGGTATTTATGGCGGGTTAATCACCGAAAACATTGTCCAAGCGTTAGCCCGTCACATTGTGATGGAACAGCTACTGATTGTGCATCAAAAATACCCTGTCGCTCTCACAGTACATGACGAGCTAGTGGCTGTGATTGACGAGGCTGAGGCTGCTGAAGCGCGTGATTACATAGAGCGCATTATGTGTACCCCTCCACGCTGGTGGCCGGACTTACCGGTCAAGGCTGAGGTTAAATTTGGAGAAGTGTATGGAAACATCAAGTAATAGAATACCAACAGTGTGGCTAGTAAGCTACGACCGCCGTAGAGACTATTCTGCAGCGGACGCTTACGGCAACGTGCGGCATGTCTTTTCCTCTATTGGACGTGACTATGATGGCTCAGCGGCTATTGCTCACGCTAGAAACGTCTTACAAGACTACTACCCTGATGACTACATCGTCATGTCGGGTGACCCTGCATTGTGCTCAATCTGCGTCACGGTTGCGGCCGAGTTGCGGGGCACGTGTTTGTTGCTAAGGTGGGATAAAAATAAATTGTCCTACAGCAAATTAAGGTTAAATTTTTAACCGCGCCGTTAAAATTGAGGTTATAATTAACGGACCTCATAACTTTGTAACCTAGGAGAACTTTTCATGAGTGATTGGCAAGACAGCCTTATCAAAGGCAAGCAAGATCTTCCCCCGCGCATTTGTATTTACGGTGGTCATGGTATTGGCAAGAGCACTATTGCTAGCCAGTTCCCGAAGCCGATTTACATTTCAACCGAGGACGGCTTATCATCTTTGGATGTGACATCGTTTCCCCGCGCTGAAACTATCGGCGATGTGGCTAGCAGCATCAAGACTTTAATTAAGGAGGATCATGACTTCAAGACTGTAGTACTCGATACCGTTGATTGGTTGGTCGAGCCTTTGATTTCGGGCGACATTGAAAGTCGCTACGATGAAAAAGCGCTCGCTTACGGCAAGGGTCAAATGATGATCGCTGAGTCGTTTCGTGAAATTTTAAGCGGGTTCGATGCGCTGCGTAAGCGTCGCGACATGAACATCGTCTTATTAGCTCACGCGTCGGTTGTCCGCTATGAAGACCCCCGCTCCGATCCCTACGATCGCTATCAACCCAAACTGCCTAACCGCTGTAACGCCATCCTGCAAGAGTGGGTTGACGTTTTGGCTTTTGCCAGCTTCCGCGTCATTGTCAAGCAAAGTGACTCGGGCTTCGGCAATAAAACCACACGAGGTGTAACCACGGGTGAGCGTTTGCTTCACTTGGTGGAGAACCCCGCGTACGTAGCGAAGAATCGCTATGCGTGTCCTGACGCCATCCCAATGGTGTATGAAAAGCTCACCGAGAGCGTCCCTGTTAAACTGTAAATGGAGAATTTAGAATGGCTAACTTTGGTTTTAATACTGCTGAATATGATCCTAATGTGGATAGCGGCGGGTCTTATGATCCTATTCCTGAAGGTGAATATCAACTGATGTGTGAGGAAGCTGAGCAACGTCAAACGAAAGCGGGGACGGGTTACTATATCCGCGCTAAGTTTCGTGTCTTGGGTCCTACAAATGCGAACCGCGTTATTTTCATGAACTTCAATACCCACAATCCTAGCTCCAAGGCTGAGGAAATCGGGCGTCGTCAGTTAGCTGGCTGGGCTCAAGCGTGCGGTAATCCTAATGCTAGCGACTCAGATCAACTGGTCAACGTGCCTTTTAGCGCGAATGTTGGTATTGAAAAAGGTTCGGGTGACTACGGTCCTCAAAACATCATTACCGGCTTCAAAGCCCCAAACGGCTCAGGCCGCCCTGCTGCGCCGGCAAAGGCTGCCCCCTCTGCTCCAGTCTCGACTCCTACAGCTTCTAAAGCCCCCGCTGGTAAAAAAGCCCCTTGGGATGATTGATGAAGTGTCCGGTTTGCGGGGCACAAAGTGACGTTAAGGAAACCCGATCTAAAGGCGGCTACACATACCGCCGTCGGGTTTGCTTTAATTACCACATGTTTACAACTGAAGAACGAGCTGTAGTTTATATAAGAGGAAAAAATGGTCGCATTGCCGAAAGAAAATTCTACTCTGGAACAATTGATATACCAATCCTACGAGAAGAACGACAGCAAAGATCTGATGTTGACGCGGATAGGTGCGTCTAGTATCGGTGAAGAGTGTGTTCGCTCTATCTGGTACGATTGGCGCGGTTTCCATAACGACCGCCCCGAAGGGCGTATGCTGCGTCTATTTAAAACCGGCTACATCCAAGAGGACCGCGTCGTTCAAGACTTAAAAGACACTGGCCTAGAAGTCTGGGAGGTTGACCCTGATACTGGTAAGCAGTGGACTTACACCGCTGCCGACGGGCACTTTGTTTGCAAGACTGATGGTGCAGTTCGGGGCGTGCCCTCAGCTGAAAAGACGCCGCACGTCATTGAAATCAAATCGTCCAATGTCAAAGGGTTCAAAGAGTTACAGACTCGTGGCGTCAAAGAAGCCAAGCCTCTGCACTACTGGCAGATGCAAGCCGGTATGTGGCTATCGGGTTTGGAACGCGCTCTTTACATTGCTGTTTGCAAAGACGACGAAAAGTTTCATATTGAGCGCGTCTACAAAGACGAAGCTACAATTGAAATGATTGAGGAAAAGCTGCGGAAGTTGACCGAAGCCACTATGCCTCCTATTCGCATAGCGGAAAAGGAAACTGACTGGCGGTGCAAGTTCTGTGATGCGCACGCTGTTTGCTGGGGTCATCAAAAGCCCTTACAAAACTGTCGCTCCTGCCAACACGCTCGCCCTATTCAAGATGGTGGCTGGCTTTGCGAGAAGTTCAATGAGCAACTTGATTATGGTAAGCAACTGAAAGGATGTGACTTGTGGACGACATTCTAACTACTTTTGTCGGCGTTGATCCTGGGCTGACTGGCGCTATCGCGGTGTTGCACGGTGACGAGTATGCCGTGTACGATATCCCGACGATTAAGAAAGGTGACGGCGCGGTGAAGTATGAGATTGACCCCGCTGGTATGGGACGTTTACTACGCGAAGGCATTATCAACCGCGTGCGGGTTGTCGCCGCTCTCGAGCGTGTTAACTCTATGCCTGGACAAGCTGCCGCGGCTACATTCAGTTTAGGTGATTCGTTCGGCGTTTGTCGCTCAGTTTTAAGCCTCACAAACCTGCCTTTGACTTATGTTACCCCTATGGCTTGGAAAAAGTATTTTAAGCTCTCTAAAGACAAAGAGGAAGCCCGAGCACTGGCTGTTAAGCTCTATCCTCTGGCGGACTTACACTTGAAAAAACACATCGACCGCGCTGAAGCGTTGTTGATTGCAACTTACTTAAAGGAAACTTATAATGCCAAAACCGTTTGACTCTGAATTGATTGCGAAAGCCAAGGAGCAAGTAGACTTCCAGCGTGAGCACTACATCAAAAAACACGCTGACGATGATCATTGGGTTGACCTCGCTCGCGATGCCAATGTCACGTTGCCAATGTTTTATGTTCGCCCCTCGGACGCTGGCGTCAAAGGCTTGCTTCGCAAGTTAGGCCTCAGCTGGCTTCATTACATTGAAGCTTACGGCTGGGAAACTACAGCTGATTTTGAACGCTTGAATCCTAAGTTCAGTATGCGCCCGCTGGCCGGTTTAATTCTTGAACTCTGGGATGAACGTAAACGCACTCTAGAGTCATTAGAGGCGGCGGCTTACCATCGCGGGCTAACTAAGGGTGACGGTCAGGCTAAACCTACCAAGTACCCACGCGGAGTTGCAAAGGTGCGTAGAGCGCCCTTAAAACCTGTCGCTGAATCTTAAACACTTAGTTTTTAGCGCTAAATTAACGTAGCGGCTAAAAATTGAGTTATAATTTAAACCCTGATAACTTAGAACTTACTTATGCTAGTACCTCACGTTTCAATCAAAACTATTCGCAATGGAAATGCAGTCAAACGCTGGCACACGCGCCGCATGCTCACCTCCGACACCGTCGGCGAACATACAGCTAATGTCCTCGCTATCGTTTTCATACTGGAACCGAAACCCTCACGGCAACTGGTTTTCGCAACGCTACTTCACGACACCGCTGAACAATGGACAGGTGATGTGCCGGCTACGGCGAAGTGGCGGTCGGCTAGGTTAAAGTCAGCTTGCGATGAGCTTGAACATGATATGATGCAGGAAAATATGCTCAAAGTGCCCGCACTCAGCGCTGAGGAAGCCTTGGTGCTTAAGTGGGCCGATATGCTTGACCTGCTTTACCGTTGTTTGGATGAGCTTGAGGTTGGCAATACCACCGCTGCCGAGGTGTTTGATCGCGGCGTTGACTACCTTAAAAATTTAAATGAGCACTCAGTTGGATCAATGCTTTTGGAACAATTACAGAAAGATCGTAAAAATGTCAAGTCTTGAAATGGGTTTGAACGGCATTACCCACGCCGATATTACGGGGTTGCTCAAAGCTGAGCGCTCTTACGGTGACTCTTGGAAAAAGCGCGGCGGCGTTGGCGCATTTATGATGCTGGCCCGTAAGTGGGATCGCCTTGAGAATCAAGTCAAAGCGCATGACTATGACATCTTTGAAGCTATCAAGTGCGATGTTCGCATCGAGGGTATAATTGATGACATTCGTGATTTGCGTCGCTACTTGTTGTTAGTTGAGGAACACATGGGTGCTAGCATCCCCCAGCTCGATAAAGAGGGCGAAGCTACTACCGGCTACATTAACCAAGACAGGTGATTTATGAAATTTGAAATGCTTTGCGATAGTGAAGAACAAGCCTTGTTCTTCTATGATAGCCTCGCGGCTGCGATGAAGATGTATGACTGGGAAGAGCCGATGCATATCTGGAGCGATATGCCCGACCCAACCAAGCCTACAGAAATCCAGTTCTCAGTTCGCGTCGGCGATTGGGCCAAGGGCTTTGATGCTTAAGAGCGCTGTGGTTATAACGCTCAATATGCTAGCATTTATCCTGCTAGCCCTATCGGTTTGGGCGCCATGGCTGATAGTTTTATCAGTCATAGCCTCCCCCTTCATCTGTTTAGCGATAGTATTGCCCAGCTGGAGGAGACGAGGGAAATAAAGTAGTGTTCTTTAATTCCTCTCGTTGCATCGGGGTCATCTTGTAAATATCGCGGCCCATATTGATTGCGTTTGCTGCAAGACCGCCCAAACCTAATAAACCTGCCGTTACAGGAAAGCCCAAAAGTGCCGCGCCAGCCGCGCCGTAGCCAGTAGCGGCTCCAGTTCCAGAAATAAGTGAGCCTGTAGTATCACCTTGCCGGTTTCTGTTTATAGCGTCTTGCGTGTCAAGGGCTGCACCAACGACCGGTAACGTAGTTCCAAGCATACGAGCGCCAGACTTAGCCATTACGGGTAATGCCCCTTCAGCGGGTTGTTTAAACAACGCTGTTAAAGGAGAAACTTTCTTTGGAGGCGCTAACGCTGCTTTGGTTTCAGCATTTACTTCTTGAATAGTCTTAGGGACTAAAACATTAGAGCCCGCTGTAGACTCTCCAACATTAGTAATACCCATCTGCGCTAGTTTGGCGTCTTGCTCAGGTATCGTAGCTTTTAAGTCCCAAACGCCTCCTGGTTGCTTCGACATGTTAGCCGCACGGCGAGCATCGAAATCACTCAAACCAAACGCTCTGCCGTAGTTAGCTGTCCCAGTGCCGCCAGTTTGCGCGATACCCGCTGCAGCGTTTGTAGCTAGGTTAGCGCCCGTGGTGCGAGCGTTTTCTTCAGCAAGTTTTTTGATCGCGTAATCGACCGTGCCTTTGACTCCACGAGCCGTTTCACCGCTACCAGCGATAGCCGCACCTGCTTTTGCAGCAGGAACTGCAGTCGCCATAGCGTCTGTTGTAGTCATACTACTAAGAGGCGGGGGAAGTTGGTTGGAGCTTGTTGGCGCGGGGTTACTTCCTGCTGTAACAGAAGGTAACTTTCCACCTGTTCTCGCATGCATAGCGAGCAAGTAGTCCATCGTAGAAAGTGGCAACTTGTTTTCGTCACCTGTCTTTACAAAATCAGAATGAGGACCGCCGTGCCAAGCTGCGAGCAGTTTTACCGGATCAGTTCCGATATTAGGATCTTTCATGTAATGCTGAACGAGTTTGATCGCAGCATCGGTATTTTCGTTGGTGTCTAAAGGGTGCTGTAAACCGACAAATTTAGCAGTATCTGGTGTGAACTGAAAAAGACCCATCGCTCTTTGAACGTTGTTAGGGCTTTTTACAATTTCAGGACCGATGTTGTCTGGCTTTAGGCTGCTTTCATGAAAAGCAAGAGGAACAAACAAGTCAGGATTTAGACCCGCTGCTTGGAATTTTTTGCCGATAGTTTCAGCTACGTCAAGCTGCGCGGGACTTAAATTGTCAAGGCTAAACGGTTGGACATCAGCCATAGTTACCTCTTATTGCGTTGTGCCATTTTGAGCTGCGAGTTTCTTTTGTCTTGCGGCATTGATTCGCTGTTGCCAGCTACCCGCTGGGGCGGCTGGAGTAGTTCCCGCAGGAACATCAACGTTCTCAGGCAGACCGGCCGAATATGCAGAGTTATGTCTATTATAAGCTTCTTTATACTCAGGCTGCGTGTTTAATTGAGAATACGTAACACCGCGGTCGCGGTTCAATTTGTCATACAAGTTATGTTGTTCAACATCCCAGTTTGCTCGATTCTTGAACTCATTCAATTTGTTTTGGAAAGCGCCATACATGTCATCTTGCGAGCTGGGGTGCAAGCCTTGTGCAAACTTCAAGCGGAAATCAGTAACGCGGGCAGTGCTACCCATGTTTTTAATGTACTCGGCCTCAGCCACGCCTCGTTGACCATCAATATCGTTGATTGCATTGATCACCTCTGGTGCAGCTCCTGCTCTACGCAAAGACTCTTGCATATTACGAACAGACTTTTCAGAATGATCGCCGGCCAAGAAAGAAGATAGAGCATCGGCAAGGTCGCCCTTCTTAAAGACACCCAAGTTTTCTTTAACACCAGGTTGCCCAAGGATTGTTTGAATACGATCATACACAGGCAGCATAGCTTCAGCAGCTTTACGGCTATTAAGTAGCGTTTGCGCTCCAGCGACATCGGCGCTGGCTTGCTTAGTAGACGTTTCTTTACGCCCCGCAGCCGCCGCTTCGATGTCTTGCACCGTTCTAGGCATACCTTGCTCATTAAGACCTGAGATGTTTTGTAAGAATTTAAGCTGCTGGTCTTGTGAGGGCAATTTACGGAGCTGATCGTAGTCGGTAGACGTCAGCTTAAAATCGCCGAAAGGGGTAGTGTACGTCTTTTGCTCTTGACCAGGAATAGGCTGGTCTGTGACATATTGTCCAGTTTTCTTATTAAAGACAACGCCATTTTGCGCAATAAGATAATCAGGCTGCGACATCTTAGCTGCTTCCGTCAGCAACGAGATACGCTCTTTATCTTCAGGGTGAGCAACCGCATATTTGAGCGCGTCTTGAATCGTCAACGTCCTAGGCGAGGCCGTATCAGCGGGATGCGCAGTTGCGCCTACCAGAGTTACTGCGTTAGGGGTAGTTGGAGCAGCTGCATTCATTGAAGCAGGTTCAATGTGAGATGAAGGCACTGCACCTGAGGGCGCTGTAGGCGCAACTCCTGGCTGACCGCCGATAAGGGCTGTAAAGTCCTGTTGCGCTTGAGCTTGATTAGCCAAACCGTATTTGGCTTGCATCAACTCAAGACGGGCTTTAGCCAGTGGAATTTGATTCTTTTGTTGTTCTTCTTGATATCTGCTGATATTACCCGCTACGTTGCCCAACGACTCGCCAAAGCCGCCGCCGCGAGTGGGGGACAAGAAGCCTTGAGCCATCTGGAACCATGGAATCTGCGATCCGGCTTTAGACTGTTGATCCAGAACCGCTTGATATTGGTTAAGGGCTTGCATGTACTCAGCCATCGGATTGCTCATAGGAGGAGCTTGAGGGCGAGGGGGCGCTGCTGCAGGAATAGCCGCTTGCGTTGGAGCTGCCGCAGGCATAGGCGCAGCGCTAGGCGCAGCGGGCAAAGCCCCTTGCGGTGGAGCAGGGGAAGCAGCTTGAGTAGCTGCCTGAGGGGCGGCTTGAGGTGCAGCGGCTTGAGGCGCACTCGACACGTAACCAGGCCAAGACCTAGTAGCGCTGTCTGGGTTTGCGTTATCTAAAGGAGAACCCGCTGTTACATTAGTAACTTTTGGGTCGTCTGTGATGATTTCTGGGTTATCGAATGGCATATCTCACCTTTAACCGATGGTGCTGTTATATAAGCTGCTAGCACCGCTGGCGATATTACTACCGTTTGAAAGCACGCCACCCACTGTAGAAGCAACGCCGAGCGCGGTAGACAGGGGCGAAGTTTGATACGCGCCTGGAATCGGGCCAGTGTAGGTTGACGATGTCGCTGTGGGAATCGTTTGGCCTTGCAACAACGAGCCGTACTGCTGTAGTGCAGTCATCGGGTAGTTGTTTGCGGCTTGATTAATGGCTTGCTGTTGAGCGCCGATAGTCGCTTGCGCGTTAATGCCGGCCAGCGCATTAGTTTGCGCTTGGTTAGCCATCGAAGCTTGCGATTGTGCGCCAGCCAGTTGATTAGCTTGACCAGTGTTAAGCAAGCTACCATAGGTTTGACCTGCGTTCAGAGCGTTAGTATTTTGCTGTTGTTGCAACGTGCCGGCAGTTGAACCCAAACCGGCTAGCACTCCCGCTTGTTGCTGCTGCAAGTTGCCTGCGGTTTGACCCGCATTCAGCGCATTAACAGCTTGTTGATTTTGCAGGGTGCCGTAAGTAGAACCGATGTTAGCCAAGTTCTGGGCTTGCTGTTGCGATAAACCGCCCAACGCTGTGCCTGCATTGATAGCAGTTTGAGCTTGTTGGTTTTGCAAGGTGCCTGCTGAAGTGCCCATACTAGCCAAGTTTTGAGCTTGCTGTTGTTGCAAGCTGCCCAGCGTTTGACCTGCGTTCAACGCATTGGTGACTTGTTGATTAGTCAAATTGCCGTAGGTTGATCCAAGGCTGGCCAAGTTCTGGGCTTGTTGCTGTTGCAACCCGCCAGCAGTTGAGCCTAAAGATGCTAAGTTTTGCGCTTCTTGGCTTTGGATACCTGCAGCGCTAGTGCCAAGGTTGGCTAACAGGCTATTCTGTTGTTGTTGCAACGAACCTGCCGATTGGGCAGCTGCAAGTTGATTTGCTTGCTGTTGTTGCGAAGCAGATAGCGCGGTGTTATAACCGGATTGTTCAGCTTGGGCTTGTTGCGCAAGAGCGGCTGTATCAGCCCCAGCGATCGCTTGTCCAAGAGCTTGAGCGCCGCGTTGCGAGCCGAACTGACCTGATCCTACAGCTGCAGAAGTAACTTGCGGAGACAAGTTCTGAGCGATATTTTGCTGATTCAACGATGCAATAGAATTAACCACGTCCTGCGTGTAAGGACTCATGTATTGGTTAATGTTATTGGTCGAGGCTTGCGTCGCTTGCTGCAAGTAAGGATTAGCCTGTTGTAAGCCGGTAGTTGAGTTAGCAGCTTGAGCATAAGGACTAAACGCCGACATGCCGGTGTTCGATTGCGCAGCGGCGTTCAAATATGGGCTTGCCGCGTTAATTCCACCTTGCGTTGCAGCTTGCTGCAAATACGGAGTGGCCGCTTGTGTCGCGTTATTTTGCGATAGCGCTTGAGAAACAATAGGCTGCGCTGCGTTAACACCGCCTTGCTGGGCTGCTTGCTGATAGTATTGACCAGCCGTTTGAGCGCCGGTGTTCTGAGACAAACCTTGGTTTACATACGGTTGCGCCGTGTTTGTTCCGCTAATTTGAGAAGCTTGATTCAGGTAAGGACTAGCAGTTTGCGCAGCTGTGTTTTGAGCCATTCCTGATTGCAGGTAAGGACTAGCAGCGCCAAGACCGCCAGCACCGGCGGCTTGTTGCATATAAGGCTGAGCTTGCGACAGGCCAGAAGTCTGCAACCCTTGGTTCAAATAGTCTTGAGCCCCTGCAGCGGCGTTAATACCCAAAGCATTTTGCGTAGTTTGCTGAGCTTGAGCCAACCCTGGTTGATAGGCATTGGCTGCCCCTTGAACGCCTTGAAAAGCCGCTTGCTGGTTAGCCGTGGGGCCAGCGTACTGCATGTTTTGCAGCGCGTTTTGACCGCCTGTAGTCAGATTATTGAGGTAATCCTGATAAAACTGCGGCAACGAGGTAGCTTGCGCTTGCGTCGTCGTAATGTTCGGCAACGCGCCGCCTTGAGTCAACGATCCGCTAGAACCTGAGCCAGCTTGAGCTAAAGTCGCGGGTGTAGGGGTAAAAGCGTTATTAGCAGCGGCAGCTTGAGCTAGCAGCGACGAAAAAGGATTAGAAGGTTGATTAGACGAGTAATCAATAGCGTCAGAGCCTACTCCGATACTTGTTCCATTTGGACCTGCTACTAAAGCCATGATTATTTACCCTTCAAGTATTGTAGCGGTTGCTTTGCTTTGGGCGGGATTTTATCCACCGGAGCGCTACGTTTGTGTTTACGAATCTGCTCACGCATCTTATCAAGCGCTTCCGCTCCCGCTTTATTTGACCCATCGCCCAACGCCGACACCGTATCAGCGTCAAACACGTATTCTCCATCCGCCAACATAGCCGGTATATCATCGCTTTGACCAGTGCCTGGTCCTTGAACGTGTTTACCTAACCCGCCGGTGCGGAATAATGGAGCTCCATTATAGTTGGGATGATGGTGGTCAGGGGTAGCCCCGCCGCTACGCTTGTGGATAACGTCTAGGAACTCAGGATCGAACCCGCGCAACGCTTCATCAATTTTACCGCCGATGCGCTCTTTAATCACTTTTACAAAGTCAGGCTCAAACTTACTAGTATCCGCTTTGACCTCGCCGCCTTTTTTATACCCTGTTGCCGAGGTAAACATACCCTGCTGTTCATGCCCCATGATTGTGTTTAACATCGAGTTGCCAGGACTGTAAGTAGGTACGATACTTTGTGAAAGCACGTTAGCAAGGGGGTTAGCCATCGAAGGCGTATTTGCTTTACCAACAACTGCGATACCTGGGTTGATGGGAGCGTTCCAAGGTCCCGAGCTGCTATAACCACCGCTTGACCCAGTGCCTCCAGAAGCTGCTCCTGAGGATATAAGAGTAGAGCTTGTAGTAGGCAAAGAAGGCAGTTTAAGCGGAGAGGAGCTATACGCTGAAGGGTCGTTTATGAACGAAGAAGGGTTACCTAACGAGGGTAACGCGCCAGAAGGCGTTATCGCGGTTGCGCTAATAGTTCCCGCTGCAGGCACGCCAGCAATAGCCGCGTCGTTGATAAAGCTGGAAGCATCGCCGATCGCAGTTCCGATAGGGGTAGTGATACCCTGTGCACCGCCCATGCTAGCCAAATTAGGAGCTTGTCCAGCTTCTTGCAAGTTAATGCCTAAATTGTCGCCTATATTAGAAAGGCTAGTTGTGCCGGTGTTTGGTATCTGGAAACCTTGCCCTGCGTTGCCAGTAAGCGAAGAAGTTGCAGAGGGTGCGGCGGCTTCAGTAGTAGGTAGCGCCCCAGCCGCTTCTGCAGGTGCAGCAGCGCTTGCGCTGGCTAAACTGGCTGAATCAGCTGCTGAGGTTACTGGAACTGTACCTGCGGGCGCGACAGTTGCGCCTGTGTTGCTAATAACAGACCCGTCAGCCGCTACAGTTGAGCCGTCTGGTAACACGCTACCGGCGGTGACTGGGTTTGTAGGATAAGGATTAGCCGAGGCATTTAACGCATCACCTTGTAACTGAGACTGTGCGGCTGCTTGAGCATCAGTTGTAGTGGTAGTAGGCAACGTGCTGGCCGCGTCAGTAGTTGTAGTAGGCAGCGCTCCAGCTGCGTCAGTTGCAGCGGTTGATACAGGTGCAGCCACCGAACTAGAAGCCAAACTAGCCGCTTCTGCGGGGTTTGCAACGGTCATAGACCCTGCGGGTAGTCCAGCGCTTCCATCAGCTAAGATTGTAGAGCCATCAGCTAAAAGTGTAGAACCGTCAGCTAATACTGAGCCAGCGGGTAAAGCCGAAGCCGCAGCGCCCGTAGCACCAGCTGCAGCTGCAGTAGTTGCCGCATCTAAACCTGTGCTAAAACCCGCATCGGCAAGAGCAGATTGAGTAGCGGCTACGCTTGCTTCATACTCGCCAGCGGTCATCAAACCTTCTGTAGTGGCCGCTGTAGTGCCAAAAGCGCTGCCCAACTCTGGCAACAACTCAGGCGCAACGATGGCCGCAGTTACAGCGGCGATTGCTTCGACAGGGTTTTTCGCAACAGGATTTAAAACCTGACCTACAAAGCCTTTACAGCAACCCATATTAAGCCTCTCCAACCATTAGGTAAGGATCTTCCATGTCCATACCGCTGTGTGTGAATTTAAGGTCATGCAGTCCTGCAGCCATTCCGATATGTGTAGCAGAGTCTTGGTCTTGAACGTAAATACCGAAACGATGGACACCCTTTGATTTAAAGAACGTCACGAACTTTTTCAGCGCTCTTACATACTCTTTTGGGCTATCGCCGTTAATAATTGACAAAAGAACGCTATTCGGCGCTTGTTTTACAGCAAAAAGCACGTTGTTGAAACGCAATATCTGAAAACCGTCTTTGACTGCTTCAGCTAGAGCTTCCATCACACCGTCATGCGTGGTGTTTAAACGATTATGCGCGATGTGGTGATGTACGATATCACTAACTGATTTTGTATACATGCAGCGTCACCCCGTAATGCTCATAATGCCGGTCATAGCCGTTGCCCATTCTTGCCAGTTAGGATACATTCTAGCGTCAGGAATTCCCGATTGCACAAAGTATCCTATACCATTTAAACCATCAACCCAATCAATCCAATGCTCTTCATCCACATGGCCCAGCTGGTTTGGAGCAAACAGCTCTTCCATCAGCTTGCAATACTGATCCCACGTCATTCCACGAGGGTCGTAGGTTATCATGGGTTGCCTGTTCCGCGAACGTCGCCGGTGTCGAGGCTCAAGACTATTTTACCTAATTGGTAATCACCGTTAAAGGTGTTAGACTCAAACCGCAACCGCATTTCACGACGCTGTTCACGCATGTCAATTTTAAGCGTTGTAGAATCAAAATTATAAGGGCTAGACGGCTCATCGTAATCATCCGCATAACCCTTACCAGTTACGATCACGTCCATGCTTCCGCTCTGGATAAAGTCAGGCTCAATACGTTCGCAGCGTGTCCAGTTATTATCTCCTGGTTGCTGCGTAGAGCCAACTAACCCTGCCAAGTTACCGAGTATGGGGGTCTCGAATGAGGAGTAAACCGCGTCTACGTTGGTCAAATATACTTGGTTTGTGCCGGTTTCGTGCTGCCAGATCGTGTAGCCGTTAGCGTACAAGATGGTTGCGCCTACTGCGATACCGGTAGGGTTATACACCGTGTAAGTTCCTGTTCCGCCAGTCCCGCTGCCTTGCGCAGTAATAACCATTTGGTCTGGAACGCCCAAACCTTGCAGTATTTGGCCTACAAAGATGGTTCCATAATTCATTGCGGTTACGGTCAGCGTAGTTCCACTAACAGAGCCTTGGAAAGAGACTATCGGGGTTGCTTTGCTTTCGCCCCAGATCGGTTTAGGAAACACCTCAGTATAAATACCAGCTGAGCGCACTGCGCCAGGAGCTGAGCCAGCGTCATACCATACCTTTTCGCGCACGTTGTACACGACTGCGTCAGTACATTCTGTAGCGTCGCCGCGAGGGTAAAACCACCAAATTTCACCCCAACGAGGCACTTTTGTACACCATACTTTTTGGCGCTGGGTGTAGTTCAAATTATCATAGAACCAGTTAAGATTCATTGAGTTAGGAACTTCTTGCACGACGCCGTTATACATCAAGAAGCGGTCAACCCCTGCCCAGTAAAATATACCGTCATATTCGATCACGCTACTTGACGACAAAATCGAGCTCTGCTGCGTAATCAAGTCATAACGCCAGTAGAACGTTTCTGACGTTGTACCGGTAGTTACGGTCGTTGGTGTATAAGACACTCGAATAACCGAGTCAAGAGACCAGAATAGACCTGAGGGTGAAGTAGTGCCCCCGCGAACTGGTAAACCTTTTACAATCTTGGTCGAAGCTACGTTGTTGGCGTTTGAATCAGCACTTGTCCAGTTGTTAAAATCACCAGCAGAGCTGTTTTGAATCAAGCCGTTGTTGCCGTATACAAACATATACGGGTACAACATGCAAACACCGCCTGAAACAGAGATATTGTTATCAAACGTGATAGTTATGTTTGAGTGGCTAGACGACGCTGGATTACTCATCACCACGGTCCAGACGCTAGAGACTAACGAAGCAGAAACTACAGTAGTGTTTGCTGGAATACCTGTGCCGCTAATAGACACCCCAGGACCCATAGCGATGTTTACAGCTGAAAATGTAGCGTTAGCCGAACCTGATGTAACTGAGCCTACTGCAGTGAACACTCCCACAGGTGCCAGCGTAGTACCAGTAAAAGTTCCATACAGGGGGCGGGTGTTGACAGTGCTTGAGATGTCTTGTAGGTTTTGTCCTGGGTGTGCGATAAGCTGCAGATTACCGCCGCCTGTTGAATCCCAGCCAATATCAAACTGCCATAAGTTGTTGGCGTTTGGTGTAAACGATGAGCCTAAAGAGAAAGGCGTTGGGCCGGTGCCGATAGCGGTAACGCTATTCGTCGCCCACTGTTGCAACCCTGCGCTATAACCTGAAATGACGTAATTTAGGCCGTTTGAGGTGCTCATGGTCAAACCGCGAGAAATACCTGAAGCGTTTAAAAATGCGCCTGTGTAGCCGCCAATTTTGCGAGGTAAACCCCGCTGAAACCTAACCCACTGCCCGTCAACGTACGAAGGCGCAGCGAACAGCGTCCCGTCACGTTGTATCCCCGGAGGGACTTGTAAGGCAATGACTTTAGCGGTCAAAACGTGCCCCCGCTGATACCGTTAAATACGGTTAGCCCCGATGCGCTAAAGTAGGCCTGTTCAGTGCCGTTAATCGTAACGCCGACTTGGTTTGAGTTAGGTAGGTACAAGCCTGTAGTCAAGTTGCCAACAAAGTTCAACGAAGGATTAGTCGAGGAGCCCACGCTCAGCGTCAACGAGGTGACGTTATTAGCAACAGTAGACACCGCATAAAGGTTTGTCCCATCACAAACCATCGCCACCGTTGCGCCGTTAGGAATCGTCACGGTAGCGCCACCACTAACGCTCGTCTTGAAAGTCAGCGTATATGAACCGGTAGTGTTGTTAGTAACGACATAGAACTGCACCGTTGGCGGCATTACTACGTTTGTGTTTTGGCTTAAAACGCCTGAGTACTCTTGCAGCGTGTAAGAAGCTTGAGTTGAGGTCAGCGTAATTGTAGCCCCTGCGCCGGTGACAGAGATTTGCTCTTGAGTGAAAGAGAAAATCGCGCTTTGTCCGTAACCCCAAGAGCTAAAACCAGTTGAGCCATCAGAAACCAGCGCAAATGACTCACCGATTTGTAACTGGGTTGAGGTGCCCGAAGCATCAATCTGATCGGTTCCGGTAGTTTGCACAGTCAAAATGCCCGTGCCGTTATTTTTGATAACAGTAAACCAATTAATACCGACCGTTGCAGACGAGGGCAACGTGATAGTTCCTGCGCCTCCCTGCCATACAGACAGTTGCGATTGGGCGCTTGCGCTTAGGGTAGCGCTGGAGTAGTAGTTGACCAACGGGGTAACCGTATTGAGCGTTGAACCTAACGGCTCCAAACCATACCCGGCCAGCGTGGCGGCATTAGCCGACGATGTTCCCGCGCCAAACTGAACTTCAGTCCAAGTCCCGTTAACAGTCGAGTTGTTAGTCAACCAAATGTAGTAAGCCGCTCCAGAAGCGATTGATACGATCGCGTTACCGGAGGTGTCTGCAACTGTAAACGCAAAAGAACCTACGTTGCGAACAATAATCGCTTGGCCGGTAGATACTTGCATAGCGGGGGGTAACTCAAGCAACAACGCGGAAGCCGTGATAGTTTCAGCAGTGCCGATAGTTTGCGAAATATTGATAACGTAAGTGCCGGTAGAGCCAGAACCGCTACCGTAACCGACGATAGTTGTTCCCGCTGCGATGTTAGTTCCGGTAATCACTTGACCAACGGCAACTACACCCGAAGTAACCGAAGTAACCGTTAGCGTTACACCTGAAATAGTGCCGCGGAAAACCGCGCCGCCGATGGTGGCAGTCACGTCAATGATATTTGCAGAAGTTACGCTGTTATTACCGTTAATTGGCCACTCTAGCGGAGTATTTGCGGTGATGGTTAACGATTCGTAGCTAACTTGCGAAGGGCTTACTGTTTGGCCAGTAAAGGGGTTGGTGTACGTGGTCATTATTGTGAATCCAATGCAATAGTTTGACGGTCAACCAAGCGCTGTTGATCCTCAGATTTAAGCGCAGCCATCGCTTCTTGGAAAAGCTGCGTCCAAGTAGTCAACCGAGCGTCATTCTTTAAGAAAGGCGCGGTTTGCTTTAATGTTCCAAACAATAATGCATTGGGAGCGTTCTGCGTCAACCAGTTCGTTTGATTGTCCGAAGACAGCGGCTGTAACCGCGTATAGCATAACGCTTCAAACGAGTAAGCTTGGTCAGGTGTGGGCGCAAAAAACCAATGATCATAGTCATAGTCTGCATAGTATTGAGGAGTAGCAGTTGAGCTGACATTAGGCCAGTAGTTATTTAAATATTCTAATTTACGCAGATAAACCGGCTGCTTACCGCTAGAAGTGGCGATGGTCATAGAAACCGTTTTACGCCAGCGAGCCGGTTTAGGTATAACTGGGTTACCTGCTTGCATCGTAGAGTCAACTACTTCAAGCTGCCCGAGTGTTTTAATCTCTTGGGCAATCTCAAACTCTGCAAGAGTAATCGCAGTTGGGATGAAGTTTATGACTGCTTGATCTTTACGTTCCAAGTATTGGAGCACCGTAGAAGTCAGGCTGTCATACGTTAGAACAAAAGAAGGCGTGGTCATGAATAAACCCCAAAATTACCCTAAATTATAGCCGTTAAAACTGTCAGCGCCTGTTCTGCGTGCTGCTGGCGTTCGGCAAGTCCGATTTTGCCGCCGTTGATGATTTTTGTGCACTTAACAAAGTCCCAAGCGTCAGCAGGAGCGTTCAGCTTATGCGTGTCCCAAAACCAACCAGCGGTTAGGGCTGCGTATTCTGGGGTGGCGACGAGTTCGGGGTGCATGACGAAGTCGAACCCGAGCGCTTGTCCCGCGTGATAATAATTTGCGTGGCCGGTAAGCTGAACGCATCCCCGCCCTCGAAAACGAAACCCGTCGCCAGAAGCTTC
>Ga0007852_1000104_pt1 | contig 27079 bp, 37 predicted proteins | sample CryBogCBH28Sep08_FD_71227 | JGI IMG/M metagenome (GOLD analysis project Ga0007852, IMG submission 71227) | Freshwater microbial communities from Crystal Bog, Wisconsin, USA - CBH28Sep08 | ecosystem: Environmental > Aquatic > Freshwater > Lake | place: Crystal Bog, Wisconsin, USA | collected...
ACATGGACTCGATTTCCACGAGGAAGTTCAGGATGGTGCGCCTCACTACCCCAGTGCCAACCCTTGCCAGGCGCTTCGGTTGCACGAGCGAGCGGTGATCCCATCATGACGGCATCGGCGCCACAGGCAATCGCTTTCGCAATATCTCCACTGTGGCCAACAGAGCCATCGGCAATGACGTGTACATAACGTCCGCCAGATTCGTCCATGTAATCGCGTCTCGCTGAAGCAACTTCAGCAACCGCAGATGCCATAGGCACTGCAATTCCAAGAACGGTGCGAGTTGTGTGTGCAGCTCCGCCACCAAAACCGACAAGAACACCAGCTGCTCCTGCGCGCATGAGGTGAAGCGCTCCACTTGCGGTAGCGCAGCCACCAACGATGACCGGAACATCGAGTTCATAGATGAACTTCTTAAGGTTGAGCGGTTCGGTTTTATTCGAGACGTGCTCGGCGCTCACTGTAGTTCCGCGAATGACAAATAGATCTACGCCAGCGCTCACCACTACTTTGTGAAGCTCAGCGGTGCGTTGTGGTGAAAGTGCAGCTGCAACGGTTACGCCAGCAGCACGAATTTCGGCGATGCGCTCTTTGACGAGCGTCTCTTGAATGGGAGCTGAGTACAACTCTTGCATGCGGCGAATCGCCTGCTCTTGTGGCAGTGAGGCAATCTCGCCAAGCTGAATTCGTGGATCTTCATGGCGAGTCCAGAGTCCCTCTAGATCAAGGACGCCAACTCCACCCAACTTGCCGATCGTGATTGCGGTTTCAGGTGAAACCACAGAATCCATAGGCGCTGCCAACATCGGCAAATCAAACTTATAGGCATCAATCTGCCATCCGATAGAAACTTCTTCCGGATCGCGAGTACGGCGGCTGGGAACGATAGCAATATCGTCAAATGAGTAAGCGGTGCGTGCGCGCTTACCGGGGCCGATTTCGATTTCGTTCATCTGTTATCCATTATTTCCGCTAGAGGTATTTCGATAATTCGGTGCATCTGCAACATCAAGGATGTCGTGCGGATGACTCTCATGAAGTCCGGCTGCGGTGATTTGAATTAATTGACCGCGAGATTGTAGTTCGGCAATAGTTGCAGCTCCGGCATAGCCCATGCCTGAGCGAAGTCCTCCGACCAACTGATGTAGAACCTGGGCAACTGGACCACTGTAGGCAACCTTGCCTTCGATTCCTTCTGGAACCAACTTATCTTCTGCAAGTACATCGTCTTGCATATAACGATCTTTGGAATAAGACTTTTGTTCACCGCGAGATTGCATCGCCCCGAGTGAACCCATTCCGCGATAGCCCTTGTATTTTTTCCCGTTAATTTCAATGAGATCTGCTGGAGATTCGGCGCATCCGGCAAGCAGTGAACCAAGCATCACGGTATCCGCGCCTGCAACAATTGCTTTGGCAATATCGCCGGAGTACTGCAAGCCACCATCGGCAATCAACGGAATGTCTGCAGTGAAGCAGGCCTTGTGCGCTTCCATAATCGCAGTCACTTGTGGGACGCCAACACCAGCTACTACGCGAGTGGTGCAAATAGATCCAGGTCCAACGCCAACTTTTACAGCATCGACACCAGCGTTAATAAGTGCTTGTGCACCTGCGCGAGTGGCAACGTTTCCGCCGATGACATCAACGTGAGAATATGCTTTTTTAATTCGAGCAACTGCATCAAGAACGCCGCGGTGATGTCCGTGAGCAGTGTCGACAACGACAACATCTACGCCGGCTTCAATCAGCGCTTGTGCGCGCGCATATCCATCGTCACCAACACCAACTGCGGCTCCCACAAGTCCGTCTGGTGTAGCAGCCTTAGTAAGTTTGACGTGCTTCACTTGATCGTCGATCGAAAGGTTGCGGTGCAAAATACCAATGCCACCAGCCTTGGACATGGCGATTGCCATCTCTGACTCGGTCACGGTATCCATCGCAGAAGATGCAATAGGAATTGAGAGGGAGATGTTTCGAGTCAGGCGGGTCTGAGTGTTAACTTCGCTGGGAACGACATCAGATGCATCTGGCAAAAGCAGGACATCGTCATATGTCAGACCCGTCATCAGGACCTTTTCGCGGGTGCTTTCCATCATTGGGAAAGTCTAGTGGTTCAAAATACCGACAGCTCTGGCGATCTCCTGGCGAGCGCTCGAGAGGTCATGTGCCACATAGGCTCGCTCGCAGACCACGTCGCTCCAGCCCGGTCCTCCCAAAATCACCCGAGGGGCGGGGCGCACTGCAGGGAGTTCATCGATGAAGGCACGATTCGCGTTGCTGGCCAATTGCGCCCACAAGAAAATTGCCGGCGGAGCGCTCCGACGAACGGTTTCGTTAATCGCAACTTGAGGAGTACGAGCACCTAAATACTGCACAGCAATTGCGTCTTGGGCCAAACAGGCGGCGAGTGCATTGATTGCCAGTGAGTGGATCTCTTCGCCAACGCAGGCAAGCAGGACAGGGGCAGAATTAATTGGTTGACGTGCAGTTCGAGAGACCTCGGCAAACGCGCGAACAATAATCTCACTGAGCATATGCTCGACTTCGATCCCCTTGCCTGACTTTGCCCAATCTTCGCCAATCGCTTTGAGCAGGGGAACCAAGACATTGCTCCAGGCATCGCCAACGCCTAGCATTCCGATTACCTCGGAGATCTCAGATTCGACCAAGCCCCGATCCATCGCGAATGCACCGCGCTTGAGTTGGTCAATACGAAGCTGGCATGCCTGATCCCCCACGCCAGACCATGAGGCCTGCGAACTCTTTCGGGAGATACCAGCGGCAAGGTCGCTCAGCGATGGGCCGGCGGAAGGTTCCTGCGCCAACGCCATAGCAGCAGCCTGTGCTGGGGCGTGGCCGGCGATAATGAGGCGACGCATAGTCGCCAAACGAGCCAGATCCTCATCGTTGTAACGGCGATGTGAGCCTTGTTGGTGACCGCTTGGGCCAAGACCATAGCGGCGATCCCAGGTTCGAAGGGTGGCTGGAGCGACTCCGAGCCGTCTGGCCACGGCCGCCACGGTCAAGGAGGTAAGCGGGGTCACAGAAGCGAGCTCATCGATGCTCTCGTCTGCTCCCCGTTCACTCATAGGGCTATCGTCTATCACCCAGAGGTAACCCGCCACTTGAAAGGCGGAGATTGGCCGAAAACTTCCGCGAACTCCCACAAACTCCCACAAAATTGGTCAAACCTTGTTCAGGGGCTTGAACAACTTATGAAACGATTGTAGAGTCCTGCCATAACACTGAAACAACAGAGCAGAAAAGAGTTTGGAGAAGGTAATGGCTGAAATTTCACGTCTACCCCGCCCAGTTCTTTCCGAGTGGGAGTGGCAAGAACAAGGGGCTTGTCGCGAACTTCCTACAGAGATGTTCTTCCATCCTGATGGAGAACGCGGTCCTCGTCGCGCTAATCGCGAGAAGGCTGCAAAAGCTGTCTGTGCCACCTGCCCAGTAATCGACGCGTGCCGCAAGCACGCACTTGCAGTTCAAGAGCCTTATGGCATTTGGGGCGGTCTTTCAGAAGATGACCGTCAAGCGATCATCGATCGCGAGACACGCAAGGTTGCTCTCAACGGACAAGTTATTCCGTTGCACCTACACACTGCTTCTTAAAAAATATTCTCAATAAAAAAACCGGGCCTTCGTTCTGAAGGCCCGGTTTTTTTGACGGATTAATTACTCACTTAGTGGGTGTGTCCACTCACTTAATGGGTGTGTCCACCTGGCCCATGGCTATGACCATGTCCCGCAGCCGCTGCAGCTTCCTTCACTTCATCCTCAGGAGTTTCAAATACCAACGCCTCGGTTGTAATGAACATCGCTGCAATCGATGCAGCATTAGCAAGCGCAGAGCGCGTTACCTTCACTGGATCGATGACGCCGACCTTAACGAGGTCTTCATAGACCTCTGATGCTGCGTTGAAGCCTTCATCTGGCTTCATGGTGCGCACCTTGGCTACGACAACATAACCCTCTTGTCCTGCATTCTCTGCAATCCAACGAAGTGGTTCATCGCAAGCCTTCTTCACAAGTCGAACGCCTACTGCGCGATCGCCTTCGAAGCCGAGATCGTTTTCGAGTGCAGCGGCAGCATGCACGAGTGCAGCTCCTCCACCGACAACGATTCCTTCTTCTACTGCAGCGCGTGTTGCTGAGATTGCATCCTCAAGACGGTGCTTCTTCTCTTTGAGTTCAACTTCGGTGTGAGCACCGACTTTGATTACGCAGACGCCACCAGCGAGCTTGGCTACGCGCTCTTGCAACTTTTCGCGATCCCACTCTGAATCGGTATTAGCCAATTCATTGCGGATCTCATTGACGCGTGCTGCGACTTCGTTCTTATCGCCAGCGCCATCCACGATGGTGGTGTTGTCTTTAGTGATAACCACGCGGCGGGCACGACCAAGTAGATCGATGGTTACTTGATCAAGCTTCAAACCAACCTCAGGTGTGATGACCTGACCACCGGTAAGGATCGCAATATCTTGCAACATCGCCTTACGACGATCGCCAAAGCCTGGGGCTTTAACCGCTGCAGAAGTGAATGTGCCACGCATGCGGTTCACCACGAGAGTTGAAAGCGCTTCGCCTTCAACATCTTCTGCGATGATCAAAAGTGGCTTATTAGCTTGGGCAATCTTCTCCAAGATTGGCAAGATCTCTGAAAGCGCTGAGATTTTCTGTCCTGAAATCAAGACATAAGCATCCTCGAGCACTGTCTCCATGCGATCTGAATCAGTGACGAAGTAAGGAGAGATGTAACCCTTATCAAATTGCATTCCTTCGGTGAAGTCGAGTTCGAGTCCAGTTGTAGATGACTCTTCAACGGTGATCACACCATCTTTACCGACCTTATCCATTGCTTCAGCAATAAGATCACCGATCGCCTTATCTTGGGCAGAGATTGTTGCAACGTCTGCAATCTGAGCCTTGCCAGATACAGGAGTTGAGTTCTTCTTCAACTCTTCTGAGATGGCCTTCACTGCAGCTTCGATTCCATACTTAATATCCATTGGCTGTGCGCCAGCTGCAAGATTGCGAAGACCTTCGCGAACCATTGCTTGTGCAAGCACAGTTGCTGTTGTTGTGCCATCACCGGCGACATCGTTGGTCTTCTCGGCAACCTGCTTGACGAGTTGAGCGCCCATGTTTTCGGCTGGGTTCTCGAGCTCGATCTCCTTAGCGATGGTTACTCCATCGTTGGTGATCAGTGGTGCGCCATAACCCTTGGCGATAACGACGTTGCGACCCTTTGGTCCCAGCGTTACTTTGACGGTGTCAGCAAGAATATTGACACCGCGTTCCATTGCCCGACGAGCGTTCTCGTCGAAACTTAGCGTTTTACCCATGCTCGGACCTAGTTCTTTTCGATGATTGCTAGAACATCACGAGCAGAGAGAACGAGGTACTCCTCGTTGTTGTACTTCACTTCGGTTCCGCCGTACTTGCTGTAAAGAACGACATCGCCAACCTTGACGTCCATTGGAGTGCGAACGCCATCGTCAAAGCGACCTGGGCCTACTGCGACAACAGTGCCCTCTTGCGGCTTTTCTTTGGCGGTATCAGGAATAACCAAACCTGATGCTGTGGTCTGTTCAGCAGCGCTTGCCTTAACGACAATGCGGTCCTCAAGTGGCTTAATTGCTACGGCCATGGTGTGCTCCTTTTTACATGTGTTGTGGCGTGAGGCCCGCTAGTCCTCTAGGGGCCGACCGTCATAAATTAGCAGTTACCCGCCACGAGTGCTAACGGAACCCAGGCCGGCCCCGCTACCCGGGGGTAATTAAGAAACACTTATGTTGCGTAAATAAGTGGTCGAGGTTAGGCTTTTCGCATGTTCCCAACATTCGTCATCTTCCTGCGCGAGGGCATCGAAGCCTCCATGATCGTGGCGATTTTGTTGGCCTATCTCAACCGCATCGGCCAGCGCCGCCATTTCCGTGATGTCTTCCTTGGGGTAGCTGCCGCCTTCGGATTGATCTTTGCTGGCGGACTCGCAGCCTACTTTCTGATCAAGCAGTACGACGGTTCCAATGTTCAGACCTACTTTGAAACCGCGACCTTCCTGCTGGCGGCCGGTGTTTTGACCTACATGACTTTCTGGATGCAAAACCACGCGCGCGGACTCTCTCAGGATCTGCAACGCAAGAGCGATCAAGCCCTCTCGAGCGGAACTCGCTTTGGATTTGCGGCTATCGCTTTTCAAGCAGTGGGTCGCGAAGGTGTTGAGACGATGGTTTTCACTCTTGCAATCATTTTTGCAAACTCCAAGCAAGCAGCAGTACCGCTCAATGGCAACATGCTCTGGCTCGGCGCACTCCTTGGAATTGTTGTCGCTCTTGCACTCGCCTTCTTCATTTATCGATTGGGCGCAAAGATCAACATGCGCCGCTTCTTCCAAGTTCTCGGAATTTTGCTCATGGTATTTGCAGCAGGTCTGCTTGCCGATGCAATTCAAAATATGCAAGAACTCAATTGGCTGCCATTCGGTCGAGGCCAACTGTGGAATAGCTCTGGATTTGTCTCAGAGGCCTCCAACATCGGAGATGTCCTCCATCAGTTATTTGGATACGCCGAGCGCCCATCACTCTTACAGACTCTTATCTGGATTAGTTATATCGCTGTTGGGATCTCATTCTTCATCTACTTAGGAAGAAAGCGTCCAGCTAAAAAAGCTTAAGCCCACGTTGGCTGACTCAACGAGCCCATCGGGAGCGTTGAAAGCGCAGTCAAACCAGTAGTCGAGGGTTCAACTCCAGCACTGACTGCTAGTGATGTCATAGTTGCAACCATCGCGCCGTTATCCGTGCAGAGTGCGATAGGTGGAATTCGTAGTTCAATGCCAGCATCTGCGCATCGCTCGTGTGCTACCTGGCGCAGCCGTGAGTTAGCGGCGACGCCGCCAGCAATAATCAAGCGATCAATTCCAGAGTTCTTACACGCCAAAAGCGCCTTAGACAGCAACACATCCACCACCGCCTCTTGGAAAGATGCAGCAACATCTGCGCGCACCGCAGCGGGTGTTTGTTGAAGGTAGCGAGAGACCGCAGTCTTAAGCCCGCTAAAAGAGAAGTTGTAATCAGAATCGGCAAGTCCACGAGGGAAATCAATAGCGCTAGCTTCACCCGATTTAGCCAACGCGTCGATGGCGGGACCACCCGGGAAATCAAGGGTAAGAATTCTGGCAATTTTGTCGAAGGCTTCACCGGCTGCATCATCAATGGTGCCGCCAAGCACCTGCACTTCTCTGGCGGGATCACTCATCTGCAAAATGGAACTATGACCACCACTCACGAGCAATCCGATCGCAGGTGTAAGAGCGCTGGACGAGCCCTCATCGTTGTGATTCAACGAATCCACCGCTAGATGCGATGAGAGATGATTAACTCCATAGAGTGGTTTATCGAGTGCTAACGCTAAACCAGCCGCAGCACTTGTGCCGACGAGTAGCGCACCAATCAAACCTGGACCAGCAGTAACGCCAAAGGCATCAATCTCCGCCAAAGTAACGTTCGCGGTATGCAGTGCCTGTTCGACCACGCTCTGCATTGCTTCTAGGTGTGCTCTACTTGCGATCTCTGGCACCACGCCACCGAATCTGGCGTGCTCGTCCACACTCGATGAAATCACATTCGCAAGGAGCGTGCGTCCACGGACAATTCCAACCGCGGTCTCATCGCACGAGGTTTCAATGCCAAGGACTAATGGCTGGTCGCTACGAGCGCTCACTTCTTGAGCTCCTTACGCATCACAATCGCATCCACTCCTCGACCGTAATAGTCCTTGCGAAGAGCAATCTTGCGAAAACCCGAAGCGAGATAGAGCGGGTGAGCTTCTTGGTTGCCAACTCGCATCTCTAGCATGACTGCTTCGGCTTTCTGGTTGCGCGCCCAATCAATCATTCGCTTCAAGAGTTCGCGTGCAATACCGCGTCTACGAAACTCTGGTGCAACTGTCAGTGTCAAAATATCGGTGAGTTCTCCCATCACCATGATGCCGGCATATCCGACAATCACGCCCTCATGCTCTGCCACTAAGTAATAACGCGAACTCCCCGCATACTCTTCTTTAAATTGCTCGAACGACCATGGGTCATCCGGATACGCAATTTTCTCTAATGCATAAATCGGCACTAGATCCGGCTGTTGCCAGGCTCTAAATTTCACATCTTTTGGCGCCGGATAAGCATCTGGTTTGCGGATATAGATTGGTTCGCGTACGTGAGTCGCTTGATGAGAAGGTTGGGCAAGTGCAGCTAGCGCTTGTGCTGTGGGGTGGCCGTAATGAACTGGAACCCCTTCCGTGATCCCATCGGGCTCTGTAAGTTCTTCTCGCTGAATTACTGAGATCGCACCAACTCGTGACTGACCGGAATATTTAGCGAGGAAAAATTCACGGCGCCTAGCATCAATAGCAACGCAGAAGTTTTCCTCAGTAACTCCCCATGCGAGTGCGGCAAGTGAATCGATGCCGACCCAAGGAATATTGCGGGCAAAGGCAAAGGCTTGGCCGAACGCTATTCCCACTCGAAGCCCAGTAAATGGCCCTGGTCCCATTCCAATCGCAACCGCATCCACTTCAATGCCATCGTGGCTTTGAAGCACCTGGCTCACCAACCGCGGTAATACTTCCCCATGTCCCAGTGGGTCATCGTGAAAGAGTTCGGCCAATACTTCTCCGCCGCGAACAAGTCCAACCGTCGTTCTGTCGGTGGAGGTATCAATCGCAAGGATTGTCTGAAAGTTGGTCATAGTTCCAAGCCGCTTATTTCGACTATGCGCTCGTTTTCACTAGCGCCGTGCGTAATTGTTACGGTGGCATAGTTAGCGTCGAGTCTTTCTATAAACCCTTCGCCCCACTCAATAACGGTGATGCTCTGAGGAATTCTGCTCTCTAAATCCAAATCATCAAAGGAGCCAAAGGGCTGACCCTGTAATCGATAGGCATCTACGTGAACGAGTGGTTTGGGACCAGTGTAAATTTTTGCAATCACAAATGTTGGAGATGTGATGTCAGTGAATCCAAGCGCTAATCCGATTCCACGAGTGAGCGCTGTTTTCCCTGCGCCTAGTTCACCCTGCAAGAGGAGCACATCACCAAGTTGTAAGGTCTGGCCGATCCGTAGACCAAGCTCTTCCATCTCTTTTACGCTATGAATAATCATGAGTGAATCAGAGGTACTTTCGTGGCACGCGCGTAGCGATCCGCGTAACGATCTCGTAATTGATGGTGTTTGAGGCGGCTGCCCAATCGTCTGCGGTATAGCCATCGGCGGAAATCAGAGCCACATAATCCCCGGCGCTGGCACGTGAGCCTGGACCAAGATCGACAACACATTGATCCATCGAGACCCTGCCAATCAGTGGCGCACGTTTGCCATCGTGATAAACACCCGCTCTAGAATCTGCGCCGCGTGGGATTCCATCTGAATAACCCATAACAACTACGCCGATAGTGGTGTCTTGTGTGGCAACTCCTACTCCGCCATAGCCGATGGCATCGCCCTTGCGCACCGATTTCACCAGCTGAAGTTTTGCGTAAATACTCATCGCAGGAGTGAGTCCTAGATCGCTGGAATTTCCCATGGTGGTGACATCTGGTGATAGCCCATACGTGGCAATTCCAAGACGAACCATCGTGCGATGCGAGCCCGGGAAATTAATTGTAGCTGCCGAGTTAGCGCAATGAATGATCGCTGGCGCTAAGCCAGCTGCTCGAGCAAGGGTTAGCTTCTCTTCAAAGACCGTGAGCGCTAACTCGGTGTAACTCTCGGAAGGTTCATCGGCTCTCGCGAAGTGTGTCCAAAAACCCACTAACTCATACTCGGATTTTCTGGCGACTAATAGCTCGAGTAACGCATCCCACTCGTCGAGCACTCCGCCGCGATGCATTCCCGTATCTACCTCTAAATGAATTCGGGGTTTAATCCCCACTCTGTGAGCGGCATCCAGGATCTCTTCGCATATTTTTACCGATGGCACCGAGAGATCGATCTGAGACTTCAGCGCTTGCGCAAAATTTTCGCCAGGAGGAGTAAGCCACGCAATTACTGGGGCGGTGATTCCTGCAGCGCGCAGAGCAAGGGCTTCTTCTAGGAGCGCTACCCCAAGCCAGCTCGCACCCGCTTCAAGAGCAGCGGTCGCAACAGGTATCAGTCCGTGACCATATGCGTCTGCTTTTACAACGGCCAATACTTCTGGATCTTTGGCAAACTTTTGTATGTTCGCCTTTATTGCAGCTAGATCTACTTCTACATACGCTCGCATTAGAGATCCTCGATGATCACCATGGCTGACGCGATTCCAGCATCATGCGAGATCGAGAGCTGAACGTTCGCTCCATCGATTCGCTCTGCGGTCGCGCCATAAAATATAAATACCGGCTTTCCAGAACTCTCATTAACAACTTCGGCGTCATGCCAGGTGAAGATATCTTTTGCGTTGAGCGCTTTTGCGAGTGCTTCTTTTGCAGCAAAGCGTGCAGCCAATGAAGAAATCTTGAGTTCTGCTTCGCGCTCGGTAAAAATTCTTGCGCGCAGCGCTGGCGTGCGTTCGAGCGATTCTTGAAAGCGCGCGATGTCTACGACATCAATGCCAACTCCTCGAATCACAGTGGCTGCTTTCGTGATGGCCAGGCGCGATCGATGGCAATCAGGAATACCAAGAGTGATCCACCGAGGAATACTCCGCCAAGTAGATCGCTAAACCAATGGGTTTTACGGATCAGTGAGACCACGCAGACCGTTGCAGTGATAACGCCAACTGCTGGGTAGAGGCGAAGTCCTTTGAAGGGACGGCGCTGGGTGTAGGTGTAGATCAAGTAAGCCAGCATCCCCCACGTTAGGAGTGCATTAGAAGCATGACCGCTGGGGTAAGAAAGCCCACCCTGGTGCAGGTAATCCATATTAAGGCGTGGCTTGGTGCGACCAAAGATCAACTTAGATAAACCAACTACCCCGTTGAGTAGCAACAAAGCTGCCACCGAAAGATTGATTGGTCGCCACGACCTAAAACGATAAGCAATGAGCACTGCGGTGACCAACAAACAGGTCGCAGTAAAACTACGCAGCCCTAGATCATCGAGCGCTAGAAGAATATGGCTGGGCAATCCACGAAAGGTGTGGTGCTTAAGCCCTTCGATTGTGTGGTCGAGTCGATAGATATAACTCTTTGTCATTACCTGTTCGGTGACGATAAGAAAAGCTAGAAAGAGCGCCCCGGAGATAGCAAGCGCACGATTTCGCTCCTGCCTTCTGTGAATCTCAAGGGAGCCCCAACTCATTCGACCGTGACCGACTTTGCGAGGTTGCGAGGTTGATCCACATCGTTGCCTCGAGCTACTGCCATCTCATAGGCAATTACTTGTAGTGGGACAACCGCGAGAACTGGTTGCAAAAATTCATGCGAGGTAGGAATGCGGATGTTGTGAGCAGCAGTATCAAGTTCAGCATCACCGATCGCAATCACAATGGCACCGCGCGCCTTTACTTCCATCACGTTACTTGCCATCTTCTCGTGGAGCGGTGAATTCGCTGTTGGCATTACTGCGATGACAGGAGTGCCTTGATCGATCAGAGCGATGGGGCCGTGCTTGAGTTCGCCACCAGCAAAGCCTTCGGCGTGCATGTATGCCAACTCTTTAAGTTTGAGTGCGCCTTCGAGCGCGGTTGGATAACCCACATTGCGACCCAAGAAGAGCATCGACGATGCGTTCTTGAATTGACGAGTGAGCTCACGAAGCGGTTCAACCGTCTCTAGAATTTGTTCAACCTTGCCTGGAAGTTCGGCTAACTCTTCACCGATCTGGGCTGAGAGTTCTGGGGTGACAACTCCGCGTACTCGACCAAGGTGCAGCCCAATCAAATACATTGCAATCAGTTGAGCAGTAAAGGCTTTGGTTGAAGCAACCGCAATCTCTGGGCCCGCGTGGGTATACAAAACCGCATCTGATTCGCGTGGAATCGTGGAACCATTGGTATTACAGACTGCGAATACTCGTGCTCCCAGATTGCGGGCATAGCGCATCGCCATCAAGGTATCCATGGTTTCACCCGATTGTGAAATTGGAATCACTAAAGTGCTGCTATCAACCGCTGGTTCGCGATAGCGATATTCAGAGGCTAGTTCGACATCAACCGGAATATTTGCCCATTTCTCGATTGCATACTTTCCGACCAAACCAGCGTGGTACGCGGTTCCGCAGGCGATGATGACGACCTTGGAGATTCCTTCGAGATTGATACCCGCAGTGATCTCTGGATCAAGTCCAGCGGTTCGACCAATCAACGTATCGGCAATTGATTTTGGTTGTTCATAAATTTCTTTGAGCATGAAGTGCGGGAAGCCACCGCGTTCAGCAGCCGATGCATCCCATGAAATTTCATATTCGCGTGGAGTAATAACAGTTCCAGCAAGATCGGTGACAACAATGGAGTTCGAGGTAATGTCGACGACTTCATCTTGTCCAAGTTCAAGAGCATGCTTTGTGTAAGAGATAAAGGCTGAGACATCTGACGCTAAAAAGTTTTCGCCATCCCCTACTCCGACTACAAGCGGTGAGTTGCGGCGTGCGCCAACAATTCGGCCAGGTTCATCGGCGTGAATTGCGAGCAAGGTGAAGGAGCCGCGCAATTGAGCACAGACTTCGCGCATCGCTGCAGCGAGATCGCCGTTGTGAGCTTTTCTCGCATCGCTGAGCAAGTGCACAACAGATTCAGTATCGGTCTCGGATTTAAAGATGTGACCACGTGCCTCGAGCGCAGCGCGGAGTTCGACATAGTTTTCAATAATGCCGTTGTGAATCAGCGCGAGCTTGCCCTCGTTATCTAAATGTGGGTGGGCATTCGTATCGGTAGGTCCGCCATGCGTTGCCCAACGGGTGTGTCCGATTCCAGAGTGAGCATCCGGCTTATTTTCACCGAGCGTCTCTTCGAGGTTAGCGAGTTTTCCAGCGCGCTTTTCAATCCAGAGCGGGGCACCGGGAGTTACGACGAGAGCGATTCCGGCTGAGTCATAACCGCGATATTCCAAGCGGCGTAGGCCTTCAAGGACTGGTGAGAGTGCCTGGGCCTTACCGGTGTATCCGACAATGCCACACATAGCCTCTACCCCTATCGCTTAATACTTCTCTATTCTGCGAGTTCAGATCTTACTAGGGTCGCGATTTCTTCGGCTAACGCACTCGCGGTTTCGTGATTGTGAGCTTCCACCATCACGCGAACGAGCCGCTCCGTCCCTGATGGGCGTACCAAAATTCGACCATTGCCGCCTAGGGCGCCTTCGTGCTTCTTAATAGCGCTCTCAATCTCACGCGATTCTGCCAATTTCTCTTTCGCAACATCTTTCACATTGATCAACACTTGCGGGAAGCGCTCCATCACGGTGGCAAGTTCCTTGAGGGATTTTCCGCTGTTCTTCACTGCCTGCATGAGATGAAGCGCAGTTAAAAGTCCGTCGCCAGTATTTGCGTAGTGGCGCATGATGATGTGACCAGATTGCTCGCCACCCAGTGCATGGTTCTCGCTCAACATTTTCTCGAGCACGTAGCGATCGCCAACAGCAGTTGTTTCCACGTTAATGTCTGCTGATTCCATGGCCTTCATGAAACCAAGGTTGCTCATGACGGTACCGACAACAGTTTCGTTGGTAAGCAAGCCTCGGGCCTGCCAATCGGTAGCCAAAATCGCCATGATGAAATCGCCATCGATCTCATTACCTTCGTGATCGACTGCAAGACAACGATCCGCATCGCCATCATGGGCAATCCCTAGATCTGCTCCGACTTCAACAACTTTAGCTTTGAGGTTCTCTAAGTGGGTTGATCCACAATTCTCGTTGATATTCCAGCCGTTAGGCGAATGTGAGATTGCAATTACCGCGGCGCCAGCACGGGTATAAGTCTTAGGGGCAACCGACGAGGAGGCTCCGTTTGCGCAATCCACCACGACTTTAAGACCTGCAAGATTTGTGGTCAGCGAATTGAGCAAGTGAAAGATGTAACGCTCTGCAGCAGAGTGGTCGTCGATGACGCGACCAACGTTTTTTCCGGTTGGGCGTTCCCATGCTTCACCGAGTCTGGCTTCGATCGCCGCTTCAAGTGAATCATCGAGCTTGCCGCCACCGCGCGCAAAAAACTTAATTCCGTTATCCGGCATTGGATTGTGCGATGCACTAATCATGACGCCAAGGTCAGCGCCAGTCTCAGCAACAAGATGTGCGATTGCCGGAGTCGGAAGAACTCCGACGCGATAAACATCAACACCTGCACTCGCTAAGCCAGCGACTACCGCTGCTTCTAGAAATTCTCCCGATGCGCGTGAGTCTTGTCCGACAATTGCGATAGGGCGATGGCCATCTTCGTGCGCGAGCGCACCGATTTCACCAAGAATATGCGCGGCAGCGATGGAAAGATCAACCGCTAATTCAGCGGTAAGAAAACCATTTGCTAAGCCTCGAACACCATCGGTGCCAAAGAGCGCCATAACAGCGGGGTGCGAAATTAACGCTTGCTGTATTGAGAACGCTTACGAGCCTTCTTAAGGCCGTACTTCTTGCGCTCGATAACACGTGGATCACGTGTAAGGAAGCCAGCCTTCTTGAGTGAAGGACGGTTCGCATCGCGATCAATCTCGTTAAGAGCACGAGCTACACCAAGACGAAGCGCACCTGCTTGACCAGATGTTCCGCCACCGTTGATGCGTGCAACAACGTCGTATTGATTTTCAGCACCTACTGTGCGAAATGGCTCTGATACCAATTGTTGGTGAACCTTATTTGGGAAATAGTTTGCAAGTTCCTTGCCGTTAACGATCCACTTACCTGTACCAGGTGTAAGACGAACACGAGCAACAGCTTCTTTACGACGACCAGTTCCGCCGCCTGGAGCCTTGATCGCAGCACGGTTTGTTGATGCTGCAGGTGTTGAAGATGTGTAGGAAGTAAGCACTACGTCATCGTGTGAAGCGTCGACGGTTGTATCGAAATCTGACATGGCTGCTTCCTTTACTTCTTCACGATTTGTGAAACTTGAGTGAATACATATGGTGTTGGGTTTTGTGCAGCGTGTGGGTGTTCTGCGCCTGCATAAACCTTGAGCTTTGAACCAACTGAGCGACCAAGCTTGTTCTTAGGAATCATTCCTAGAATTGCTTTTTCGATAACGCGAGTTGGATCTTGGTTGATCAAATCTGCGTAGACGATAGAGGTCATACCACCTGGATAACCTGAGTGGTGGTGAGCAAACTTCTGTCCAGCCTTTTGTCCGGTAAGAACAATCTTCTCTGCATTGATAACAATGACAAAGTCGCCCATGTCGATGTGCGGAGCGAATGTTGTCTTGTGCTTGCCGCGTAGTAGTGCAGCAGCGTGGCTAGCTAGACGACCAAGGACAACTCCTTCAGCGTCGATGACATGCCACTTGCGGGTGACGTCACCAGCTTTCGGTGTAAATGTGCGCACGAGGTCTCTCTCTTTCTAGTAATCCGGAAAATACTGCTCGAACTGAACGGATGCTCATTCGATGAAGTAAGAGGATTAGGCTACCCGCCAAAGGGGGTTGGGGTCAAAATGGGGCCATTTTCGCTACTTTGCGGGGTTGGGTAGTCCACTCCGACCAAGGTCAGCCCAGCGGCTGGAAATACATAGGAATCCGAGACCCGAGCAGCCCCGGCCAAGATCTGGGCCATCCACTCCACCGGAAAACGCCCCTCACCCACACAGGCTGCGGCACCCACGAGATTTCGCACCATATTCCAGCCAAAGCCATCTGCTGCAATATCGCAGACGACAAAGCCTGCGGCATCTCTGGACCAGTGAAATTCGAGCAAGGTTCGAAGGGTGGTTGCGCCTTCGCGATAGCGACAGAAGGTCACAAAATCATGTTTCCCAAGGAGCGGCGTCGAAGCCTGATTCATCAGCTCAATATCAAGGGGGCGAAACCAGGTGGTTGCGTCGAGTCTGGCCAGTGGCATCAGATCTCGATTTCCATCCAAAATTTTGTAGCGATAGCGGCGCGCTGTTGCGGAGAAGCGAGCATCAAAATTGATCGGCGCCGGAGCAACTGCCAAGACTCGGATATCTGGATCGAGGATCTGATTGATCCTAAATTTAAAATTCTCTGGATCGAAGATGTCGGTATCGCTCTGATAGCGCGAAGCGACCGTATCTTCCGGAATATCAACGTGAATGACCTGAGCTGATGCGTGTACGCCAGCATCGGTACGTCCCGCTACAACGCTCTTCACGGGGAATCTCACAAAGCGCGAGATAGCTTCTTCGACGGTACCTTGAATAGTGCGCTGATCTGGCTGTATCCCCCAGCCCGCGTACGCCGTGCCGTCGTACGCTAAATCAATCCGTAAACGACGAAACCCGCTCTCAGGGTTGAGAGCGGGTTCAATCATTGACTACCTAAATAGTACGTGGTGCGTTACGCGAAATTAATCTTGTACAAGCTCGATAACAGCCATTGGGGCGTTATCTCCATTGCGAGGACCAACTTTGGTAATGCGGGTGTAACCACCAGGACGTGTTGCGAACTTTGGAGCAATCTCAGTGAAGAGTGTGTGTACAACGCTCTTGTTCTGGATTGTCTGCATAACGCGACGACGTGCTGACAAGTCACCTTCGATTGCGGCAGTGATCAACTTTTCAGCCAATGGACGAAGGCGCTTAGCCTTTGCCTCAGTGGTCTTGATCTTGCCGTGTTCGAAGAGTTGCTCAGCGAGAGTGCCTAGCAACAATTTTTCATGAGCTGGACCGCTTCCGAGACGTGGTCCTCTGCTTGGTGTTGGCATGGTCTTCTCCTAGAGCTGCTCTGACTCAACGATGTCATCGTCAACGTCAGTTCCGTAGTTGTGGTGTTTGGTTGGATCAAATCCGATTGGGCTGTCCTTGAGCTGTAGACCCATGCTGTGAAGTTTTGCCTTCACTTCATCGATCGACTTCGAACCGAAGTTACGAATATCAAGAAGGTCAGCCTCTGAACGTCCAACCAACTCGCCGACGGTATGAATACCTTCGCGCTTCAAGCAGTTGTATGAACGTACTGTGAGATCGAGATCTTCGATTGGAAGAGCGAGATCAGCAGCAAGCGCTGCATCTTGGACGCTAGGTCCCATCTCGATACCTTCTGCGTTCACGTTCAATTCGCGAGCAAGGCCGAAGAGCTCAACCAAGGTCTTACCAGCAGATGCCATAGCATCAGCAGGAGTCATTGATTGCTTGGTCTCAACATCGACGATCAAACGATCGAAGTCTGTGCGTTGTTCTACGCGAGTTGCTTCTACCTTGTAGGTAACGCGGAGAACTGGTGAATAAATTGAATCCACTGGAATGCGTCCGATGTCGCCACCGGCTGCCTTGTTTGAGACAGCAGTGACATAGCCACGGCCGCGCTCAACTGTGAGCTCAACTTCAAAGTTTGCCTTTGAATTCAAGGTTGCGATGTGAAGATCAGGGTTGTGAATTGCTACTCCAGCTGGAGCTGCAACGTCGGCACCTGTAACAACACCTTCGCCACTCTTGCGAATGTAGAGAAGTGATGGCTCATCGTTATCTGATGAGAGCACCAAGTTCTTGATGTTCAAGACGATCTCGGTGAGATCTTCCTTAACACCTTCAAGAGTTGTGAATTCGTGGAGCGCTCCGTTGACGCGAATGCTGGTGATTGCTGCACCAGGAATCGAAGACAAAAGAGTACGGCGTAATGAGTTACCGAGGGTATAACCGAAGCCTGGCTCTAGCGGTTCGATGATGAAACGCGAGCGAAACTCCGATACAACTTCCTCAGTGAGGATAGGGCGTTGTGCAATGAGCACTTAGTTCCTCCATACGTTAGGGAGATCCACTATTTGATCTCCTGCTTTTAATTTTTAAACTAATTACTTGCTGTAAAGCTCAACGATCAACTGCTCTTGAATTTGAGTGTCGATGATGGTGCGGGTTGGCATAGCGTGGATCAAGATACGCATCTTGGCTCCAACGACTTCCATCCATGCTGGGATTGCCTTGTCGCCCAATTCAGCGCTTGCGACGATGAATGGAGTGGTATCAAGGGATCCTGGAACGACATCGATGATGTCCATCGGGGTTACGCGGAATGAAGGAATGTTGACCTTCTTGCCGTTAACCAAGAAATGTCCGTGACGAACGAGCTGACGTGCCATGTCGCGGCTCTTTGCAAAGCCGGCGCGGAACACGACGTTATCGAGGCGAGTCTCGAGGATAACCAAAAGGTTCTCACCGGTCTTGCCTTGAAGGCGGTTAGCTTCTTCGTAATATCCGCGGAATTGCTTCTCGAGTACACCGTACATACGTGCGCACTTTTGCTTTTCGCGCATCTGGAGTAGGTACTCGGATTCCTTGGAACGACCACGACCATGTTGTCCTGGTGGATATGGGCGTGACTCAATAGGACACTTTGGACCATCGCACTTAGAGCCCTTAAGAAAGAGCTTTACTTTTTCGCGACGGCAGCGCTTGCAATCTGCTCCGGTATAACGAGCCATTATTCTCTTCCTTCCTTAAACTCGACGTGGCTTTGGTGGGCGGCAACCGTTGTGTGGTGCAGGAGTGACATCAGAGATGGCTCCTACTTCCAAACCAGCTGCCTGCAATGAACGGATAGCTGTCTCGCGACCAGATCCTGGTCCCTTAACAAAAACATCAACCTTCTTGAGGCCGTGCTCTTGAGCACGACGTGCTGCTGCTTCAGCTGCAAGCTGAGCTGCGAAAGGTGTTGACTTACGTGAACCCTTAAAGCCAACTTGACCAGCAGATGACCATGAGATCACAGCGCCGGAAGGGTCAGTAATAGAAATAATTGTGTTGTTGAAGGTGCTCTTGATGTGAGCTTGTCCGAGAGCAATGTTCTTCTTTTCCTTCTTGCGAAGTTTAACTTTGCCCTTAGCGCCAGCCTTAGCGGCTGTCTTTGTCTTAGCAGCGGCCATTACTTGGTCTCCTTCTTCTTACCGGCGATAGCCTTACGAGGTCCCTTACGTGTACGCGCATTTGTATGCGTGCGTTGTCCACGAACTGGAAGGCCCTTGCGGTGACGGATACCTTGGTAGCTCTGGATTTCAACCTTGCGGCGGATATCGCTTGCGATTTCGCGGCGAAGGTCACCTTCGATTTTGTAATTAGCTTCAATGAATTCACGAAGCGATGCCAATTCTGGCTCTTGAAGATCTTTAACGCGGGTATCTGGGTTGATACCGGTCGCAGCGAGTGTTGCGTGCGCGCGGGTCAATCCAATCCCGAAAATATAGGTGAGTGCGATCTCGACTCGCTTTTCGCGAGGTAGATCGACACCAACAAGACGTGCCATATCGCTTACCCTTTTTCTTTTATCTGGAAGGTCCTTCGCAATGCTCCCCAGTTGGGTAACTGGGCCTCGGCCTACCAGTCCGAGGGTCTGAAGTTTTCACTTCAGTTGCATCACGCGTATTTTTTAAGGAGTTACCCTTGGCGTTGCTTGTGACGGAGGTTGTCGCAAATGACCATGACGCGACCGTTACGACGAATGACTTTGCACTTGTCGCAAATCTTCTTCACGCTTGGCTTAACTTTCACGATATTCCTCTTTCACACTTAATAAGTAAAAATATTATTACTTATAACGATAAATGATTCGACCTCGGGTGAGGTCGTATGGGCTGAGCTCTACAATCACACGATCTTCAGGAAGGATGCGAATGTAGTTCTGTCGCATCTTGCCGCTGATATGTGCAAGAACTTTATGTCCATTTGTTAATTCAACGCGGAACATTGCGTTCGGCAATGCTTCGGCTACGGTGCCCTCGATCTCGATTGCGCCATCTTTCTTAGCCAAGCAGTACCTACGTTTCTGAACTCAGTTGATTAACGGTTGTGCCGCCCATTTCTAGGCAGAGGGCAATCCTAAGGCGAAAGGCCAAAAATACGAAATCCGGGTCGGATTTATGATAAAAGCCCGGAGATCTCCACGCCCAGCTCCCCCAGCTTGGCTGCCCCGCCATCGAGAGCGGTCAGCACGAAGGGCTTGCCATCAGGCAGAAGCGCGAAGGAGTGCTCAAAATGGGCGCCGTACGAGCCATCGCCTGTGACCACGGTCCATTCATCAGAAAGGACGCGCATCTTCTCGGTGCCCAGGGTAATCATGGGTTCAACTGCCAGCGCCAGACCTGGCTTGAGTTCTGGTCCCATTCCGGCTGGGCCGTAGTTGAGCAGATGTGGATCCTGGTGCATTTCGGTGCCAATTCCATGGCCGCCATACTCGCGTAGAATTCCATATTTGCCCTGAGAGATGATGTATTGCTCAATCGCATACGAGAGATCGGTCAGGTGTCCGCCCACCTTGGCTGCGGCGATTCCGCGCCACATCGAGGCCTCGCAGACATCCATGAGCTTTTGATGTTCAGGCTTTACTTCCCCAACCCCCACTGAAATTGCAGAGTCACCATGCCACCCTTCAACGATCGCACCAAAATCGATCGACATGACATCGCCTTCAACCATCGGGCGTTCATTAGGGATTCCGTGAACTACCTCTTGGTTGACCGAAGCACAGATGACGTTTGGGTAGCCGTGATAGTTAAGAAATGACGGCGTTGCATTATTTTTCTTGAGGTAATCAGCAGCGATCGCATCGAGCTCGAGTGAGGTCACACCTGGCTTAATCGCGGCCCGCATGAGTTCTAGAGCTTCTGCAACAACAAGCCCTGCTTTGCGCATGAGCTGTAATTGTTCGAGCGACTTAATTTGAATAGCCATCATGGCGCCTAAAAAATTATCCTTGCGCAGCAGCAAGGGTTGAGATTGCTAGCGCGGAAATTTCAGATACTTCACCGAGTGCGCTGATTACTTTGAGCAATCCTGCCTTGCGGTAGTAATCAATAATTGGTTCTGTCTGCTCGCTATAAACGCTCAAGCGATTGGCTACAACATCTTCATGATCATCGGTGCGCTGATACAACTCGCCGCCACAATTGTCACAAACCCCAGCTACTGCAGGCTTTTCAAAGAGGATATGGAAGCTTGCTCCGCAACCACGGCAGGTGCGTCGACCAGATAGGCGCTTGATAATTTCTGAGTGCTCAATCGCAAGCTCGAGAACCGCATCAAGCGGAGTTCCCATTGAGGTGAGCGCGTTATCCAAAAATTCAGCTTGGCCAATATTGCGTGGGTAGCCATCGAGCAAGAAGCCGTTCGCTAGATCGCCTTCTGCAAGTCGTGCCTTGACCATGTCATTTGTCACGGAATCTGGAACCAAGTTGCCAGCATCCATATATGACTTAGCGAGCTTGCCGAGTTCGGTCTCGCCTTTGATGTTAGCTCTGAAAATATCGCCGGTTGAGATATGCGGAATGCCGTAATGCGAGGCGAGATGAACTGCTTGAGTTCCCTTGCCTGCACCTGGTGGACCAACCAGGATTAAGCGCATTAGCGAAGGAAGCCTTCGTATGAACGCTGTTGTAGTTGGCTTTCAATCTGCTTCGCGGTATCAAGACCAACACCAACAACGATCAAGATTGCAGTTCCACCAAATGGGAAGTTGGTAGAAGCCTGGAACAAGATCAAGGCGATGATTGGGATGATCGCGACAAATGCGAGATAGAGCGATCCTGGTGCAGTGATGCGTGAGAGCACATACTGCAAGTAATCAGCGGTTGGCTTACCTGCACGGATACCAGGAATGAATCCACCGTACTGCTTCATATTGTCTGCAACTTCTTCTGGGTTGAAGGTAATCGCAACATAGAAGTAGGTGAAGAAAATAATAAGAAGCGCGTACGAGACGATGTAAATTGGGTGATCGCCTTTAACGAGATTCTGTTGAACCCAGACTGCCCACTTAGCGGTGGAGCCAGAGAAGTTCACGATCAGTGACGGGATGTAGAGCAAAGATGATGCGAAAATTACTGGGATAACGCCAGCTTGGTTCACCTTGATTGGGATATAGGTAGAAGTTCCGCCATATGACTGACGACCTACTTGGCGCTTGGCATATTGCACTGGAATACGACGTTGAGCTTGCTCAACGAAGACAACAGCAGCAACAGTCAAAATTCCGACTGCCATAACGAAGGCGAATGGGAACCAACCCTTTTGTTGCTTGATTGACCAGAGCTGTGTTGGGAAGCCTGATGCAATCGAAGTGAAGATCAAAATAGACATACCGTTACCGACGCCGCGGTCGGTGATCAATTCGCCAAGCCACATGATTACAGCGGTACCAGCTGTCATCACCAAAACCATGGTGAGGATACGAGTCCATGAAGAATCCGGAACGATTGGCAAAGTACATCCGCTAAAGAGGCGACCGGTTGAACGAGCAACGGCGATCAAGCCAGTGGACTGCAAAATTGCAAGGCCAACAGTCAAGTAGCGAGTGTATTGAGTAAGAGTTGCGTTTCCTGATTGACCTTCGTTCTTCAACGTTTCAAAACGAGGAATAACGACTGTCAACAGTTGAATGATGATCGAGCTGGTGATGTACGGCATGATGCCGAGCGCAAAGACCGAGAGGTGCAAGAGCGCGCCACCGCTAAAGAGGTTGATCAAACCAAAAAGACCGCCAGAGCTGGTCTGGTTAAGACAGCTCTGGACGTTCTTATAAGAAACACCTGGTGTTGGAACGATCGAACCAAAACGGAAGAGGCCCATGATGGCCAAGGTGAAGAGAATCTTTACGCGAAGATCCGGCGTCTTAAAGGCCTTTCCAAACGCTGTAAGCATCTAACTTCTCCTTCTTTTCCTGATATTCGTTGTGGTACGAAATCGTTTATAACCAGTTTGTAGCAAGTAATGAGTGTGCGTGTTATTAGAGTTTGGTAACGCTTCCGCCAGCAGCAGCAATCTTTTCAGATGCTGACGCAGAGAAGGCATGTGCCACAACCGAAACCTTGACAGAAATGTCACCATTTCCGAGGACCTTGATTGGGTAGCCATCGCGGACTGCGCCCTTAGCAATGAGATCTTCAACAGTTACTTGGCCACCCTTTGGGTAGAGCGCATTGATTGTTGAGACATTCACTGGCTGGTATTCCACGCGCTCTGGGTTCTTAAAACCACGGAGCTTAGGAAGACGCATAACGAGTGGAAGCTGACCACCTTCGAAGCCGGCACGAACAACGTTACGAGCACGTGTTCCTTTGCCGCCACGACCTGCAGTCTTACCCTTCGACGCTTCACCGCGACCCTTACGAGTACGAGCTTTCTTTGCGCCAGGGGCTGGACGTAGATGATGAACCTTGAGAACCATTGTTATTCGACCTCCTCAACAGTGATCATGTGTCGAACAGCGACGACCATTCCACGAATTTCTGGACGATCTTCCTTCACGACAACATCACCAATTCGCTTTAAACCGAGTGAACGCAAGGTTTCGCGGTGCTCTGGACGAGCTCCGACCTTGGAACGAAGTTGGGTTACTTTTAGACGAGGCATTAGGCACCAACCGATGCTGCTACGGCACTTGCAATTGCTGCAGGTGCGACATCTTCCAAGGAAAGTCCACGGCGAGCAGCGATCGCTGTTGGGTTTTCCAACATCTTAAGAGCTGCAGCAGTGGCGTGAACCATGTTGATGGGGTTATTAGATCCGAGAGACTTGGTAAGAACATCGTGGATACCAACGCACTCAAGTACAGCACGTACTGGACCACCAGCGATAACTCCGGTACCAGGTGATGCAGGGCGAAGTAGAACTACGCCAGCTGCAGCTTCACCCTGAACTGGGTGAGGAATTGTTCCGTTAAGTAGTGGGACCTTGAAGAATTGCTTCTTAGCATCTTCGACAGCCTTAGCGATGGCTTGTGGAACTTCCTTCGCCTTGCCGTATCCGATACCGACAGTTCCCTTTTGGTCACCGACAACAACAAGTGCTGTGAAGGAGAAACGACGTCCACCCTTAACAACCTTTGCTACACGGTTAATAAATACAACGCGCTCTGTGTATGGAGACTTCTCTTTTTCAGGAGCTCCATCGCGACCGCGACGACGATCGTTGCCGCCTGCGTTCTGACCGCTACGTGGTCCGCGATCTCCCGCGGCTGTGTTTGCTGGAGGAGTAGCCATTAGAAGTCCAATCCATTCTCACGAGCTGCATCTGCAAGCGCTGCAATGCGTCCGGTGTACTTGTTTCCGCCACGGTCAAAGACCACTGCAGAGATTCCCTTTTCCTTTGCGCGCTTTGCAAGTTCTGCACCGACTACGCGAGCCTTTGCAGTCTTGTCATCCTTTGATGCACGAAGTGTGCTCTCGAGGGTTGACGCAGATGCAAGAGTCTGGCCGATTGAATCATCAACGATCTGTGCAACAAGGTGACGTGATGAACGTGAAACGACAAGACGTGGGCGCTCGGCAGAACCGACTACACGCTTGCGGACACGGAAGTGGCGACGACGGCGGGCATTCTGTGCCGAGCCTTTAACAACTTTTACACCGATAGCCATTACTTCTTACCTGTCTTTCCTTGCTTGCGGCGGATCTTCGCGCCTTCGAGGTGCAGACCCTTACCCTTGTATGGATCAGCTTTGCGAAGCTTTTGAATCTTCGCAGCTACTTCGCCAACAAGTTGCTTGTCGATTCCTGTGACAGAGAGCTTGGTAGCAGATTCAACTTTGAAGGTGATTCCTTCAGGAGCCTTGAAAGGCACGACGTGGCTGTAACCAAGAGCGAACTCAAGATCCTTGCCCTTTTCTGTGACCTTATAACCAACACCAACGATGTTGATTGTCTTTGAGTAACCATTGGTAACGCCTTCAAGCATGTTGGCAACCAAGGTACGTGAAAGACCATGCAATGAACGAGCTGTGCGGCTGTCATCTGGACGTGCAACGACAAGCACTGACTCTTCTTTTGCGATAGAGATTGGACCAGCGAGTGTGTGTGAGAGTGAGCCCTTAGGACCCTTCACAGCTACTTCTTGTCCAGAAATATTTACTTCAACCCCTGCTGGGATTGTGATGGGTGAACGACCGATACGTGACATTAGCTAATCACCATACGTAGGCGAGAACTTCTCCGCCTACCCCTTGCTTGTTGGCTTGCTTATCAGTGAGCAGGCCAGATGATGTCGAGATGATTGCCACGCCGAGGCCACCGAGGACCTTAGGTAGCGCTGTTGACTTCGCATAGACACGAAGACCAGGCTTTGAAACGCGACGAAGACCAGCGATTGAACGCTCGCGGTCTGCGCCAAACTTCAAATCGATTGTGAGAGTCTTACCAAAACCAGCAACGGTATTTTCTACCTTAAAGCCAGCGATGAAGCCCTCCTGCTTAAGAATTTCGGCAATGCGAACTTTTACCGACGACGACGGCATTGAAACCGTGTTGTGGTACGCGGAGTTCGCGTTGCGCAGACGTGCAAGCATGTCTGCGATTGGATCTGTCATTGTCATACTGTGGCCTCTGGCCTTTCTCAAACCGGTTTCTGTTCGTGAATAAGATTCAAGATCCAGGAGATCTCTTATTCGTGAATCAGACCTTGCTTGTAGTGATTAGTTGGGTTTTATTACGTTGTTACTCGTTACTACCAATTACTACCAGTTACTACCAAGAAGCCTTGGTGATACCTGGAAGTTCGCCTTTGTGTGCCATCTCGCGGAAGCAGATACGGCAGATGCCGAACTTTTGGTAGACAGCATGTGGGCGACCACAACGCTGGCAACGGGTATATCCGCGAACCTTGAACTTAGGCTTACGAGCAGCTTTAACTTTGAGCGATGTCTTTGCCATGGCTAGTCCCCTACCCCTTAGTTCTCACGGAATGGAAAACCGAGAGCCTTAAGAAGCGCACGGCCTTCGTCATCTGTCTTAGCAGTTGTCACGAAAGTGATATCCATACCGCGTGTGCGGTCAACCTTGTCTTGTTCGATTTCTGGGAATACAACCTGCTCGGTCAAACCGAAGGTGTAGTTACCGTTTCCGTCGAATTGCTTTGGTGAAAGTCCACGGAAGTCACGGATACGAGGAAGAGCGATTGAGAGTAGACGGTCTGTGAACTCCCACATGCGATCGTTACGTAGTGTGACGTGTGCACCAATTGGCATGCCTTCACGCAACTTGAACTGCGCGATTGACTTGCGAGACTTGGTGACTTGTGGCTTCTGACCAGTGATGATGGTGAGGTCGCGAATCGCGCCTTCGATCAACTTTGAGTCACGAGCTGCTTCGCCAACACCCATGTTCACGATGACCTTAACAAGGCCTGGAACCTGCATTGGGTTCTTGTAGCCGAATTGGCTAACAAGTGCTGGTGCAATCTCGGCACGATAGCGAGCCTTAAGACGAGGAGCTACTGCTGTCGAAGTTGTCATGTTAGACATCCTTTCCAGTGCGACGAGAGATGCGAACGTTCTTGCCGTTCTCATCTACACGTGAACCAATGCGAGTTGCCTTGCCATCATCGCCAACAAGTTGGACGTTTGAAAGATGGATTGAGGCTTCCACTGTCATGATGCCGCCAACTTTGACGCCACGCTCTGAAGTGGTCTCCTTGGTGTGGCGCTTGACGCGGTTTGCACCTTCGACGATGACGCGCTGTTCGCGCTTATCAACTTCAAGGACTGTGCCCTTAACGCCCTTATCTTTGCCTGCGATCACCTGAACGGTGTCGCCACGCTTAATGTTTGCCATTTTTAGAGCACCTCCGGCGCCAACGAAATAATCTTCATGAAACGCTTGTCACGAAGTTCGCGAGCAACTGGTCCGAAGATACGGGTGCCGCGAGGTTCGCCGTCAGCCTTAAGAATGACTGCAGCATTTTCATCAAACTTGATATATGAACCATCAGGACGACGGTTCTCCTTGACGGTGCGAACGATGACAGCCTTAACGACTTCACCCTTCTTAACCTGACCACCAGGGATTGCATCCTTAACGGTGCAGACAATGATGTCGCCGATGCCGGCGTAACGACGTGAAGAGCCACCGAGTACACGGATGCAAAGAAGTTCCTTTGCGCCAGTGTTATCCGCGACGCGAAGTCTGGATTCTTGTTGAATCATTCTCGATTACCCCTTACTTAGCCTTCTCGAGGATCTCGACTACACGCCAACGCTTGGTTGCCGATAGTGGACGAGTTTCCATGAG
>Ga0007852_1000105_pt1 | contig 27074 bp, 36 predicted proteins | sample CryBogCBH28Sep08_FD_71227 | JGI IMG/M metagenome (GOLD analysis project Ga0007852, IMG submission 71227) | Freshwater microbial communities from Crystal Bog, Wisconsin, USA - CBH28Sep08 | ecosystem: Environmental > Aquatic > Freshwater > Lake | place: Crystal Bog, Wisconsin, USA | collected...
GGTATACATTTGAAATAGCCTGAGACTTAGCATATTGAGGAATAGCCTGTATAGCTCTATCTGCCTCTCTTTGAAGTCTTTGTTGCCCCCAAATACCCATGCCAGCTTGGATTGCTCCCATGCCAGCTTGGAAAAGTCCTAATTGAGGTGTAGTTAATCCCATAATATTATAAGTTTCTGTTAGACAATATGTAGCCTAAGTAAAGACCAGACAAATATACTAAACTTGTAGCACTATTTGTCAGCTTAATTTCAGACCATGTTCCTTTTAAATAATCTCCATTAATTACGCCACCTATACTGTTGTTGTCTCTTTGAAGTGCCGCGTGATATAGTCCTTCGTGAATTTCGTAATCACCCTGAACTAAATTGCTTAATTGACCTAATGATGTGTTTACATCCCCCATAGTAGGAGATGTCCAATAATCAGTAGCATCAATGGTTAGATAATCAAATGTTTTCTTAATAATATTGTCTTTGTTAAATACAAATGTTATAGAAGAACTATATTGAGTATTGTAAAAATTGTTTTGGGTACTAGAGTCGTGAATATAGATTTGCCCATTTTTGAATGTAGCCAAGTTGTTTTCGTAAGTCACAATCCATTCAGGTAAGAAACTATAAAAACTTGTATAGCAATTTTTAATTTCATTAAATGCCAAACTATAACCTGTTATGCCTGTCCCTGGCTGTAAGACGGATATAAGTTCTCCATCTCTATCCTTGCTAAAATAAAATGCAGACAATACTTTTGCAACCCCACCATTTGCATAACTATTTGATTTTAAATAGTTTGGAAGATTATTGCCAAAAAATGTTTGCATTTTATATAGCTCACTTATAGGCGTCAACCCATCCTGAGATAAACGTATAAAGTAACCTTTTACAGGGTCAGCAAAATAATCAGCATACCCAGAACTTGATAAGCTAGCAGGCTGATTACCTATGCCAAACTCTCCCTCGTAATACCTTATTGGGTTAATTATTTTAGAAGAAGCAACTAGGTTATTTGTTCCGTCTTGGTTCATGGTCTCTACTGAATATACAGGAGCCACTCCGCACTTTTTGTATTGGAATATTCTAAGGTCTCTGTTATGCAATTTCATTCTGACAATGTCTCCGTACTTTTTATCGTAGTTGTCAAAGTCTAGGTAATAGAACCTATTTGTTCCATTAATACTTGTCCCTTGCTGATAAGCCTGAGAGTACCTAACCAAGGTAGAGTAATATGCCTGCTTGGCGTTTATGTCTACTATTAATGGTCTTGAATTAGAGTTTGTTTTAACATTATAAACGTCACTAAAAGATTGGTCATCTACAACTATGTTGATGTTGTTTAGCGGAGTTATTTCTATGTTAAACGGCGCTACATGCAAGGCATTTGAGGTGTAGTCATTTGTAAATATTAAAGAAGCCCTGCATCCTGCCGGCACCTTTACAATAGCATCTACGTTAATCTGAACATTCACATAAGGATTGCTATTAGATTGAGGCTGAGGTATTACAACAGGGTTTAATATTTTAGTAAGCGAATAGTTTGTTGCGCTACCATTGCTTGCATAAACTTTTACATATATTGATAATGAACCTGTTTTACCTGCATTAATATCATTGTTAAATGCAGTAAATGAAAACTTGAATCTAACATTGTAATCAACGGCAGACAAATTACTATAGTTATAATAAGCATCAGCTGAACTAGGGAATTGGTTATAAGCCAAACTAGATACAGTTTGATTGGTACTATGACCTATTATATAGTTTGTTGTTGTTACATCTTGAGATGAATCACCAATCTTAGGTGTAGCATATTGCACCGCATATTGGTCGATACCCTGAGCTGTAATTAATTTTGGAGGAGTAACCAATACGTTTCTATTTCTATAAAACACATCCCCATCGCTAATGTTAATTATAGCTGATTGTCCTGATGTTTGGTTTTGGTAGTTACCAGAATGGTAACCATTTACTATTGGGAACTTTTGCCCAATTTCAAAATATGTTTGCTCACTAGCTGATGTGCTAGCGGCAGGATTGTATATAAATATTTCGTAATTCTGATAGTCAGGTGTTCCATCAAAACCTATACCGCTTCCAATGTCAGATGTAGGGTAGGCTATTTTTAAATAAGAACCCTCCTTTACAACACCTGTCATAACAGGGTTTGAATCTAAACTTATAATTGAGTAGTCGTAATTGTTTGCTGACACATCTTGTCCAACAGAACCTGTTGAGGTGTACCTCTTAATAAACTTAACTCTATCTCCCTGAGCAAATGTATAACCTATAACACCCTCAGTAGCCTTGATAGATAAATTGTAATCGTAAATGTTGTCTATTCTTATGTATGCATACTTTTGATTTACAGAAACATCTTTGTCTGAGAACGCACCACTAGACACCCAATACAAAGCCTTGTCTCCGTAAGTCAAATTATTTGTTCTTACAATCTGATAATAAACAGCCCAACTTGGAGGCGTGTTCGCTATTGTTAATTGTCTATAAGAATATACGCCCTGATTTAATGGGTCAGGGAATAGGTTACTTTTATTTGTTCCTAATTTTAATGCCGCTATAGTATTTACGCCATTTGTTTTTCCATTAGCATCGTAATAAACTATACCATACTGATAAGCTGAATTTGCATATAAGCTATATATTACTTCCCAGTTATTATTTGTTAAGGCAGCAAAACTATACTGACAAATTGTTGAAGATAATAAAACGCCTGTTTTTGTTATGGTTAAAAAGTTGCCACTAATAGAAGTAGAAAATCCTGTAGCTGTTGCTGCACTAGCTAATCCTGAAAGTAAACTAGATATGCTATTGCTAGTTGCAGTGTATGTAAAAGAAAGATTTGTATTTGAATTATCTGTAACATTAACATTAAATACAACTCCTGCAGCAGTAGTGTCGTAAATAGATGCAAGAGTTCCTGCAGAACTTCCTACAGTACCGTCTACAAATATTTTAATTGTATTAGATGCTGTTTGTTCAGCTCCAAATAACAAACCATTCCTACAGGTAAAAAGAGTTCCCGAAGATGCGTTTTGAGCTATAGTTGCATTAATACTTGTATTTGCATAACCTTCAGTAATACCGCCATAAATTAATGTAGAGCCATTAATCAACTCTTGCGCATTTGTTTTTTGTGGAACATAGTCAAATAATAATAGATGCTCAACCTTGTCTATAAATGTATAAATGCCATTCTTGTAAAAGTTATAATTGTACACATCATTACTTGCAATACTCAAATCAGCCTTAACTAATGATGTAATCAAACTGTAATCGCTTGTTGCACCATCTCTAGTTTCTCTAAATGCAAGCTCAATCTTTTTAACACTCACATCTCCTGTAGGAAAGTATAATGCTATGTAGTTGTTTAAAAACTTAGCATTAGCTATTGAGCCATCATTATTAGGCATGTATGGTAAAGGGACTTCACTACCTGTACTCCAAACACTCTTCTCGTTATCATCATATACATAACGATAAATAAACTGAAATAAGCCGTTGTTTAGGTTATTAGTATTAGTTGCAGTGTCAGCTCCATAGGCTGCCTTAATCGGGCTGCTAGGTGGCATCTTAGCTACATCTAAATAACTTCTTTGGATTGAGCTGTACGTGCCGGCTAAATACCTTTGTACGTTCAATTTTGTTGGTCTGCCTAATGTGTCTACAAAATATAATATGTCTCCATCATTAGGGTCTCCGTAAATTAAATTTACTGATGTAATTGCAATTGGGTATGAAACAGAAACTCCGTTTACAACAGAAGTTCCAAATCCTAGAACATCACCCACTGTATTAACACCAGACTGAATTAAAGTCTGAAATGTTCCTGCTTGGGTATTGTAAATATATATCCCGTGGTTATTATTAGAGTTGTAATTGAATATAAATATTCTATTGTTTATAGAATCATAGAACGTTCCAATAGTCATATTGGTCCCTGAAGGCAAAGCAGAGTTTGTAACCTGCCTATTGCCGGGCAGATTTTCACCTCTCATGTTACTTGCATTTCCCCTAAAAATCATATTCAGAGCATCTTTATGATGCGTAGCAGGTAAGATGTCATTTGCGTCATCTTTATTTAATATTCCGCTAAATTTTTTTTCTTGAATCATAATTAGCCTTTAACTGCGTATGTTTGAGCCTCTCTATAATATTGTTCAGATACCTGTAATCTAAATGGTTTTATTCTCTTACGAGCTAATCTTTTTTGGTTGTAATACTCTCTTTCTCTCATAGTCTTTTCGCTGATATTTACTAACCTTGTAGATGGCAAAGATTGAATGTCTTTCCAACGTAAGAATGAAATCAATGCTTCTTGGCATTTGAAATCTATAGTATAATCATCATCCATAATAGGACTAGAAATATATTCTAACACAATTTGTCCATATGCAAACTGAGGGTCTAATATGATAACACTATTAGCCGCATCAACCCTGCACTCCCCTGGCTGAACTAATTGAGAGCCTGCTCCAAAGTAATGTTCGTAGCCTGCGTCATCCCAATAACCATACCAATAAGGGTATTGCAAATAGTTTATATCAGCACCTATTTGAGACTGTATGTCTGAAAGTCTATTAGGGTTTGTGTCTCTGTAGGTAGTAAGCTGTTCGTTTACTCTTAATGTAGCAAGTTCCCCAACTGAATTAAATACCGCAACTCTTACCCAATCTAAATAATCATCAGGCAAATTTGCAGTTTGATTTGAATTAACTGGCACTATGTCAACCTTAGGAGTCCAAGAAACGTCCATGCCAATTTCCTGAAGGCCTCTAAATGCCATTGCCCAAAGTCTTCTAAAGTCTTTTGAGGTCAATCTAGCTTCGTCAATATACATGTTAACTGCATCAGCTAGTTTAATATTTTTCTCTATTTTATTTGACATAGTTAGTTAGATTTACCGTCTAGTGTATTGTCTGATTGTATTTGTTTACGTATCATTATTCGTTTCATAATAACATCAAACACCATTCCTATTGCATCTGGAGGTACATTGATAGGAGCTGATAATGAGTTAGTCACATGTGTAGCCATTCTTACGTTTACTTTTGTTGTGGTTGGTAAGTCCGATTTAACCCACATGAATAAAGTAGTACCCTCAATCCAATAATAAGCTGCTTTTGGTGGGTGAGGCATATTTCTAAAATAGTCAACTTCGTTAGGAGATACATACAATATTGGTTTGCTTTGTCCTTTTATACCACTAAAGAATACGCTATTCACCCCGCTATTTTCCGGCAATCCTATTGGAGGATGCGGTAGTGTTGAGTAATAATAACTTGTATCAGGGTCCTTCTTGAAGGTAGTTAGTTTGTATGTTGTAATGTATGCTTCAGGTGTTGACAGCAAACCTGTGATAGTAAACGAATCATTCGCCTGCTTAGTCATAACCTCAGCTACTGCATCGTTAACATGTAACAACAATTCATTGTCTGTTAATACTGCAGCATCATCTGGATAGTCGTTATAGTATTGACGTCTAACCCTGTCAATCATATTTTGTGTTGTAACAATCATAATTATTCTCCTTTAGCCATTACTGATTCTCCGAATTGGGTTAATGTTGGTTCCTTAAAGCTTACGCCTATTATTTTAGCAGCACGACCTAATATTTCATCAATGTCATTGCTATACCATAATGGGTCAACGCTGCCTGTAGGATTATATACTGGTCTACCTGAACCATCTGTTGTGTAATTCCAAACTACATCAGTAGGTACTGCTAAATACTTTAATGATAAAGTTGTTAATGTAGTTGGATATACTCTCCAGTTTGTAGACTGCTCTACATAAAATGCATTAGGCTCATCTATTGGGTCAATAGAATCTTGTATACGTTCTGCAAATCTATTTTCCTCAAGTCTATATACTCTGTAATTATTTGCAGTATAAAGACCTAGTAATTTATTAAAATCAGATGGTTTTGTAGCCAATCCTGAAGAGACTGAAACTGTAGCTGACTTTTCAAAAGGCATTAGCCTAGACACAATATTATCAGTCATAGATAATCCTACCCTAGGTTTAGGGCTGTCATATCTATATTGCTCAACTCTACCAACTAAAAAATCGTAATAGTTTCTTTGGGCAGTATTGAATGCGTATTGAAAATCAGAAGGGCTTAAACTACCTAATTGGTTTTTTCTTACAATAAACCTTAGAGCAGAATAGCAATAGTCAACTGTTGCCATAGTATATTAATATGATACAAATATAACAAAAAAGCCCCGTATAGAAATACAGGGCAATTTACTAATTGTAATCAAAAAAAACACACTACTATAATTGCATTTTAAGAGTTGTCACAAATGATGCTCCTTCTTCTGAGGCTGCATAATCCGTTAACGCATCTATATCTTTCATGTTTACAGGTATTTCAGTAATCATTTGTTTAGTAGCCACCCAATGAGCCTGACCTCTAACCAAACCTGTTGTGATAATACCGCTTGTTAAACCCTTGTCAATTAAATATCTCAACTTAACCTTAGGGTTATTTGCCATCAATAAGAACTTCTCTGGCATTTCTAAAGCCTTTGCCTTGTAATCCTCTCTGATAGCATCTAAGTCTCTTTCCTCTCCTGTGCTTGCATGGATAAACGGGATACCTAAGAATTTAGCATGTGGAACCATCTCATCGTCAGAGCATGTTCTGGCTAAATCATAAGCTCTGTCTTTCTTCTTACCTAATTCTACTCTATCGTCATCTGAGTCTCCAAGAGACATTAATGTATATGTACTATTAATCATTTTAAACTTATTCACGTTTCTGTCGCATTGATTATTCAATGTTAAGAACTGAACAAGTGGTTTGTTCCAAGATGGAACTCGTAAGAAACCCTCGTTAAAAGTGATTACGTTTGTTTGCTTGTTTAATACAGAATCAGCCAATGGACCATTAACTTCTTGCTCGTCTACAAAAATAGTCTTCATGCCATCAATGTAACGAATCTCTCTAGGCTGAAAATCAGGTTCATCTTCTGTGCCATAGTTCCAAATAACCGTGTCTGTGTTTGGGATTGTAAATACTGCCGGGAAAATAGAACCATGCTCTGAATATTTAGGATGTTCTTTTAACAACTTAAATACTTGTAATTCTGGTTCTTTTTTAGCTTTTTTCGCCACCGTAACTTTCCTGCTTGAAGCTGGTTGCGGACTTAATGTTGGTACACTTGCCAACTCAGTTGCTTTTGCCATAGTTTAAATTTTAACAAAGTTAAGTAATAATACTACCTAAACAAGAAAAATGCCAAACTTTTTTTAAACTATAATATCCCTTTTATGTCACAATTTTTTAAATATTTGTGCATTTTATGACACATTATGCAAGTTTTGTTACTTTTTTATATAAATATGTAACAAGTTGAATGATATTTAATTCATTATAACTCAATTTGTCTTTTATGAATGATAAGTCATACAAAAATATCCCTAACTATATTACAATATTTGATAAAATTAACCTTAACTATGTTACAAGTTGCATGAAAATTCGGAAAAATTCATGCAGATTTAACCAAAAATGCATATCAGAAAGTGCACTTTTTGACACATATTGCAAGTTTATCGCTCAAAAAAGCCGTTTTTTGATTGACAAATAACTTTGTTGTGAACGATAAAAGTAGAGGAAAAGTAGAGGGTATTACTTTTTAGTATGCATAAAAAAAGCCCCCCATTTCTGGAGGGCCTTTCTAAAACAAACACATTTATTATACACCTTGGAAGATTGCATATTGGTTTGCAGCGAATGTTCTAACACCTGGGTAACTTAACATCGTGATGGTTTTTTGCGCATCAGTTGTTTTGTTAGTAGGAGCTAACATACCTGTTTCAGTAGTCAAGACTCTTTGGCCATTAACCTCTTGGAACACGATTTGGAATGAAGGGAATTGCTTACCTGATTTCGCATCGTTGTTAATCTTTTGAGGGATTAATAAACCGTAGTTTCTCTTTTCTGGAACTTGAGAACCTGGGTTGATTTGGTACACAGCTTCTGGGCTGAACATGTTGTTCAAGAAGAAGTGGAAAGTGTAACCATCAATAGAGAAGCTATTGAAACCGTAGCTTACAGAAGCTTCTTCAGAACCACCTACAGAAGCGTAACGGATAGCGCCATTGTTGTATTTACCAAACAATAAGTCATTAACCGCTTGTCTTTGATAGATGTCTTGTAAGAAATGATACTCACCTGCACCACCGTAGAAGTTTAAGGTACGAGTTAAAGTATGAATGTCAGAGATAGCAGGACCTGCAGAAGCAGTGTATTGGATTGTAGAACCCGCAGCAGATACACGAGGAATAACTCCTGTAGTACCAACTGTACCATTGCTTAAGTTATCTACAGCTACACCCTCCATAATTTTGAAGAAAGCTTGGTTCATGTAACGCTTGTTCATGTCGTCCATAGCTAAGTAGTAGTAATAGAATTGTCCGTTACCAAAGTCAACCTCGTTTTTCTCGATATCAGCACGGTCAGTAATTGTGTAGTCATCACGGTGTTCAGTAGTTGTGTTAGTGATTTTATCCAATAATGGAGAAATACCATCTAACTTAGCTGATTGCTCACCGATGTTAACCGCACCTCTTAATAACAAGTATTCACCTGCTAATAAGTTAGCTGAACCTGCAGATACGAAAGTGTCAGCAGCACGTAATGGAGTGATTGTTGCAGTATGAGCGTTAGCTGTAGTTTTGTTGATTGCAGTAACCATACCCTCAATACCTGAAGTCATGATACGAACTACCTCACCTACACGGATTGGAGATTGAGTACCAGACGCATAATAAGAACCTGTACCTAAAGTTACTGTTACAGCAGCACCAGCAGCAGGAGCTGTGATTTGAGCGTTAACAGTTACGGCTTGGTGTAAACCTCTTTTTTCATAGTGGTAAAAGCTTCTGTTGTCAGTTTTTGCTTCAACTACTGAATTACCTAAAGCCATTTGTACAATAGCATAGTTTTCAGCACCATAAATACGAACCAAATTCTTTTCAAAAGAACGGTCAAAAATGTTCAGGTTGTTCAACAGGGTTCTGTTGGTCGCTGAACTCGCGATACCACTTGGGGTTTGCGTACTTGGGAAAGTGTTAGTAGCAGCCATTTTATTTTATTTTAATATTGTCTTTGTTTATGTCCCATAAATAGTTGGTCAAAAAGATTTCTCTCTTCGTCTGCGGTACTGGGACGATATGTACCGCTTTGCTCTACGTCTGTGGTTATATTCTTTTTTTGCTTAAGCATTTCTAATCGTGTTTGATTTGCCGTTTGGCTTATAACCGTCTGAATGATTTTGTCAAAGTTGTCGTTGACATACATCTCTTTCAAAAGTTTGTCTGATTGATACTGACCATCTTTGTAGTATCTTTCAGCTAAATACTCCTGAATGTTTTCAGCCGAGTTACGGTACTTATTCAAATCCTGCGCGGGGATTTCATACTTACCACTAACACTAATATTAGCTTTATCATCCTTCCATTGGAAAGATAACGGGTCAACTTGTGTTGATTTTAGACTATCAAGAAACTTCTGCCTTTCAACTTGGGCTTCCGCTTCAAACTCTGAATTGTCATCAACTTGTTGATTACCAGCAAGTTCTGGGAATTTTATATCCGCAGACATATTTTCAAAAAACTGTTTTGCTGAATCTACATCTGATTTGATTCTTTGAGAAAGCTTCTTTTGCTCTCTCTTTAACTTAGACTCATCAAATGCGTATTCGTCTATTGTATACTTTTCAGCATACTCAGCCTCTACATCATCTCCATCAAACTCTGGATTTTGTTGCTTGATATAAGCCTTCAAAACCTCCTCGTCTGATTTTGTTTTTATTTCATTGGCAACCTTTCTAGTATATAAAACATCCGCTAGCTCGTCAACCTTACCTTCGGCAATCATTTCATATACCTTCTGAGAGAACTCGTTTTCAAACTGAACTTCAGCTTGTTGCTGTTGTTCAAGTGCTTGTTCAAGCTCTTCCCAAGATTTGAATTGTCCATTTGTTTTGGCACTTATAAAATCATCCTCTTCTACATAATCTTCATCTGTAGTAGATGTTTCTGTTTCTGTAGTCTCATCCCCTACATTAACCTCAATACTTACATTTGGGTCTGTAGGTTCTAAGTCTTCTACATTTGATGGCGCATCACTTTCAACTGTTGCATTACCTGCATCTGTTGTCTGTTCAACTGTTTCATCTTGCTTTTGGCTAGATAAAAACTCGCCTAGAACATCTAAGGTAGACTCTTGGCCTATTGCTTGGCTATCTAAAGAACTGTTGTTTGCTTTCTCGTCAGCGTATTGCTGAACTAAATCTATTGTACTCATGTCTAATTGTTTTTAGGATTAACTTGTCCGAAACAATACAAATATAGTAGTTTTCATATTACAAAAAAAATGGGAGACGTAAATACGTCCCCCGTTAGCCATGAAAACACACACACAAAGAAAGCTTCTTTATTAAGACATTTTCTCTTGAGCAACAATACTCACACCTACATTGGCTGCTGTAGCTGATTTTGTAGACACTGCGACAGTTAGAATATCTGGCTGATTTCCTTTTATAGTATTGTATAATGGGAAGAATCCACTTAAATCAATTTGTTGTAATCCTGAACCACCTGCAGGTGCTAAGAATGCATATACAACTTCCCCACCTGTTAAGGCAGTAGCTGATGCATCTCTTTCAGCAAATGAATAAGCAGAACCTAAACTACTTAATGCAGTAAAGTTTGAACCTGTTAAGGTTACAGGACTTGCTGTTGTACTTGAAATTAATTCAATAGTACAAATAGCATCAGAAGAAATGTTTAAAGTTACAGGTAAAATTAAACCTCTGTTCAATAAACCAATAGTATAGTTATTGCCAGCAGCAGAAGCACTTACAGGTAAACCTGTTACAACATCAGCAATAGTTAATACGTTTGATGTATTGCTTACAATTCTTGCTGTAAATCCTAATGTAGAATTGTAAAAGTATCTTCCTTGCCATTGGTTTACAGTCCATGGTGTACCATTTACGGTAACAGTAGTTGTTGTACCTCCTGTAATTGCAGCACTAGCTTGAGTATACTCTAATGTACCCATTACACGATTACGAATTGACAATACAGGATATCTTGTTGTACCACCTGTTACTGCTCTTGTTGGTGTACCTAATGGTAAACTATAAGCATATGTAAATCCTCTTTGCTCATCTGATTGACCTTCTACCATTACTGATACCCCCCAATGTGTCATTGTAGTAGCAGCAGTAGTAGTACCAAAGTTTCTTAACTCATATCTTACAGGAAGGTTACCTGTTCTAGCCCAAGCAACTGATTGCCCTTGTCTATTACCAAATCCAATATTATGAACCCAATGAGTTTCACCATTAATAATTAATCCGAATCTTACCATACCAGCACCATACCATGCATACTCAATACATAACATTTGAATGCTATACCAATTAATAGAATTAGTAAATGTAGAATCTCCAATCCATTGGCTTTGAGGTGTTCTTAATTCAGTAATAGTACCACCAACATCCGAACGAACAACAACATTCATCCCGCTTGGGTTAGATGCAGTAGGAGTACCTTGTTCAAAGAATGCTCCATTAGCATCATCAAAAAATCCTACTCTTTGATATTGGTTGCTAAAAGGTCCACCAAATAATACAGCTGATGCCATATACATTGATTTACCTGGCTGATACCTGTGGTAAGGTCTTGATTGACGAATTGCAATGTCACTTGCACTTGTTGTTACAGTCATACCTACGCCACCTTGGCTTGGTTGTGCGGCAATAGTTGCTGAACCTGCAGTGTAGCTTTCCCAACGAAGTGGTTGAGTTCCATACTCAAAGTCAGCATCATAGATGTTTTGGTGTCTGCTTGTTTTTAATCTGCCAAAGACATCCATGCTTCTTTTGGCATCAAAATTTCCTAATCCTAAGCTCATAATTTTTATTTTTTATTGTTGTTCTTCTTGTTGTTGACCTTCTTGTTGTGCTTGTTGTTCTTGAGCCATTTGTTCTTGCTGTTGCATTTGAGCCTTTTCTTCTAAGACTCCAGCTAAAACAGTGTCGCAAATCTGTTTAATATTATCCGGTAATGGTTGACCTGTTTTCATTGATTCAGCGTACATCATTGTAGCAAACTTAATTAATTCAATTTCTTTGTCAGATTTACCTTTTGATTCATTAATTGCAATCTTACCCTGTGCTTGCGTTTGTTCCATTTGCATGTCCATTTGAGCTTTCATTTGTAATGATTGCTGTTGCACCTGAGCATTTTGTTGCTGAAGCATTTGAGATTGTTTTGCCTTTTCATCCTGAGCACGCTTCATAGCCTTAGCTAAATACATCTCAGCAAGCTTAGTGTCCTCTATATTTTTAACCTTAAATACCTGCTCATAGGTAACCGCTCCGGCCTGTAAAGCTGTATTTAGTAATTGGTTTAACTCTTGTCTCTTAGCATCGTCCGGCATCAAATCAATCTTAACATCAAATGTCATGTCTAAAAGACTAATCTCGTAGCCAAAAAACTCTTTGTATTTATTAGCCTTTAATACTACGTTATCCCATAACATCATGGCAACCTTTTCAGAAGTCTCTTCCATTAAGATTGTATAACCATCATATATATATTCTGTAGCATTATTAGCACCTTGAATCTGATTATTCATTACACCTAATCCTGTTTTAACAGGAATGCTTGAGGCATCTTGATATTCACTAATACCCATCTCCTCTCTTAATCTATCTAACTCAAAGTTGTATTGGCTGATTAAAGTATTTAATTGTGCTACGTTACCGTTGTTAGGAAGTTGCTGAATAGGAAAACTTCTAGGAGAGCCATCATCAGATTTTGAACTCCAATATACACGTCCTGTTTGGTCGTATATCTTCATCAACTTAAGCGGCTCAATCGTGTTACCTAACCCTAAATCAACATCAGCTAACCCTTCAATGTCTACCGCAAAACCATCTGGCTTCATCAAGGCAATAAGCTGTTGCATCTTTAATCTGATAATCAACATTGCTCTAATTGGCCCCATAGCCTTCTCAATCATAGATGGAGTTAAGGCGCCGGTAGTATTTGGATTAATAACGCTATAGCTAAAGTATGCATCTACTGAATTATTGTATGGTCTAATTGTATCAGAGGTTAAATCCCACTTCAACATAATGTCTGTGTCGCATACCCAAACACCATGGTAGATATTCATAGACTTGTCTTCTAATACCTCGCCGGATAATTCTTGCCCTTCTGGCGCCGTAGGTCTGCCTTGCTTAGGCACAACCAACATATTTCCATACTTGTTAAATGTCTTAACTGCGTATTCAACATCCGTTGTCTTTACTTCAAAGTCGAAGACCAGTACCGAATAGTCATCGTAGGGACGAAGTTCCGTGTATTTGTAAGACTCTCTCCAATAAAGGTTTTCGTTTCTTTTGAGTTCCCTAGAAGCTTTTTTAGCAAGTTCGAAAAGAGTCTCTTCATCTAAATTGTATTTTTTTCTAATTACTGAAATCTTCATTGGGAACACCTGACCTATGTAAGCTATGTCCTTACCATTGTCTGTTTCAAACACATTATAAATCATGTTCTCTGGCTTACAACGCTTGATTCTTATAGCTCCATTTGCATCATAGTAAACCTTCGTAACAGCAAAATTACAATCAATAATGTCTCTTAGTAATTGTCTTTTTAGAACTCCATAATCATTTTCATCTAAGATTTTTTTAATCTTAGTTTCAAATAATATTTCCTCAGGTAGTCTATATTCTAGGTCAAAGTATAATGCTAACTCATCTTCATCTTCTGGCATAAACTTTTGGGTGTCAACCTTAATTCCCATAGCCTCATCCATAGCCTGAATCTGCTCCTTGTTTTTCATTCTAAAGGTAGCCTCTTGCTTTTCAAATTCTTTCTTGCTATAGCTGATGTCGTCTATTGCTTTTACAATAGGCTTCTCTCTTCTTGACATAAACTTGCCAAGCATAATCTCTACAAACTTAGGAGCAATCTTGATTGGACTCCAATCTAAATTTATATATGATTGGTTACCCTCTACTCTCAACAAGTCCATAAACTCTTTCATGGAGTTTGTTCCTTGTGAGAACTCTCTGTTAGCGCGCCATTGTCTGTAACGCTTACCATAATAACCATCTGTATTTCTATCAGCTGAATTAAAAATTCCTTTAGCAACCTGCAAGCCATACTTCAAATTCCTTTTTTGGGACGGCTTGTCCATGTGCATTTGCAATAACTTGTCGATACTTGAAAACATAACTTAACTTATTAACGTGCTACAAATATACTATTTTTTACCACTCCATTTGTGTAACATCCTCAGGTAGAAGTCATGATTGGTATTACCGTTCTCCTTCATCCACTCCCAAAGTATTTTACATCTATTCTCTCTGTTCTTTGGCATCATCCTTAATCCATTGTCCCAAAATGGCTGCATCATCCTTTTATAGTTTTCTGAACGCAAGGTCTTCAGCTCCTCACTAACATTTGCCTTTTTTTTTGCTCTGTATACTTGAAAACCCTCTCTATTAGACATCATGTTCAGAAACATTATTCTTGTATTCTTGTCAAAATATTCTACAAATTGTTTCCCTTGGTCTGTAATGTAGTAGCTGTATTTAGTATGTTTTTGTATTAAACCATTCTCTATCAGGTAGTTAAAGTCTCTACCCGTCTTTACATTCATGTTAAGCTTAACCATTAAATCTCTAAGCCTAGACTCAGATACATAATCCTTGTCATATAATTCAGCAAGTATTAATAATCTTTTCTTGCTTAAAAGCCTAGGCATTGGCTGCATAACCTCATCAATTACATGAGCCATCATTATTAAGCTTTTCTTGTTTCTTAATGATTCATGTAGCTGTTTGATGTACTTGTCTCTAGAGGCTAATTGTTTTTTGTAAACCTTTATAGAGTCTCTTAGCGGCTGATTGACGTGTGCATCTATGTCTTTCTTTGTGATGGTTACCTTTACCGGCAACACCATTCTACTTCCTTGATTTGTTTTCATTGATTAGCTGTTCTATTAAAGGAACACCCTTCTTTACAGCCTCTTTTGCTTCATCTTCGTCCATCTTAAGGTAGTTTACCCTAAGCCAATTAACAGATTCTACCATGTCTTTTAGGCTTGAGGTAAGCTTCTGAAACCTGTCAAACGTCCTGTCATCAGCACTAAGGTCTAATTCAAAATTGTTTAGGGAGGCTGATAGTTCGTTTAGCTTTCTGTTGAGGGAAAAAAATAAAGCATACATCCCGTCTTGCTGATAGGATGCTAGCTTTTCTTTGAGTGCTTTGTTTTCTATTTCTAATTCAGACATATTTGTATATTAATCTTCTCTTTTTTATTTACCATTATCATGGAAAAGTGTTCGCTTGATACACTATCGTACATGCTATCTATTTCTTTTTCAGAGTATGGCTCGTCCTCGTCTTTTATAATATGATAGCCATATATTTCGCTAGTCACAATTTCTTTTGCAATGTCAAGTACATCATCATAGCTGCAAGCCCATAAAATCATTTCGTGGTCTTTATCAAAGAATAAAACTATACCAGGAGTACAGAATCTTTCTTTTTTTAAATCAGATATGTCTTTTATGTTTATTACATAAGAAAGAGCATTTCTACCATTTATAATTACGGCTTGTCTCATAGCCAAATTTATAAACCTTAACCCACAATTCCAAGCATATCTTCTTTCCATATACGAACAGCTCTTTTCTCCTCATTATTAAAATGATATACCATTTCGTAGTCAGAATACTTGTAACATATAACCTTATCTCCTACCTTAACATCTGGATTTTTTGGTACTGCTTTTATGATAAACTGTGTCTCTACAGTCTCCTCAAATGGTGCAATAATAAAATTACTTACAGGTGGCTTGCTGATTCTTTCAGCTATGTAATTACCGTTTACAGGAATTAAACTGCCGTCTGGATTTATTTTTGCATAAATTGTATTATCGCAATAGATAGAGAATATTGTAAACTGTTGTTCAGTATCTCTCTCTATAATACAGGCTTCGTTTGTCAAAACGTTATGATGTACGATTAGTAAATCGCCAACTTCTATTTCATCGCAATCAGCCCCCTTAGATAATACCTTGCATACCACTGGGTTTTGTTCACGACTATTTTCGCTATAGCGTCTACCTATGTACAGGTTAACAACTCTACCGTCATCGCATTTTATTTGATGCGACTCTTTCTGCTCGTCCCATGACTTGACGATTAAAAACTTTCTTCTTGCTTTCATGTTTTTGTGTTTGCACCGATTATTAGAATCGAACTAATGCCTTTGGTTTTGGAGACCAACATTCTACCCCTAAACTAAATCGGATATGTTTATTTTTTTGTTGAACTTCCGTCTTTCCCATTACGGGCTCTGTTAGCTGATGCGCTTTCTTTCACCAGCTTCCCAGACTTTGTATGGCTCATATCCTTACCATCACCATTTCCGTATGTACCTGCATCTCTGTTAGCCTTGTTAAGTTTAACACGATACTTCTTACGCTCAGGAGTAGCATGATACTTTGTATTGTAATCATTCTTCTTTTTACGAGCCTCAGGGTTGTTACGGAAATAGATTGCTGATTTGGATAGTGCCATTATTTTTTCTTCATTGGTTTTACTTCCTTTTTTGCAGGGGCTTTTGTTTTGCCTACTGATGCCATTTTGATTTCAGTCTTTTCGTAGTTAGGACGAAGTTTACGACCCATCTCTCCATAGCCAGGTTTTACAATGTCACTTGACTTTACAGGTACATTGATTGTTTTTTTAGGTGCAGATTTAACTCCACCTGTAATTGCTTTTGCTACTGCTTTTTTTTTATTTTGCATTTGTTATTTTTTATATTGTTCAGGATGTGCTGATTTATGCCATTCTCTCCAACCACCTTTTACATCATCAGTTGGTCCAGAAGTTTCTTTTGGTACATATTTTTCTCCTAATTTAGCCTTACCTCCATCGCTATATCTAACTTCAATATTTCCTTTTGCGCCTGGTTTACTCATCCAATGAGATTCATTGTGATGGAAATCGTATGCATTTTCAACATTTGGAAGTTCTTCTTTAGAAAATCCTTTCATGCTATTTTTTTTCCATGTCTTAGACTTAGCTTCATCACTATAAATATATGCAGGTAACTTTTCTCTCTTACCTGTTACGGTTGCTGATGCTAAAGTTTTTTCTCCTCCTTTTTCAGAAGCTCCATATACTTTAGCATCTGTTTTTGTACTCTTAACAGTTACCGTAGGTAATGTTGTTTTTTTCTTATCAGGGTCTCCTGATTTTTTCATTCTTATTTTTGCCATATTGTTTATTTTTTATATCCTGTCATTCTTTGCATTTTACTTGCGCCTGCTTTTTCATCTCTTGGTTTAACCTCTACAGCAGCTCCTACTCTTCTTCCTTTTGGAGCATTAGCACTAGCTGAACTATATGGGTCTTGCTTCTTCATTTTAACTTTAGCCATATTATGATTTTTTATGTTTGTTTGCAAATGACCTTGCAGCTGCCGGTGAACTGAATCCCCATGCCTTTAATGCCAAGGCTTTTCTTGTTGGTTCTCCATTTGGTTTTTTCATTGGTCCTGCCATGCCGGCAAAACGAGCAGCAAAAGAAACCCTACGAGGGTTAGTCCCTGACTTAACTGGCGCCTTCAAATTACCGCCATGTGCTTTGTTATAAGAGGCTCTGCCCTTGGCGTTTAATCCACCCTTAGCATTTTTGCCTTCTTTTCTTTGCCATGCTTCTGACATATTACTTAGATTTAGCTTTTATTTTCTTTTCTTGTTTCAACATTTCTTTGGTAGGCTTTTTGCCACTACCTGCAGCAGCACGAATGTTATCCCATAAACCTCTACGAGAATACGAGCCATCAGCTCTCTTAATCATCTTTACTTTTGCCATTTTCCTTTGATTTGATTCTCTAATCTTTTCTTTAGTAAACCATCAGTCATAGCAACTTCTTTTCCTGAAATCATTGCTATCTTCTTTTCATGAGCAGGTGTACCTTGTTCAGGTTTATCACCCATGCCTGTCTTCTTTAGTTTAACTTTTGCCATACAGCAAATATACTATTTATATTTATTAATTATGTCCTCTAACTCTTGACGCGTCCACTTCTTGATTCGCTGATTCATGTATATAAACTCTAGTTCATTTACAGCTCTATCTCCTATCTTTTTAACAAGTCCTACCCTATACATAACCTGATTGCCATGTAAGTAAAGATTACATCCGGCACACTGTAGGTTCACATTCCATTCGTTAAACCTTAGGGCGCTTGATTGTTTAACTGAAATCCAGTGACCTGCTTGGTTGGCTTTATCAGAACCACAGCTAATACAATTCATACCATGGTCACGTGTTCTTATATACTTGTTAAACACTTGCTGGGCATCCTTTGTAAGCTTAGGAATAGACTTTAGTTTGTCCAGTTTTTTTGGTAATTTACTGGACTTACTAGCTTTACTTTTCTTTCCATTTTGTAAAGGTTTAGCTTTACGTTTTATTGGGCTTCTCTTTATGGGTGTTTTTCTTTTAATCATTTTTCGAGTCTTCAGGTATTTTAATATCCCATCCTTTTCCGTTCATTGGGTTGTCGTAGATTACTATGTCATTGCTGAAGTAGTGCCTAACTGAACCTCCTTTAAGCCTAACAACCCATACACTATTTGTGGTTAGGTTGTAGTCAATAAAGAGGATAGCTTCCCCTTCCCCGTGTGGGGTGTGCACGGGTATATATGTTTTAAATTCGTGTATCAATCTTCTAGTTCGTTTAGGTCTTCAGGTAATACTTGCTTTTCAAATTCTATTTGATTGGCGTTTTTGTTGTGTAGCACCTCGTTGTATTTGGCGTCGTGCAAATAGTCTAGCTTATGGGTCAGCATGTACTTAACTACCCCTAGCTGAACAATAGACTCGTGTTTTGGACAATAGCCAAAATGTAGGTCGTCTACGGTCAAAGACTTAGATACCTGTCTGTTACAAATGTAGCAAATCATATACTTGTGTTTTGGAAATAATTAATGGTTTCGTATACTATACCCTTCAGCATTTCAAACCCCAATACTATAATAAGGTATGGTAGGTAAAAGAAATATACCACTATTACAAGGAATAGTTTAAATAGTTTCATATATTATTTTTTATTCTATAAAGAATGGTTATTAGAATTATGAATATAATAATAAATATACCTCTTACAAGTTTCATTTGATGTTTGTTATTTTAAGGTCAGTACTTACACTTGTATACCACTCAGTACCATACTTGGGTTTCTCAATCATCACATCATTGTTTTCTATAATGAAACAAATTGTGTTTAGGAACTCCCTATTCAAGACTGGTAGCTTACCATCTAAATCATAGTCTAATACCCCTAGGTATAGTTCAGCTATCTTTTCTCTATCTAATATCATTGTCTATAATTTTATTGTCTATTGTTGGGTAGGTGCTGATAGTTTGCATCATGCCTCTAAATCTCGTATCAAATGCTAAAGTCTCGTCATACCACTTAGCCCTATCCTTACCATATATTTTGCCGGGGTTTATAAAGTACATGTCTGTGCCGGCCTTGCGAACTATAAACTTTTTCTCTAATAAGTCCTCAATCCCCCTATAAATGGTTGGTCTACCTGTTATGCTGAACTCTGTCATCAGCTCTGGTACATTCAATCTAACAACATCCTTATTCAGCTCCTTGAATATATAGCTGAGTATTTTTACAGCCATGGAGTTTAGATTACGAAAGTCCTCGTAGGCATTTGGGTATATTCTAATATGATTCTCCATGTCCCTTCTCTTGAACTTAATTTCTCCAGAGTCCTTATCTACCTCTCCCCACTTAGGAAAATAACCATGCTCCACCCTAAATGGATTGTGTTCGTAGGTTGCATAATTTGTTATACTCATAAGACAAATATAACAATAATTGTTACAATTAACAAATATTATTACATAGTATTTTAGGTTGCATTGTAACATTTTTTGTTACAAATGGCATAAAAGCGTAACAATTTTTATTACAACCTTCTACGCCAGCATTGCGTTTGAGGCCTCTTACAGTATTGTATTACTGTAGCGAGACGAAGCACGCGAGTCGGAGCGTAAACTACAGATAATAATACGTATAATTACGAATATATTCGTATACATATAATTTAGCTGAAAAGTGAGATTTTATATGCAATGGCATATGCCGGAGATGTGCATATTAAGGTGGGACACATATATGGGCACAGAGGAACGGGTGGGGGTGGAATCGGAATAAGTTGAACCGCGTGGGCTCTCGAAATTAATTTCAAACGACACAGGGCGTTCATAAGCCTGTCTATATAGTTGCATAAGAGAAGGCAAATTGGGACGGCTCCCACCTCATTAAATTTTATTCTAATCCATTTTCGCATGTCTATTCAAACATGTTATAAAAGGGAAAGGCTAATTCATTATAAGGTACCGGCTACAATTATCCGAGCATTGTTTTACTTAGTTCAGTTTCCGAGCCATGTTGGTAGAATCCTATAACACGCCAGAGACCCGCCAAAATCCTACAAAAGTTTTTTAAAAATAGTTGCACAATTATTTGGAGTTTTACACATGTTGCCCGTATCTTTGATATATCAAAAAAAAACAACACATGTACGAATGTAGTCGTAGATGTATAACTAATTAAAAATCAATCAAATGAACACACAATCGCACAAAATCCAAGTTATCAGGGAAGCCCTGACGCCTTATGTCGCGTTAGTTCCTTACCCTGATTCAATCATTGACGAAGTTATCGAAGCCCTAAAATCACAGGGCAAAATTGATAACGCCATAAATTCTATGAATACGGATTATTTCCACCCCGCCTCTAATATTGTTAATCAATTTACGTGGAGCCATACGGAAACCCCTGACAAGTTCTCGGAATTTTACGGGTATTTAGTCGACATAGAAAACGACAGGAAGCACATAGTAATAAATCGTTGGCAGGATATTGCAGAGCATGAGCCTGAAACCTTTTTTAGTGAGGAAGGGAAGACATGCGCGCAGTGGATTGAGACTTTACCGAATCCACAAAGGGCTCAATTAAGTTACATGCTAGTTAATAACCGCATGAGAGACACACAAAGGGGATACACTACTCGCGACATGGTTGAGGATTATTATAACATGAAGTTTAATTATCTATCAGCTATTAAAAATATCCTAGAATTATATAGCAGTTTACAAGGCGAGACGTATTGGGACAATTTTTTTACAAAATATCAGCACCTTAAAAGATTTCACACGTCTATTGTTGAGCAGAGAGAGGAGGAGGAACGCGAGAGATTGAGACAAATAGAACGCGAGAGATTGGAGGCTAACCGCCTGACTTTTTCGAAGTCCTTTAGTGATATGTTGCACAGGTTGAGAGATGCGAGTGATGTCGCAAGGTACCTTTTGCAGGTACAATACCACACGCGCGAATTCGGTAATTACATAACTATGCGCGGAGAGTTAGCGTCCTACCTACCAAACGGCAGAGAGCATAAGACAAACGAGGAGACCGGCAAATGGTTGAGAGACGGAAGACAGGAGGCAAAGATTGGGAAGCTAGTAAAGAAACTTATTTCAGGGATTGAATTTAGTGAGCAGGATTACGAAAAATTTGTTAACCTAGTGAAGTCCTATATTTCAGTATTAGGAGACGAGGAAGGAAACGGGCGCAAAATTACCTTCGAGGTAGTTTCAGGGGCTGATATATTAGACGCCTATTTATTTAGCAATTATTCTACCATTACAGGGAAGGATACGAATTTATGGGGCAGTTGCATGAGACACGAAGAGTGTCAATCTTATTTAAAATTATACGTTAATAATCCTGAGGTATGCTCTTTATTGGTTGCTCATGATAGCGCAGGTAAGGTATTAGGACGCGCCCTGTTGTGGATTGACATACAAGGCAGGAAATTAATGGACACAATATATGCGCACGAAAACTTATTTCCAGCGTTCAAAGATTGGGCAGTTGAAAACGGGTATTATTACAAGTCGCGTCAATCATGCCACCATGAATCCTTTGACATGTTCAATCATGAGGGCGTAAGTGAGTCCGGCGTGAGTGTTCAGTTGAAAAATACTAAAGACTTAGGCACGTTCCCTTATTTGGACACGATGAAGTACTTAACAAGCGAGCACCATTTAACGAATGATGAAGACGGCGCCATAAAAAAATTGACATGTACTAATGGCGGTTTTGAGGAAATTGAAGAGGGGGTTTATTCGGAGTATTTAGATGAGTGGATTGACAGAGACGATGCAATTTTTCTAGATTATAGAAGACCTAACGGAGGTCGTATAAGTTCATGGGTGCGCCATGAAGACGCGGTAAGTGATTACAACGGGGATTATTATTTGGAGGAGGATTGCGTAGAGGTTGACGGGGATTGGTATTTAACTAACGATGACGCGATATGCTCCGACATTAACGGGGATTACCAATTAACTGATAATTGCGTATACAGCCAAAGTGAAGGAGCATACATCTTAAACGATGACGCGCAGGAGTTACATAACGAAGACTATTGCCTACAAGACCACGCGGTAAAATGTGAATTTAGCGGGGAGTGGTACCATGAAAACGACATGATAAACGTTGACGGATTAGACATCTACGCGGATTATAAGGCAGATTATTTAGAAACATTAAACGAAGCAAAATAAACATGAGACAATTATTAATTAACACACTAGGGATTCAATCCTATTCATACGAGACTAAGCGCATGGAAGCGTATATTTTAGAACAGGTTAAAGATATGGGCGTTGAGGTCGTATACCACAACGGGAATATCTATATAACTAAAGGGGACGCGCGAACCTATCCCTGTATCGTTTCGCATACTGATTCAGTCCATAAAATTATTGATGACAGGGCGTTCACGATTATTGCTGATGATGAGTTCGCGATTGGATTCGACAGGCTAAAGATGACCCCGACAGGTTGCGGAGGAGATGATAAGGTCGGTATTGCTATTTGCCTACAAGCGTTGCAGGATTTTGATTGTATTAAGGTAGCTTTCTTTAGAGACGAGGAAGTTGGTTGTGTTGGCAGTTACGAGGCTAACCTAGATTTTTTTAGCGATTGTAGATTCGTTTTGCAATGTGATAGACGCGGGAATGGTGATTTCGTTGACGAGATTTATGGCACCCCATTGCAGAGTAAAGCATTTAAAAAAGACGTTAAAAATATCCTCAAGCGTTACGGGTATAAAACTACTAGCGGAGCCCTAACGGACGTATACGCCTTAAAGCAATTAGGCTTGAATATATCAGTTGCCAACATGAGTTGCGGATATTATAACCCACACCAAGACGATGAAGTTGTATGCTTCGATGACGTATTTAATTGCTACAAATTAGTACACGACATCATGCGGACGATGACGAAGACATACGAGCACACCGCAGAAACAAGGTCGCGCGGACGTAGTTATGGCGGTTATAATTACGGCGGTTGGGACGATTGGGGATACTACGGGGACACATACACAAAGGACAATAAAGCAGTATGTGAATGTTGCGCGAATGTAGTTCCCGAGAGTGAGATGAGTTTGAATCCTGAGTTTAACGAATGGGTATGCGCGTCCTGTAACAAATGGTTAGAGGAGGAGACAAATTTTAAAATTATAAAAACCTAAACACATGAAGACAATTAAAATTATTTGGAGCACTGAGGACGTCCTAGCCAAGGCGGATTCATTAGGGATTGAACTGACTGAACAGGAGGCAGACAATATCCTATTAGATTTAGAAAGGCACCATGACGCACAAATTGGTATATGTTGGGACGTGATTGCGTCCTACATATATCAGCATGAACAACAAAGGACGGAGGACAAATTGAGCAACGACCTGTACGATTATAGTGCAGAGTAAAAAAAACACCATGACAAAATATTATTACTTAGGCTATTGGATTTACAAAATGGAGGACGACTATGTATGTCAAATTGATAATAGCTTTCACAAGTCTTTAACAAGCGCGAAGGCGCACATTGATTACCTAACAAAATAAAACACCATGAAACAAACAAAGGAACTAGAAACATTTTGGAACAAAAAGGCGCGCGAGGTATTGCTAGGCAAAACTATCGTAAGCGTTAACTACATGACACAGGAGGACGCACAGGAGATGCATTGGTATAAAAGACCTATCGTCTTTAAACTAAGCGATGGGACACTATGCTACCTGTCTGCTGATGATGAAGGCAATGACGGAGGCGCACTATTTTATTTAGACAACAAAGGCAATCACAACGAATTGCCAGTATTATAACAATTAAAACAAAACAAATGCAAAAAGAAACACACGCACACGCACGATTCGAATTGGACGGCGTAAAGATGAAGGTAGACATTACAGGTTCAGTAAAACAAATTGCAGAGATGCTATGCTCCGCCATGCTTAAGGACAAGGACGTTGAAGACATGATTAAGGGCGCAACGATGTTATATTTTCTAGAGCAGTTTCCCAAGGGACAGGCAGACATTGAAAACAAATTTGATGAACTATTAAAAACCGCAAGCAAGTATCAAGCATAATAAATTTAATATGATAAGTTGGAAGATTATAGCCCTAGTATATGTGATGTGTATATTTTGGCTAGGCTACGAGGTGCGCAAGGCACCCACAATGGACGACAAAGGAAATCTAATTAAAAAAAATAAAAAGGATTAAACATGAATTGGAAAAATTTTTTACACCGCCACATGTGGACGAAGGTAAGTACCTATATTAATTCTACCGAAACCTATTCGCATGAGCATTTTGTTTGCAAGTGCGGGAAGCATAAACACATAAAGCATTATTACGGGAAGCAAGACATAATAAGGACATACAATTTAATGACACAAAAATAATACCATGCAATTAACTGAAGAACAAGTACAGGAGTTAGAGGCTAGGGAGTGGGACGCAGTCCCGCAAGGAGCCTATGTAAATTTATTTAGCGAAGACTTTGCGAACGATTATACATGGGAGCAAATATGCGACCAATTAAAAGTCCCGCACAATACTGATTCAATAACAATTTTATACTTTGCAAAAAAGAAAGACACACGAGAAATAATTTAATTATGGAAAACGAATTTGGTATAAAGGTTCATCATACGATTGAGCCAAAAAGAAAACTAGAGTTCAACAAATGGGTAGAAAAGTTTAATGTTAGCGCCATGTATCAAAAGACGGACGCGGACGCCTGTCAAATTATGGAGGATTATGATTTTAAAAAAATTTATAAAAAAGATAAGAAAACTTTTGGGATTATCCACAGGTTGCTTAACTTTGCTTAAAACACGCACCATGAATATAGAACCATTACAACGCACAATCCTTAACAAGGTTGAGGATACCGCCAGGGAAATTTTTGAGGACATATTAACTAAGGATTCATTAGATAGAGTCCTAGAGACCTTAGAGTTATCAATCTTAAACGGATTCATGGCTCATGGATTTCCGGCGCCAAAATTAGAAAAGAAACATACGGCGGTTTAATATAAAGCAAACGGGAGTTCGTTTCCACGATGCTCCCCTTATTTTAAAATTTATTATTATGACACCAAAAGAACAAGCACAAAAACTTATAGCTTCATTTTCCCTTGCAGTATTAAGCGAGGTAGGACATGAGCTGAACATGACAAAGGTTAACGGGATAGCTAGAGCGTCAGCGTTAATGGCAGTAGGCGAAATACTTTTTGCATTAAAATATGATATGAACGAACCAACAAGCGGAAATATAAAGTATTGGCAGGAAGTACAAAAAGAAATTTAATTTTTATAATTTAAAACAAACAACATGAGCATTATCAAAATTCAACAGGAGTTACACGCTCCTAAAAATCAACGCAACAATTTTGGCAACTACAACTATCGTAGTGCTGAGGACATCATTGAGGCGGTAAAGCCTGTCGCACACAAGTACGGCTATTATCTAATCATTACTGACGACATCATCGAGGTAGGCGGTAGAATATACGTGAGAGCCATGGCTACCCTAGTGCACGAAGAAACTAAAACATCAGCCTTCGCGATAGGTTGGGCTAGAGAGGAGGAATCAAAGAAAGGAATGGATGCGTCTCAAATAACAGGGTCAGCTAGTTCATACGCACGTAAGTACGCATTGAATGGATTATTTGCGATTGACGACACCAAGGACGCAGACGCTACTAATAAGCAGGATAAAATTGATGATAGTAAAAGCGCCACAATTAAGGCAGACAATGGTATAGCTTTCCCGTTCCCGTTGTTGAATAAGGGGGAAGTTAAATGGCTGAATGAGAATACCCAGGACTTCGCCACAATTAAGGCGTTGGTAGAAAAAGGCGCTACGCTAACTGAGGTTAGAAAGTATTTTTCAGTTTCCAAGAAAACGGCAGACAAGTTACTTGAATCAGTAAAGACAATCGGATAACACACAAAAAAACTAAACATGATTACACTAGATAATTTAAACGAGCGACCATTAAGCTACTCCTCAATTAAGGAGTTTGCCAAAAGTCCAAAACATTATATTGCCTATCTAAACAAACAAAGAGAGACGACTCCTGCCCTACAATTCGGCAGTATGCTACATTGCCTTTTGTTAGAGCCTAACGAGTTTAAAAACAGATATGCTGTTTCCCCAAAATTCGATATGCGCACGACAGTTGGCAAGGAAGGATTTGCTAAATTTTCGGCTGAGGCTGAGGGCAAGGAGGTTGTTTCCGATGTTATTTACAATGATGTGTATGAAATTTCACAAATTGTAAAAGAAAACCCTGAATGGGACTTGGCTACAAACGGAGCACAATTTGAGGTTTCTGAAAGAATAGAGTTGTACGATTTACCATTCATTCGCATCAGAGACATTGTAAAATCAGAAGCCACGATAGACGTTAAGTCAGTACAAAGCGGTCAGATAGACGCCATAACTAAGGACTTCTTCAATCATCAATACTACATACAATGTGCTATTTATGGAGAGCCATTTAGCTTTTATGTTGTAGAGAAGTCAGCGCCATATTGGA
>Ga0007852_1000106_pt1 | contig 26834 bp, 41 predicted proteins | sample CryBogCBH28Sep08_FD_71227 | JGI IMG/M metagenome (GOLD analysis project Ga0007852, IMG submission 71227) | Freshwater microbial communities from Crystal Bog, Wisconsin, USA - CBH28Sep08 | ecosystem: Environmental > Aquatic > Freshwater > Lake | place: Crystal Bog, Wisconsin, USA | collected...
AACTTGGAGTAGACGTTTTAGCAAAGGTGGTGTTCTCGTTTAGTCCGGACATCATTATGTCGCCGCTATCACTACCTAGGGACGTATTACATCCTTGGGTAGATGAAATTTTGCACACCATTGATAAAGGTGCCCTGTACGACATACTTGTACAACTCAAAACAAGACCCACTTTTGCTGAACAATGGCCTGATACATATCAGGCAGGTTTACTGCGTGGTAAACAACGCATCCTAAGACTTGAACAAATACGAAAAGATCAGTATACTTTTAGAGATATAATGTCTCTAAGACCTGCGGCCTTGGAATGGTATGACTCAATCAGTTAAAGTAATCTTACGTAATCCATTAAACGTCACCGACATCGTTGACTATACCATTACAGCCACGGATACAGAGTTGGCGCAGGACTGGATTGCAGCATTGAAAGTTGAACTGCAAAGTGGACGCCTGTTGGAAAAGAACTTTTGCTTTATGGGCTTCCCCAAGACTGCTCGTACACTAGAATACCTGTGTGCCGAGTTGGCCAACCATATTGCAACTATAAACCAATTCTTTCCTGACTATCAAATTACAGAACGCTACACTCCCGATACCGTACGCGGTTTTGACTATGCTGAAAATGGCATCAATCATGAGACCATGAATCTACTGCACAATCACTTTGAACGCCTGCAAGGCACCGTGGGAGGTCTAAGTAACTGGTACAGACGTGCAGACTATGCGACAAAGTATGCCATCAGACAACTAAACAATATCTGTCATGAAATGGAAAACTTGATCTTGAGTCAACGCAAGTTAGCAACAGATCCTTACTGGGTACGCCCTAGCCAGATTACCACATTCCTGCAGGCACAGCGGTACGATCTCAAAGACAGCCATAGGAAAGGATTCCGCACCAATGGCTACAATCGTGTGTTAGGTGGAGTTTATATGCATTGGACGCAGATAGGTAAGACTTTGTATGAAGTGTTCCGTGACGAAGGCGCACCCGAACTTACTGATACCGTATGCGAAGCTATCACAGAACTGCGATATTATTCTGGCGAGTTTGATGTAGAGTGGGGCAATGATGTAGTTGTCAACGGTGGTCATCCTTGGCATGATCAAGAGCAGGCAGATTTTTGTCGTTGGTTAATAGCCAATGGACGTGACCCACTGGATACTCAATTGAGTCTTGGGTACTTGCCCTTGGGACAGATAGAACTACAGGCCAGTTTTGGTACTACCGATTATCAGCAGATATGGGATATCCTAGGCAGTCACCTGGATATCTACAAAATAGAAGTGGATGGTGTTGTGGGTCAATTTGACTATTGCTGGTCAGACCCTGAGTATCAACAGCAACAAATTGACATGATGAAACCTGGATATGATTATAGTAGCCGCTGGATGTAGCTTCATTTGGGGCACAGAATTGAAAGATTGCCGCCACCATGGACCCATGGGGTATAGTCTGTCAACCTGGCCTGCAAATTTAGCAAAAAATCAAAATGCCGATTATGCGTGTGTTGCAGAATCAGGTTGCGGTAATACAATTATTGCTAGAAACATTATTAATTTTTGTGAAAATAACACGGATGTATTTCCTATAGTGCAATGGACTTGGCCTTTTAGATTTGATTTCAAAGCGATCGGTATCAATGCAACCAAGTGGGAAACACTCGGCCCTTGGCAAGCAGATGAACAATTTAGACCTGGCGAAAAATTAACAGAAGAAGATGGCCTGTTTGAATACGCAAGAAAAAATAATGAAAAAGCCAAAATGACAGGTATTGATACTTTGGCCAATGTATTCTTTAAGTATGTAGGTTCGCACGAGTATTGGCCAATATATTCTACATTTAAAGAAATTGTGTTTTTGCAAAATTATTTAAAAAACAAAGGTATTCCTTATCTGTTTACCTGTGCCGATGCCACTAGCCTGTTCTATAACTATACGGTTGAAAAGGAAAACGATCCTTTTATAAAAGATTTGTTAAACCAAATTGATATGAATAATTGGGTGCTTTTTCCGCCCGGCACTCGCGGCGATGAAACCAAAACGCCAAGAGGTTTTTACCAGTGGGCTGTGGAGAATAAATATGCTATAGCCCCCGGCGGGCACCCACTTGAGCAAGCGCACATAGACGCATCTACAATGATGCAGGAGAAATTCAATGAATTGGTTAAAGAGCATTTACAATAGAATTACCTTAGAATTACGCTATCGCAAAAAGTTACGAGAACTGCGTAAACGAGATCCATTTATCTACAAATGAAAATACTAGCAGTAGGCTGTAGTTTTACTTTCGGCATGGAGTTGCCTGACTGCCCGGCCAGTAGTTACAATAGTGACAAAACGCCTAGCAAGTTTGCCTACCCGGCTGTATTGGCCAACAAGTTAACGGCTGATCTTACCAATCTAAGTTTGCCCGGCGGCAGTAACGGTAGGACCTTTAGAACCGTATTGGATAATTCTGTTAAAGAAAAATATGACCTGATTATTTGCCAGTGGACCGATATCGGCAGAGCAGACCTACGATACGAGGGTAAAGATTTTCCAGTTACAGCAAGTAGCAGATGGCTTGACAATGATTTTCCCTGGATAACAGAATATTTCAAAAAACATTATGATCCAGAACATAGTTATCAAATCTGGATAACTCAAGCAATCGCTCTGCAGAATCATTTTAAATTGTTGGGTCAGCGTTATGTATTTTTGAGCATGATGTCAATGCAGGACAAACAGGGAAAAAAGTTTCCTCACCTGATAGAGCAAATTGATGCTGACAATTATTTAGGGTGGGAAACGGATGAAGCAATGGTAAATTGGATGGGACTTTGCCCTAAAGGCCCAGGCGGACATCCACTAGAATTAGGACACGAAAGAATTGCAGAAAAAATCTATGAACATCTTAGCAATCGGGGATAGTTTTACTTTTGGTGAAGAATTACCTGACGTTCCGGCGCCGGGTGTCAATGGTAGAACCTGGAACAATAGACCGCCTGCCAGTGCTTTTTCGTATGCAACACTATTGGCAAAACAACTGGGTGCAACTATTACCAATTTAGGCATGCCTGGCGGCAGTAATAGCAGAATTTTCCGTGTGGCCATGGACCAATCTAGTCTTGAAAAATACAATATAGTAATTTGCGGGTGGACTGAAATATCAAGACTTGATATACAATACGGGCACAAAGATTTTCCAGCTGGCATGCATGGCCGAGGAGCATCATTGGCCAAAGACAAATTTCCATGGGTAAAAGACTACTATAAATTAAATTACTCGGATGATCATGCTTATTACACATGGCTGGCTCAATTGATTGCCTTGCAAAATCATTTTAAATTTATTAATCAACGCTACTTGTTTTTAAGTATGCAAGGAATTTCTAGCATTGATTCAAAATTTGATCATTTAGTTGACCAGATTGATACTGACTACTATATGGGCTGGTACAAAGAAGGGATGATGGAATGGATGAGCGATTGCCCTAGGGGACCGGGTGGACATCCACTAGAATTAGGACACGAAAGAATTGCAGAAAAAATTTATGAACATATTGGGAATCTCGGCTGGCTTCCATGATGCTGCCGCTACCGTACTAAACGATTCGGGCGAAATACTTTATGCTGGTCACGCCGAGCGTTACAGCAAAATCAAGAACGACCCCGACCTGCATGAAGCAATGTTTTGGGAGTTAGCTGATGGTCGTCATATTGATCATATTGCCTACTACGAAACTCCCTGGAAGAAACAGCTACGTCAGCTGTACTCCGGGCAAGGCATAGAATGGTCAAAGCTAACTACCCGTCAAGTACTTCGTCAACAACTGGGCGGATACTTTAGTAATGTTCCTGTCACCACACACAATCATCATTTAAGTCACGCGGCGGCTGGATTTCAAACCAGTACATTTAATAAAGCCACGGTAGTTGTTATTGATGCCATAGGCGAATGGGATACTATCAGTATATGGGGTGCTCACTATACCAATGGTCGAGCTGAGTATCACAGACTATGGGGGCAACGCTATCCACATTCAATTGGTCTGTACTATAGTGCCATGACAGCCCGGGTAGGGTTAAAGCCCTTGGAAGAAGAGTACATAATGATGGGCATGGCTGCATACGGTCGCCCTACTGCTACTACTTTCATTAAAAATGCTGTAATTCAAGATGAGCAAGAAATAACATTTCGACAGAATCTACATGCTGGAGTTGATGATACTTTTTTGGTTGGAGTTCCCAATGAGGAAATCGCCAGTTCGGCTCAGGCTTTTTGTGAGAATTTGATATATAATGTTATGCGTCGTGCCAAAGACTTTGGTTGGAGCCGCAATTTGGTTTACATGGGAGGGGTAGCCCTAAACTGCCTCGCTAATAGAAATCTAGGTGAATACTTTGAAAACGTTTGGATCATGCCTAATCCTGGTGATGCTGGTAGCAGTCTCGGTGCGGCCGCTCTCGTCTACGGAGGCCCTATCGATTTCAAAAATGCATTCCTCGGTACAGAAATTAGCGGAGACTATCCCGTCACTGCCGTCCTTGATCATTTACTCACAGATAAAATCGTTGGAGTTGCTTCCGGACGTGCAGAATTTGGACCCCGAGCCTTGGGCAATAGAAGTCTCCTCGCCGACCCCAGAGGACCCGATATAAAGGATCGAGTAAATGAAATCAAACGTAGACAGCAATTCAGACCATTTGCGCCGGTCATTTTGGAGGAGCATGTCAATGACTATTTTGACATGCCTCGTGGTTGGGTTAATAGTAGGTATATGCAGATTGTCGGTCGTTGCCGGCGTTCTGACTTATTTCCTGCTATTGTTCACCACGACGGCACTAGTCGTATACAAACGGTACCAGCAGATGGTTCTGGAATCAGAGAACTCTTAGAAAAATGGTATGTGGTAACAGATTGCCCTATGTTACTCAATACCAGTCTCAACATCAAGGGCGAACCCATGGTCAACGATCGTGCAGATGCAGATCGTTTTGAACAAATGTACAAGATAAAAGTGTGCTCATGAATATCTTAATTTGTGGGGATAGTTTTTCTGTTCCAGTGGCCAATGGGTGGGCCGATCAATTGGCTCATCAATATTCCGTTACTAATTTATCACAGGCCGGTATCAGCGAATACAAGGTATTGAAACAGCTACAATCAATTGCTGTTACAAACTATGATTGTATAGTTGTTAGCCACACCAGCGTATCAAGAGTACATATCAAACAACATCCTGTACACACCGCCGGACTACACAAGGACTGCGACCTAATTTACAGCGACCTAGCATCAGTAGATTTGTACAATCCAGTGGTGTTGGCAGGATTGAACTATTTTAAATATATTTTTGATACAGAATATTATGCAGACATATACAAATTACTAACAATGGAAATTTGGGAACTGACCAAAAGTGTTCCTACGTTTCACATGACATTTTTTGATAATCCAGTCACATACCCTTTTTTCTGTAATTATCTAAACAACATATTTAAACAATACCCAGGATCAGTCAATCATTTGAATGAACAAGGCAATCAGCTGGTATTCAACAAAATCGCACAATGGATCGACAGCGAATACTGATACAAGGATCCAGCTGGTCAGTTGGTGCCTGGACCAAAAGTTCAACTCCCTTGAGCGACGATCCGGCACCCGGGGGCATTGCTGAACTCTTAGGGCAGATACACGATGTAACCAACATCAGCGTAGGTGATGATTTTAATATTGGATCATGGACAAGATTGGAAGCACATTTACAAACACAATCCAATTATGACCTAATTGTAATTTGCCAAAATGATCCGCTTAGAGACCTAATTATTTTACGCAGTGAGGATTCGCCCTGGCGCAGACAATTTGGATGGGATATCCAAGATTTGGTTGAGCAACAGATTGATTCTGTTGGTAAACTGATAACATTCCTGTTAAATTTGTTTTACAGCAAGTTGGCCACAACAGGAATACCAACCGTGATATTTGCTGGACCAAGTCAAGTTGATGTTGAGTTAGCCCAGCAGTATGGACTAACCGCAGTAGTACCAAGTTGGACCGAAGTACTGGTCCCTGGTGCTGGATCGGTGCTGGAAACTGGGCAGGAATTGGAGTACGCTGTGGCTCAATTGATGGAATTGTTTCCTGACAATCAGCAACTGCTCAAACAAGAACTGATAAATTATGCCGGTGCCATTGAAAAGTTATTAAATACATGGAAAACAAATCCTGACTTATTTGCTTATCATCATCCCACACCCCGGGGAAATCAGCTGTTTTACAATTACCTTACTTCACAATTACAAGGACTAATATGACACAACGAATTTTAATTATGGGCTTGCCAGGCGCAGGCAAAACAACTTTGGCAGGTGCATTAAAGCGATATCTAGAGGAGCATGGTGATATCACCTATGCTCGTGCTCTGCAAGAATTAATACATCCTCAAGTTGAGGTAAACTGGTTCAATGCTGACGATATACGTCGCAAGTACAACGACTGGGATTTCAGCAATGATGGACGTATTCGTCAGAGCTTGCGTATGTTTCAGTTCTCAATGGAAGCTGGTGGCGACTATGTTATCTGTGACTTTGTTGCACCGTTAGTTGAGATGCGTAACAACTTCAAAGCCGACTGGACCATCTGGGTAGACACTATCCGTGAAGGTCGTTATGCAGATACCAATGCTGCGTTCGTTGAACCTGAGCACTACGATTTCCGCATCACAGAACAGGCGGCTGAAAAGTGGGCCGAGTTCATTGGCAGTCACATTGTGGATAACCGTCGCAGACCCACCTTTGATTGGCAAAAGGAAACTGTGCAGATGTTGGGTCGTTGGCAACCCTGGCACGATGGGCACCGTGCCTTATTTGAACGACTACTTGCACGTACAGGACAGGTCATTATTCAAGTGCGTGATGTGCAAGGCTGGCAAGGATCAAACCCTTTTGCTATAGATCAAGTTAAATCGTTTATACGTCGTGATTTGGATCCCTTGTATCAAGGCCAATACGAAATACAAGTTGTTCCCAATATTGTACACATTGGTTGGGGCCGTGGAGTTGGTTATACTGCTGGCGAAGAAACCTTTGATGAAGCAGTAACTGATATCAGTGCTACAAAAATTAGAAAGACTTTAGGACTTGAGTAAGAGATTGGCCAAGACCTTGACCTGGCGCATAGTTGGGTCTACCAGTACATTTTTGATCAGTTATGTGATCACAGGACAGGTGGTGGTATCGAGTACTATTGCGGTAGTGCAGGTTGTGGCAAATACTGTCCTGTACTACCTACACGAAGCTATATGGGAACGGCCTGCCCGGTTTTAATATCAAGCCGGTAGGGTGGTTCAAATCGATAGAACTGGCTGATGTGTTTGAATTTGTCTTTGAGCTCTTGCCATTCGCCTCGTGCAAATGCAGGATCGTTGAATAGATTGTAGTTGTGATCTAACACAGGTTGCATGTCTCGCAACATTGCCAGTTGTTGATCTGGATCCATGGTTGATAAGTCACGTAAAATTTCAACCACAGCCTGCATACGTAGAATAGGATCCTCTATAGTGTCGTATGATTCGTCCCAGAAGTCACCGAAAGTACGGAATCCATAACTGCGTAGGTATGCTAAATTGTGAGCACATCCAAGCAAGAGAAAAGGCATGCGAAGTATAATAGGTTTAAATATCTTTTCTGTCAGGTGTGTTTTTTGTTGCCAATAACAGGTTTCAGTTACTACAAATACAAAACTTTCCATCAAGGCCGGCAGTGGACTCAGCAACATACTCTGATTGGGAATATAGTCAGCATCGCCAAAGTCTATTCTCAGTTCGGGCAGTTGTTCAAGGTTAGTGATAGCGTCGTTGACCACGTGACGATCCAAGTTGCTGGCACGTAGATTATCGGCAAAGTCTCCACCGTCGGGACAATTTTTACTAAAGCTGACATGCCCGTGGGCCAGCAGGTTTTGTTTGTGTAGCTCATTTACAAATAAACTGCGGTATATGCGTTCATTGCTGGTCAGTCGATTAAAGGTTATGTAGGTACGATTCAAGGTACGATCCGCAGGAGCAACAATGCCTGGCAAGTAGTCGTGAGCACGGTACCAGTCAGCCGCAGCAAAGATATGAAAAAAATAATCTATGTCGGCAAACCCATAATGGTTGCAGATTTTTGTTTTTTCTTCGCTGTCACGTTCAGTGCTAACTAATACAAACGGACCCAGGAAATTGTTGACAATGTGATCAAACAATGGTTGATTGTAAACAAAGTTCAAGGGTTCTTGATCGTAGAATATAAACATAGGACCACGGCGTTCGTCATGAGCGCCATCGTGTCTGAGTATTTCAATGTTTTCTGGTTGAGTTGATCCAAAAGGGTGTAGATATATTGCCCTGGGATCTGTTATAATAGTTCGTAGGTATTGATAGATATTCTCATAATGATTGGCAAGATTATACATGTTTGATGTTTTTTATTGGGGACCGAAACCGAACTTATTTGAGTTCGAGCGTCCTGCTGAGACCTTGGAACATGCGGCAGAACTTTGTCGAACTGGTTACTACTGGTATATTTATGGGGGCAATGACTACACCGGATTTGATTTTGAATGGCGCCCGGCTCCGTGGGAAGCACACCAACTGCATTCGTTTCCTAGTCAATGGCAACGTACCGGCGGCGTGTATTTTGCCAATAAATCAACTGCGGCCAATAGAGAATATAATTTTCGCACAGAGCAACAGGTACGCAGGTTGCCCGATCCTACCCAATGGCGCATACCCGACGGTATTGATGACACAGGGTTTGATTACTCCTGGCATCCTGACGCTACCGAAGCACCTTACGAATATCACTTTGGTACGCAATGGCAACGCAATGGAGGCCCTGTGTATCCTGGCACAGCTGGATACAAACCTGTAGTTGGGCAACGTGTACGCAAGTTACCAGATCGCAGTTGTTGGCGAATACCCGACAACATAGACGATTCAGAGTTTGACTACTCATGGCATCCTGACCTAACAGAACCCGACTACGAATATCACTTTCCTACACAATGGCAACGTGAGGGTGGTCCAGTATATCCAGGTACAGCCGGCATCAAGTACATGACAGATCAACGCATACGTGCCGGTGCTACTCAGATATTCTACATGGACTTTATGAATGGACCCATTGCACGTCACCAGTACGATGTACTAAAGCTGGATCATCCTGACATCAAGCTCACACGCTATGTGGATAGTCATCTCAATGTGTTTAAGCGCATCATGAAGTTGGCCACTACCGAATACGTATGGATTATCAGTAGCGTATGCGACTATACACAATTTGATTTTACCTGGCATCCATCAGAAGCACAGCGTGAAATGATTCACTGCTTTCCTTCGGGCAACCAACCTCGTGGTGACACATTCTACATACACGTTCCCAGTTTCACACAGCAAATGATAGATCTTGAACTGTTAGATTGGTTTAATGTGATCAACTACTGTGATGACCAAATGGTAGACCGATTCCAAACTCCCACACACCAATACTCTTCTGATGATTTGGTTGGCGAAATTAAACGGTATGAATTCCGAACGCCTTATGTTCTTTTTACCAACCAAAAGGATCTGCAGTTCGCTGACTCGCCATGTTTATGGACCAAGAAAGACCGCACGGTTTTACGTGCAAGTCGTGCCGGTGCTACCGCACTAATACCTCGAGATATCAAAGAAGATTTAGTGTCGCAAATCTACGATTATCCCTACATTGAGGAGTCGAATTACCGGGTAAACGACTACTTTAGCGATAGAGATTTTCCTGAGCTGGACATAGTTTACATAAGCAATGGCGAACCCGACGAGGAACGCTGGTATAACCATTTGTGCTACATGAGCAACAATACCAAAATACATTGGGTGCGTGGCATAAATGGACGGGTACAGGCATACCAGGCAGCTGCACGTGCCAGCCGTACTCCGTGGTTCTTTGCTGTGTTTGCCAAACTGGAAGTGGTCTCATTCGACTGGAACTGGATGCCCGACATGTTCCAGGAACCCAAGCACTATATTTTTAATAGCCATAATCCGGTAAATGGATTGGAATACGGACATCAAGGCATGATTTGCTATAACAAGCGATTGGTATTAGAAAATACGGCACCGGGTATTGACTTTACCCTAAGTCAGCCACATGAAGCGGTGCCTATACTTTCGGGTATTGCACACTTCAATCAAAGTGAGTGGATGACCTGGCGTACGGCCTTCCGTGAAGTGATCAAGCTCAAGCACTTTATGGCCACAGAGCCCACGCTGGAAACCAGTCACAGACTAGCAACATGGGCAACGGTTGCCGAAGGCGATTTTGCTGAATGGAGCATACGTGGAACCCAAGATGCCATAGCTTACTACAATGAAGTGGGTGGTGATTACAACCGGCTCATGTTGAGCTTTGAATGGGCCTGGTTACAGGAACGTTTTAACGCAGGTAATTTATAATAGATTCTGCAACAATTTCTACTTCGGTGTCGGTCAGTTCGGGATAGATGGGCAGGCTCAAACACTCTCTGCTGAATGCAGTTGATTCTCTAAATAATTCTCTAGCATAATCAATATAGTTGTAGCCCACACTGAGTTCAAACAGGGGTTTGTCGTAGTTGAATCGAGTGTCAATACCTTCTGATCGTAAATAATCTTTTAAGCCATGTCGTTCTGTCAACCGTATAACAAACTTTGACCAGGCTGATTCTACATCGGCACCAGGTGCTACAATGTCAACATATCCATCTAGTTCTTGTGTATAGTATTCAGCAATGTCTGTTCTGCGTTGTTGCCAGGAATCAAAATACTCTAGTTTGACCAGCATGGCAGCACAATCAGCTTCTGACATCTTGCTGTTGGTTCCATGCGCTTGGTGATCCATCTTTTTACCATTGTCGCGCAGATCCAGAAGATCCTCATACACACTATAGCTGTCGGTTAGGACCATGCCACCTGATCCATAGTTGTTTAGATTCTTGGTAGGATCAAAACTCAACACACTGATGTGACCTAGACTACCCGACGGCATTCCTTTGTAGCTAGCGCCAAATGATTGTGCAGCATCTTCAATTACTAGAATGTCATCATTGAAAAATTCAGTTTGTAGTCTGAAACGATCCCAATCTATGACATGCCCAAATAGGTTAGCGTACATGATACAATCTACTCCAGCACCAGTCAGTGCAGTATCCATTGACTCTAGATCTATTAGGGCACGATAATCGGTATCGCAAAACACCGGAGTATGTCCTGCATACAGCACACTATTGATTGTGGCGGCAAAACTCAGGGTGGGAATCAGCACTTGACTTTCGGCTGGAATACAGGCCTGCTGTGCAAATACCAAGCCCTGTGTACAACTACCCACTGCCACTGCCCATTGGCGTCCACAGCGTTGAGCCACAGCTTCTTCAAAGGCACGTGTACAAGGACCGTCTAAGACCTGTCCAGTCTGATACACTTCATCCATGGCATCCATGATTTCTTCGCGCAGAGTTTTGTATTGACGATCAACGCCAAAGAACGGAATCTTTAAGCCACTCATAGTATAGTTGGAAACCTTGTTCAATATCAATTCGGCCATGATAGCCAAAATCCGTACCGGCACGTATTGTGCTTAATGTACCGCGACTGGGAAAACGTGGATTAGACTCAGCTATCTTAATTCTACCACCGCCGGCAATTTTGATGGCCAGTTCTGCGGCTTCCAGCAAGGTACGACCGCTACTGCGTGTGATGTTGTAGGTGCGTCCACTGCTGTTAAAACTATTGGCAGCACGTACAATACCTTTGACACAATCATCCACATAGGTAAAATCTAAGACTTCATCAGGTCCGCACACTACCAGTTCTTGATTGCGCATGGCCGCTACTAGGAAACGACTGACCACACGATCCAACACATCACGTGGCCCGTATACCGCCGACGGACGTAGCACAACATGATCTATTCCGGCACGATCACAATGATCACGGGTCAGTTGTTCACCGGCCAGTTTAAGTATACCGTATATGCCTTTGGGTTTACACAGCATGTCCTCGTAGCCGTACAAATCAAAATCACCATAGACCATGCTGGAGCTGACATAAACAAATCTACGAACTTTCCAATACTCGCTGGCACGTAGTAGATTAATAAGTCCGCCGGTCAACACTTCGGCACCTTCTGTGGGATTTAATTCTACTGCTTTGGCCCTGGGGTAAGCGGCACAATGTATAACTACATCAGGGCGGCATTCAGCAAATACTTCTGTTAGTGCTGGATAATTTCTAATATCAACCTGATGTATTCGTTTGTTGTTTAACCTGGCCAGGCGTTCCTGGTGCAGATATGCAATTTCTTTGGCAGGTATAGTGCCACCATAGTCGGTGCAGTTATCGACTATACACACGTCATGCCCCTGTTTTTCAAACTTGGCCACAATGCCGTGACCGATGAATCCGAGGCCTCCGGTTACTAAGATTTTCATTGTGTCGTTTGCGCTTGGTTAACTACTGGTTGGAATTCGTTTAAATACTGGGTCATATACTGTAAATGTTGAGGAATAATCTCGGCTAACATGAGCTCTAACCGGAGTAAATCCTGCTAAGAACTCTTTAACATATATTCTAGTATCTACTTTATACGAACCTTTGATGTGTGTCAAGTATATGCGATCCAAAAGAGGACGGGCTGTTTCTAATAGTTGCACTCCGCCTATGACAAAAATGGTTTTGTCTGGGTGTGCAGATTCTATGGCCAATAGTTTTTCGCTTAGGTCACCACTGATTGGCATGGCATACGCAACTGGTCTATTGGTAGCTACATATACGGTTCGATCCCGAAGTGGTTTGGGCATCTTGGGATCGTCCCAGGTCTTGCGACCCATGACCACTACATTACCTGAGGTAAGGCGTTGGAAGTTGGCTAAATCTTCAGCGTTATGAGGCCACGGCAATGTACCGTTGAGCCCCATACCGCCGTTGAAGTCAACGGCAAATATGGCATTAATCATAAATTCTTTAGGAGTTCGTCTGTGAAAGGTTGTACGACTTTTGCTACACTATCTACACTAATATGAAAGTCTACGTCTTTGATAATGTCATCAAGGTCGTTTAATTTCTTATTAATTAGCTTTTCTACAAATTCAGGTTCAGCACCTTCTTCTAACATTTCAGCAATGTTGACATCAACGCTGGTTCCGTCTTTGAGATTGACTGTAATGTAACGCAGTACGCCAATGGGAACTTGTTCTTTGTTTACTTCCTTGAGTAACTTTTCCCATTGGTCTTTTCTGTTTAAATTAAGCCGCTTGCTTCTTTGTTGTCGTGGTTTTTTTGGTTTTTGTTGTGACATTTTTTGCAGGTGTAAGTTGAGCAGCTTCTTTTTCTAATCTTTTTGCTTCAGCAATTAACTGAGCGGCCTGTGCTTTCATTGATTCAGCTTGACTCAATCTATCAGCGGCCAAGTCGTCATCAGTTAGTGCACCTTTTAAATACGCAGCGGCACTGGCTGTTGCATCAACATCTTGATTAGTACGACTAACACTTGCGTTGTTAGGCGGCATACCAACTTCGCGTCCTTCACGAACACGTGGCTTCTTGGTCTGCATACCTGCTTCTTTGTCCAGGTTGGCCATACGCTTGATTGCGTCTTCGCCTTTTTCCATTTCATCCAAGATATCATTTAGCTCATCTAAACGAACACTGGATTTCATTGTTGGAGTAATCAGGACCTGGCTGGTTGGAACCTTTTTAATAAAACCTTCACGGTGTAATACTTCTAACGCATTACGACCGTCGGACATGGTTGTACGGAATAGTACATCACTAAAGTCGGTGGCATTTTGACCAATTGGGCTTTCCAAGGCTTTCATTACTTCGTCGTGAATCATACGTGGTAATGTGTCGCTGTAAGCAACCAGGGCCATGTGAGCTTCGTTTGGCACTTTGCGCCATAGTACTACAATCTTCTTGCTGTTGTGTTTTCCGACATGTTTAATCATTTTAATTTTTCCTTATTGTGCCTCAGGTGCGTCTGCTACTGGAGCATCTGCTACTGGTGCGTCTGCGGCTGGTGTTGCGGCGGCTGGTTGTAATGCTCCGCTGGCCTGTAGGAACGTAACTAAACGATTGTACAATCCGCCTACTTGTTCCATTTCTTCTGCTTTGATTGCGCCACGCTGACTGGCGGCTTGAACGACCTGAGCGGCCAAGATCAAATCGCTGAGTTGTAGTTGTGGTGAACCATCAGCTGGTTGTGTTAAAGTTTGGTTTAAATCGTCTGACATATTATCTCCATGGTGTAAAATATATGTATATATTTACTACCTGCGGTCAGACCGGAAAAATTTTTTTATATGTCGAGAAAGTTATTTTGGTTAATTTGATCCAAAATTAATGCAAACATTGACGCTTCGCCGGCTATTTCAAAAGCCGCACATTTTTGTATTTGTACAAGTTCCTGATCGGTTTTTGAATACCAATCGCCATACCAAAAACGTCCACTCAAATTGGCCCAGATCCAATCCGAAATGACCTTGGGATTGCTTCTGAGTTCAAACAACACCGGCGTAAAGTGCGGCGGACAGTGGTCCATTTCACGCAGTCCAAATACTGCCAGGGGATTGGCTTCGCCGTATTTAAGCATTCTTTTGTTTGATTGAATCTATGGTTTCTTGGCTCAATTCGCCTTCAATGATCTTGAACTTGGTGTTGCCCTGGTTGATTTCAGGTAAAACCAAGCGGTCTTGCAAGAGTTGCTCGGCATCACGTACAAATACCTCTGTTACTGTATACTGCTTGGTATATTGTGCGATCTCAACTGAACGCATGAGATCATCCAAGGTATTCTCCAGTTTAAGAATACGTAGCTGTAGATCCAAGGCCAATTGACGTGCGGCTTTGGGTTTTAGTTTGGTTGGGTCTTGAAATTCCATGTTATTCCTTTTGTAAAGTATCCCATATTAGAGTTGGATCATTTTTTGGTACTGCGGCTACACATTCAATATAACCTTTGTCGAATGCCTGTGCAATAAGGTCTCGGTAAGTCTTTGGGCAAGTAGGATTGATCAAGATACCTGCGCGGTTGGCCATGGTGTAAGGTCCTTGCAGTTGAAAACTGGGATCGCCCCTGCGTAGGGTAACCCAAGGTGTTTTACTAATAGTAAATGTCATTCTTCACCTATCAGTTTAAGAATATGGATAATCAAAGTACACAGTACAAAAGCAATAGCTACTATACAAAGACCTTCGGCTAACCATGTCTCTATCATTTTTCAGCGTCCTCATAGTGTGCGTATACACCAAACTCGGGCTCAGCTGACTTGTTGCCTTTGATAATCCAAACAGTATCGCAATACTGCTCAACTTCTTCTGGGCTCCAACCAAAGAAACAGAAGTCAGTAAACATGATCAACTTCTTGGGTTCAATATCGTTGGCCTGCAAGTAGTTCCAAACACAATGCGGATCTGTACCACCGCCACCGCCAGGTTCAAACGAACTGATATCTTCCAAGTTGTCTGATGTGAATGTGGCCACATTGTGCACCTCGGTATCCCAACCCATTACCGTAATACGGTATTCATCGTATGATTCCATGATACCTTGGATTTCGCTCAAGAACACTTTGAGATCTTTATCAGTAATTGATCCAGAAGTATCAATACCAATAACCACATCAATCTGTTCGCCGGGTTTCATACCGGGCATGACAGCATCCATGTGCCAACTTCTACGACTTGGACGTGCCCAGGTAAAGTCGCTTTTTACTGTGGACTCGATCTGTTGCTGTAAGAGTTCACGCCAGTTCATAACAGGTTCAGTCAAGTCCTTGATCATGCGTTTGACACCACCGGGCAAGTTGCCTGCGCCTGATGCATTGGCAGCCGCTAATACCGCTTCTTTGATTTCATCGCGGATTTCTTTCTTTTCTTGCTCGGACAATTTAGGGCGACCATTACCTGGCTTATCGCCATCTTCGCCTTCGCCATCTTCGCCTTCACCGTCCAAGTGCTCGTCGAGCAGACGTTTCATTAGATCATCAATATTGATCTTGTCTGCATTTTCGTACAAGTCATCATAGACTTCTTCGGCACTCATGCCTTTGTACTTAGAATCGTAAAGTGCAACAGGAATCTTATCACCAACTCGTTGTTCTACCAAGTCCCAGTTTACACAATAGTCATCGGCAATGTTCCACAATTTAGGATCACGATTACCACGACGTCCCATGTGATCATAAACCGCGTGTAACACTTCGTGGCCTACCAAGAATTCTAACTGCTTGAGTGGTAGTGAATTGACAAATTCTGAATTGTAGTAGAACTTGCGGCCATCTGTTGCGGCAGTAGGACACCAGTCATCTGCATTGATCAGACCCATGCGGGTAGCCAGGTTACCAAAGAATGGAGCACGTAATAGCAAGCCAATACGTGCTGTTACCAATTTCTCGCGGGCACTAGCATCTACCTTGGGATCTGTTTCTGTTACTTTTTTGCTTTTTTCTGCTAATGTGGTTGACATAGTCGCTCCTTAACTTATGTATATATTATAACATATTGAGAATTACTGGTCTGTGGCTTTTTTACAACGATTTTAAACCATATAGTCTGGTATTTTGTACCAAAATGCAAGGATACTTAGCAGTTCTTTTTTGACAAAAAATGTATGACAATATTCACCCACCCGATACGACCAATCTTTTTTTAATTTTAGTTTTTGTACAGCATCAATATCGTAACTTGCACCGTGTGCTTTTTCAAAGCATGACAATAATTCAATAAAATCTTCAGTGGAATAAACAGTCAGTTCTCGATCGAATATCCAATATGCTTTTGAGTTTCCGTGGATAAAATTTACAGTAATATTCATATTTTAATCTTTCTTGATGTTAATTTTATTTCATTGCCTTTCGTTGGGCAAATACCCGTTCCATATCTTGTACAGCGGTTGATTTAATTACAGTCGGTTCACTGGGCGATGATACTGTTACACTTGATTCGGGTTGGCATATCTTGTCGCCTTTTACTACTCTTGCTATTTTACAGTCTTGGTTGGCTACAGTACTAACGGCATGGTCGGCTAGGCCTTTTCCTGTGGTTTCATACGTAACCACACTACTAACACCCAGGACCAAGACAATAGTTTCAAGTAGCATAGTAAATCAGGGGACTTATGGGTAAGGAGCCTGCCCCTGTGCCTGTGACAGCAAACCGTTTACTTACCGCCTGCAGCAATAATATACTTGCCGTAGCGTTTATGAAACTCATCAAAGTTCTTGAGCTTGCCTGGTACCAAGGGCAAGTTGTATGTGGTAAGAGCAACTCTAGCACCCATAACAACCAACTCAGTGGTAAAGTTATCCATCATAAAGCGGAAGAACTGATCGGCCATGCTATGCCACTCGCCAATCTTGTCTTTGCCTAGTTTGGCATAAGCGTCCTGCAATTCGTAGCACATGGATACGGTCAGGGAGTACATGGCCGATACTTCTTTGACCTTGAGCTCTTTTACCTTGCCTGCCAGGATATCGCTTGGGTTAGGCATCTGTCCAGCAACCTTGCGGTGTGCCATGAATTTTACAGCAAGACCATCACCTACAGTACCAGCAATCAAGTCTGCCAATTCTGCATCTGTAGCATCCTCGTCGCCTAAGAATTCGCTTACGAAACTCCATGAACGTGGAGTAGCAAAAGCACGTGAGCTCGAACGTGGGTTAAAGTCCATCAAGTCCTGTTTGGCAAAACCAATGTAACCTACCACGTCCTTGTGAACACGATTCTTAACTGCCCACTCGTTCCATGAATCGTAATCAGCACGTACTTCTAAATGCACGAAACGATTGGCTAGCGGCATGGGCATACGGAATGAGACACCCTTGTCTGATTCTCTGTTACCTGCGGCAACAATCACCACATTGTCTGGCAAGTGATATTTGCCTAGACGACGGTTCAAGATCAACTGATAAGCCGCGGCCTGTACAGCCGGAGCCGCCACGTTCATTTCATCTAGGAACAGGGTTACTACCGGATATTCTGCCGCCATTTCTTCTGTTGGCAAGTCCACTGGCTCAGCCCAGTCCATCTTGCCATTGTCTTTGTTATAAAACGGAATACCACGCAAATCAGTCGGCTCCATCTGACCCAGACGAAGGTCAATGCAGTATCCACCCAGTTCTTCGGCCAAATCAGCTACCAACTCTGACTTGCCTACACCAGGAGGGCCCCACAGAAATACGGGACGTTTTACTTTGAAAGCACGAAGCAAGCGACTGCGAGCTTCTGCTGGTGTTACGGTACGATTTTCACTAATACTCATCACAGGCTCCTAAAAAATTAACTACTGAAACTACATTATACATTAAATACATTTATGTGTCTGTTGTATTTTAGCGACTCAGGTTAATAACACGACCTTGGTATTCCATAAAGCTGACCTTCCATGGAACAAATACAATTTCACCAACACGGTTACCTGTATTTTTGTAACCAACTTCCTTAAACTCTTTGCCGTCAAACACGTCACGAACCACACGAATCTTGTAGGCCTGATAACCATGGCTGGTATCACAACGATCCAGCACCTTACCTTCAACAAAGCAATCAGTACGACCCAACATTGGCTTAAAATCATACGCACGAATATAATCGTTTACTTGAACTTCCATCGTCTGCTCCTTGTTATTCACTATACAAACATTATAGCATTTTGGCCTTTTTGGTACAACCAGAATTTTGAGAACAAAAAACCCCCTAAAAACGGGGGTTTTGAGTGTGGCGTTTTTACAACAGATTAGCTGTTAAGTACCTTGGCCACGGAATTCATTACTGCAGCAATACGACCGATATCACGTAAATTTTCCACGGTATAGCCTTCGGCCTTGAGTGTTTCGTAGTGTGCTTTCACACAGAAGTGACACTTGCCAACAATTGAAGCGGCCAGGCTAAATGCTTCAAAATTTGACTTGGTAGTACCACCATGACTAGCAATGGCATTCATACGCAACTGTGCTGGCAAGCCTTTTAGTTGAGCATCGTCGGCCATTTCCACATAGGGATACCAGACATTGTTCTGTGCCATGATTGAAGCGGCTGTCATTGCCGATTCGGCCAGTGCTGGTTCGTCAGCCAAGATCAAACTGACTAACTTGCCGTTACCGGTAGCGGCCAGTGCGGCTACAGCACAACCCATAGCCACATCAGGATCTAATGTACTACGCAAAAGTACCGCATCTAAATTTAGTTTGGTGTCCTTTGCGTAGTCCGGCAACGCTTCTTTGATAGCGTCGTTGAATGCCATTATAGTGTATCTCCACCAACTGTACGGTTACATGCACATAGCTCGCCAGTTTGCAATGCGTCAAGAATACGCAATGTTTCTTCTGGGCTACGACCAACATCCAAGTTGTTGACAGTAACGTGTTGGATAGTGTTGTCTGGATCAACAATAAATGTGGCACGAAGTGCGGCACCTGCTGGAGCATAAAATATGCCCAACTGTTCTGCTAGGCTCAACTCACCACGCTGTGTGTCTGCGAACTGGTTGTGCTTGATATTAATCAAGTCCGGATGTGATTTTTGCCATGCTACTTTACAGAATTCGTTGTCTGTTGAACCTGTCAACAATACTGCATCGCGATCTTCAAAGTCGCCATTTAGTTTATCGTAGGCCACGATTTCTGTTGGGCATACAAATGTAAAATCTTTTGGATAGAATACAATCACTTTCCATTTGCCAGCAAAACTGGTTTCGTCAATTGTGAAAAAAGCATCTTCTGGTTGGCCTGGCTTAACGCCTGTTACCGCAAAGTGTTCTAATTTATTACCGATTGTTTTCATTTTGATTTCCTTTAAGTTAGAATAGTATTGCCTAATTGTACACGTATCTTATGTATTTGTCTATGTTTTTGGCAGAATCTGTTGCTGTTTGAATTTTTGCGTTCTCACAGCATCCAGCGGAGGATTACAAATTGGAATTTTTTGATACTTATCAAAATATGCGGAGAGCAATTCTAGTTCGGTTGTTTTACAGTAACTAGGGTGCATGGGCAGATAGGCTTGATACACATGATCAATCCGATCTCGGCCAAAATTTTCCTTGAATGCAGTACCACAACCATACGGACTTAGTCTTTCGTTGCGTACAGTACCTTTAAAGTCAGTTCGACGACCCAACATGCTGTGTCGACTGGTAGCACGTGATTCACCGATGTAGAATACCGCAGGATCTAAAAAATCTGCAGGGCCGGTCGGCGCAGGACCTTCAAACAAGCCATACACATAACAACCTGGATGAGCTTTATCAAATCCCCACTCGTTATTCCAGGGTTCATCAATTTGATGCCACCCAGTAAAATCTGTAAGTGCCGGGCGAGTCAAGGTAACCGTCTGAGTAGTAAATGCGGCCTTTCCGCTGATCTCGGCGCACTTGTATAGGCTATAGGCCAGCTGGTCAATGTTGTTGCAATCTTTGAATATATTGTACAGTTGATCTTCTGTTAGGCCGTGATTGCCAGATCCTGATCTGATATTTTGTGCAAGAATCCTGGCCAGAGCGTTCATGATTTTTTACCAATGTATTCATGACTATAGCATACACGATACGCATCACGAACGGTAGTTGTGCCGCCATAGCCCTTCATCTCACGTGCGGTGCCGTCTTTGTTCAAGTAACTGCCCACACGGCTCTTACGATTCATTGAGGTAGGACGCCATAAGGGTGACTTTTCTCTGTGTTCACCAAATGACGGATGTGCAGTTTTAGAGAAGTAACGTAAACCACGACTCACATAAATCTCAGCAATGGCATCCGAAAAGGCAGTACCTATGCCCATGCCCTGAAACTCGGGCAGGACCACAGTACGATGGCCACGCCAGTACGAGTGAATATCACGATTGGTTGAATGTATGGCGGCATGGAAGCCGATGGGTTTGTCGCCGAGCAGTAAAACATAGTAGTGAGCTGACTTACTGATTGCAGTATCTAAATAGTGATACTTACTGAAATATCTCCAATAGTCGACACTTGTGCTTTTGATGGTGAGTGCAAGTTCTGGTCTGGTCCCCAGTCGAAAGGGTGACCTCCGGTTTTCTAAGACACAGAGATCTGTGTCATATACGTAGTCTGGATCTAACCAGTCTACTATGTCTCGATGGCATGACGCAATATACAGGGGCTCAGTGGTGCCACGTTGATCATAAAACTTACGAATACTTAATGCTAGACTCTTAGCAGTATCGCGATCAACTACTGATGTAAACTCGTCTACTGTCGTTAAACCTTGATCTAAACTTAGAGCCATCTCAAATCTGTGATACTCGCCATTACTTAATGTATTAGGTGGTCTAAACCAAGTTGGAATAGAGCGCAAACCGCAAGCTAATAATAATTCTTCGCCACGCTCGGGGGTAGTAAAGTTATCAATAGTATTACGAGTATTATCTACAGTAGGTTGACGGAGCTCGCCTAAGCTACGCAAGATAGTGCTTTTACCTGATCCGCTTGTACCTACAATTAGCACAATGCCATCTTTGGGTAATTCGGGAATAGTAACAGCCGTTTCTTTATAGTCTGTAATATCGTACTTCTTTTTAATTTCTTCTAAGTAGGTCATATAACTACACTTCAATATTAAATAGAGAGTTAAACTGAGAATCTTCAACATAAGAAAAATCTTTTGCATGAGATTCAGTTTTAATATTGCCAACAGGCATTTTACCATTATTCCTTGCTTGGTAGTTTTCAATTAAATAGTTTTCTATTTTTTCAAGAAACTTTTTAAATAATTGTTCCGTCGGGAAATTAAAATTAGTAAAATCCCAAACCATAATACCAATATTGTCTTTATGTACAATGCGCCCGGTTTGTTGCACATATTGATCGGCAATGTCTTTCATTTCTTTACCATTGGGTCCTTGTAATGAGTGTACTCCCCATCCTGGTAAATTACCTGCTTGCCGATAAATGCGTGAGCCCCATGTGCCTCTTTGCCATTCATAATCGGCACCCTGTCCGTACTTTAGAATATCTGCAACCAATTGATCCACGTCGTGGTATACATGAGAAAACGCATATATCATACGTGTCATGCCTAGTGCTTTTACTGCGTGGCTTAATTCAATCGGTGAATTATAGTTTTTAAGATAAAAAATATGTCTTGGTACTTGTGATAAAACTTGTTTAAGGTCCATTTTAAAGTTCCTCTGGGTCAACAGCTACTACGCCATCGACCCCTTTAGTTAGTGTAAGTTCAACCCAGTCGTATAATTGATCATATGGTACTTCCTCGGTGATCCATTCATACTTAAAATTATCTGTACCAACAAATCTAAAACCTTCGCTATGATCTTTAATCTGACTTTCTAATTCTCGGATTAAACGCTCAGGACCGGCCCATAAGGCACTAAACTTAACCTTGTGCCCTACGTGCCCTTCATATCCTTGAATCCTGCGTTTAGGGTTACTGGTAATCCCAAAGCAGGTGCGTTCTACGATAGCATCTGTTTCTGGGTCTACAAACCGATGACGCCAAAGATATAAGTAGTACATATTAAATACCTGAGTAAGTGGTCATACCATGTACTTGTGGTAATGCTAATTTACCACCCCAGTTAATATAATCCATAACCAAGATAGGTGTCAAGCAGTTGTCCGACCACGACTTAGCAAGATTGTTGGCTTGTTGGAACTTGTCTAACCGATCCTTGCAATCCTTGTGGAATCCTTTTGGTGAACCATACTTGGCACGGAACAGTTTATACAAATCTGCTTCAACAGCGGAATCAAGTTTAATGTTAGCTTCACGAGCCTGCTGTGCTAAACGACCAAATGCCAGAATAAAACCACCGTCAACACCTTTTTCGTTTGGATAGTACCGGTCGTGCCATTGTAGTGCCCAGTCTAGATCGTTCTTAGTGACATTAAAGTTCTTGGGTTCAGTATCGTGCCCGGCAATTAAGTTAAGACCGTGTATGTATGTAATCATGCCTGGTGTAGCTTGATTACGGGCCGCAGCACTGGTTTTAGCTGGAAACATGTTATTGTTTTCAACAATGGTTTGTATTTCTTCACTTTGTACATCTTCACGGAACTGTGATCCGTATAAACGAACTCCAGTAACACGACTACGATGCAAGTGATAAGCATCGATTGCTTTACGACCGCCACCGTTGATAACACGGAAGCCCATGTTTGCAACTGCTTCGCCTTGTAGTGTGGTTCCTGGCACTACTAGGTTTTCATCAAATGCTTTAACTTGTATGAGTGTATCACTGTCAATGATGCCGGCCTTTTGTAGTACATAAAATGTTAGTGTAGTTTGTTGACCTTCCCAGGCAGAGTAGCGACCATTTTTAAGTCGGGTACACATGACTGGCATAGTAAGACGTGGGTCAAAACGATCAATGATATCTTCTGCAATATGTACAGGATCTTCGTCGCGTTGGATATCAATGTTAATATCCATATCACCCCATCGTGCCCAAACCAATTCACCAAAGTGTTGTTGGTTGTAACGACGCCCATTCATACGTGCTTTAAGATCTTTGATTGCCTGTTGCACTCGCGGATGTTGATCTACACGATCGCCACGTACTTGCACTGGCTCGTAGACTGTAGAATTAGTTTGTGGAGTGACAGCTTGATTTTGCTGTTTAACGATCGCGGCAAATGGATTTGCGCCTCGATTGACTGTACGTGTGGTTGTAGGTACAGGTGCTACTGTTGTTGCTGTTGGCATAAAGCCTCCTATTAAATTAAAAATGATTACCTTGCGGTACTTAATTCCCACTACACGGTGGGCTATTTACTACAGTTACTACTTTTTACTACAAAATGACTAGTTTGTCAATCTTTTTATATATTTTTGAAAAAATTAAAATGATTTTCCAATGTCCATTTATCACAATCAATGGTTTGTCCATTATAAGTTTGAAATTTTACATTATTAAATATATCATAACGCTTAAAGAAATTCCAATAATCTGGGCTAGAACTTACTCGTTTATTTTCTCGCAATAATTGATCGTTTGCTTTACTAATAAAACAAGTAGGAGTATTGAGAGCCTGCTCAGCAGTAAGAACACCTTGTATAAACATATCGCGAACTTTGGCCGCTGGTATAACGTGTTCAAAAATACAGTTTTTTAAATCTACACCTACTTCGGTATAGTGGGCACCAATGCCGCCTTCGATTACATAATTATGGTAACGTCGAATCCAGTGGTCCATACTGTCACGCAATAAACGAGCAGTCTGCGGAGTATGTTTTCCTTTGTATAGATTGGCAAGACGGTTGAGTTCTGCTACAGCAATAACCAAACTCTCGGCATGAGTTTCTGCACTTCTTGTGACTTTAGTATATTTGGCCTTACTAAATTTTTCTAGCGATTGTTTTAACATCTTGAACCCTAATTTGTTACAATACTTATATTATAACAAAAATGGGCAAATCTGTCAACCGCAGGTTAGTAAGCACTAACCTACTGATTCTATGCTGTCTAAATAGGCTTTTAAATTGCCGGAATGTAAGGTAAGCATCATGGCTTCGGATTCTTCAAAGACAATTATTTTTTGGCGTTTAAGCAAGTAGTACATGCTCTTAAACTGTCGTTCTAATTGTAGTAAGTTATGATTGGTTAATTCTTCGGGTAATTCAAAATCGTAACTTTGCAGTTTAAGGTTTGCTTTAACAAACTGTAGACCAGCTAGACTTAATCTTAGGCTATTATCGTCTGTGGGATTCTTCCACCAGCGACGTTGCATGTCAGTAGTAACACCAATAGGTAGGTCGGCCTGTTCAACAAAAATTTTTGTCAGCTGACGTTGAGTGTACCGCTTAGGGGAAGATTTTGTCGCCGGCACGTAAAAGCACAACCGAAAATTTGTCTGACTTAAAAAGGGTGTTGAGTTTTTTGCAAAGATTTATTGCATGACCTGGATTACTAAATGAAACCTTTTTGTATTTTGGACCAGGGTAGGATACCAAAATATTGTGTGTTTTGAGATTGATGGGTTGATTGTCGTAGAAGACTGCCCAGATACCTTCTGAACTTAAAATTTGTTCACTCTTGTAAGTGGTCTTATTTACATGGTCCAACAACACCGTTGGTTTTGGTCTTGACATTTCAATGATCCTTGAAGTACTTTTTATTTATCTCTTTATATACGTACATTATTTAAAACCGCCACCATCCATGCTGATTGTGGTAACGGTAGCAGGACCAGTGGATAACTGGGTCAAATTAGAGATAGTGGCCAACAAATCATAAATTTCGGCGTGTAAATTGCGAGCTTCGTCCGAGGTCAGGGTCACCATTTTTGCATTGGCCTGATTCATGGCTCTTACTTTGTTGTTGAAGTTTTTGACTTGCAACGGTACATTATCCATTGGCTTCTCGCATGGCTTCAAGCATACGTTCTTGTGTTTTGAAAGGTCCCTGATATTCGTACCGATTTAACGTGATGAGTTTTGGGCAATAGGCTCGAACCCAGGTCGAACTAAACTTGATAATGTAATAACCGGCACAGAAGAAACTTTTGCTCTTGGCACCCTTGGTATAGATAGGCAAGTAGCGTTGAACATCTAGGACTTCATTGTTGGGTTGGTTGGGAGTGGGAAAGCCGTAAACATCATAGACATCTTGTTTTTCTCGTTTGACCTTTTCTGACTTGGCAAAAACAATATTGTATTTTTTGCTCAACAACTTGATAGATGAGAACTGTTCACGTTGGTCGTCATGTACATAAACAAAGCCGCCTTCTTCCACAGCCATGATATTGCCGACCTTGGTTCCAGTGTAGGCTTCCACAATCCACATCTTGTTCTTTACAACAGTCTTGGCAATTAGTTCTTCGTTCATTTTGTATTCAACTTTCTTCTACATTCTTCTTTCATGGCAGCAGTAAAGTCGGGACTTATCTCTGCAATACGACAATCGTATCTCGGTGCGGCATCTGGTAATGCATTATTGATACCATACAATATACCAAACAAGGCCGCCATTAACAATATCAAGGCCGGCCACATCAGTAAGTGTTCTTTTAGTCTGGTCATTTAATTGTTCTTATAAAAAATATAATTTAGCCAGGCAAGGCCAATGTCCCAGGCTACTCCAGCCCAGTCACCTTTGCCAAAGTCCACTACAGCAACCATGGCCAACCAGCCAATGATGAACCAGGTAATCTGTACATAATTGCGGCGATACCAACTGACAATACTATTCATAACTTCTCCTTATTTTGCTGCAGGACGTTTACGTTCATAATTTGTTTTTTGTAACTCTACCCATACACGAGTCTTACGTGCCTGATGCCAATCTACAACCGCAACAATCAGCATGGTCCCAAAAAATCCAATCAACAGGCCTATGGCCAGTAATAAACCTATCTGAGCTATACACATGTTATTTCTCCGGGTAGGGCGCTTCTAAAAAGCGAACATAGCTGTCGGCCATATCGGCCATTTTGACCAGATCATACCGGCCACAGAACTTTAAGAACTGTGCGCCTACCATGGGTCGATTCAGCGGCTGACTATTGCCTTCAATAGTGCCCACAATTTTAGCTTTAACTTCTTCGGGCTGTGCAGTCAAGTCCACTAATTGTACATTACGTAAGTAGTCATCCAAGACACGATGTTCCACGCCGTTGTGGTCGGTCCAGCGTTGCAACATCAGATTATTCCACGCAAAGCCTTTCGCATCTTTGTCGGCAAATGCCTCTGCAAGTCCCACTTTATTTTTACTTCCCACCTTACGGACCCCCGGGTACGCTGAAAAGATATTGTCGGTCGGATCTCCTCGCATGCACTTTTCGAAAAGAATCCACTTAGGATCCGGAATGACTTTTG
>Ga0007852_1000107_pt1 | contig 26778 bp, 27 predicted proteins | sample CryBogCBH28Sep08_FD_71227 | JGI IMG/M metagenome (GOLD analysis project Ga0007852, IMG submission 71227) | Freshwater microbial communities from Crystal Bog, Wisconsin, USA - CBH28Sep08 | ecosystem: Environmental > Aquatic > Freshwater > Lake | place: Crystal Bog, Wisconsin, USA | collected...
TCTTTTTTCATTTCAGAGATCTTGCCCGATACAAACTTGAATGCACCCTGTTTGATATTGGCAGTCAATTCTGGTTTATTGGGGTCATAGACAAACTTGTCCACCACGATGGAACTATTGGCCCCCATACTAAAAGCGGTTTGATCCTTTAAAAGAATTTGGATCTTGTTGTTTTCTTGAGTGGTAATTTCATCATTAAGGTAAACGGGCTGACCAATCAATACGGATCGCGTAATAATCTTCCCATCAAGCGTTTTAGATTTAATTTCAACGGGTTTATTTTCGGCTGCAATGACACCGATTGTTGCCTGAAAGGTTTCGGCTGAAACATTGAAAGAAATTATCAAGAAGAAGAATAATCTTAGCTTAGTCATTTTTAAATATGATGATTAATCTTATTTCAATACCTGAAACACTTCTTTGGCGGCTTCAATCGTTTGATGAATGTCTTCATCTGTATGTGCATTCGACACGAAGCCCGCCTCAAATGCGGATGGCCCAAAGTAGAAGCCAGACGTTAACATGTGATGGAAGAATTGATTGAACTGATCCTTGTTGCTCTTCATGATTTCATCAAAGCTGGAGGGTGCCTTTTCACTAAAGTAAATACCAAACATACCACCCACCGATTGTGCACTAAACTTCACATTCAAATCGTGTGCGGCTTTGGTTAAACCGTCGACCAATGATTTGGTTTTCTTAGTTAGGTTTTCATAGAAATTAGGCGCTTGCACGAGTTTCAATGTTGCAAGGCCTGCCGCTACTGCCACAGGGTTTCCAGACAATGTACCTGCTTGGTATACAGGGCCTAGTGGAGCTAAACATTGCATGATGTCCTGTCTTCCACCAAAGGCACCGACGGGTAAACCGCCACCAATGACTTTACCTAAAGTCGTTAAGTCAGGCGTGATGCCGTATAGCGCTTGCGCACCGCCAAGATCCACTCTAAAGCCCGTCATCACCTCATCAAAGATGAGGACTGTTCCATGTTTAGTACATAGTTCACGGAGTGTTTTTAAGAATTCGATTGTAGGGATAATAAGGTTCATATTACCGACCACCGGCTCAATAATCACGGTCGCAATCGTGTCACCTTTTTCTTTAAAAAGTGTTTTTAAAGCATCAATATCGTTGTATGGAATCGTGAGTGTATGTTTCGCAACGTCCTCTGGAACACCAGCTGAACTTGGTTCTCCAAAGGTTAAGAGTCCTGATCCTGCTTTCACAAGTAACGCATCCGCGTGACCGTGATAACAGCCTTCGAACTTAACAAGCGTATCTCGTTTTGTAAATCCGCGTGCGACACGAATCGCACTCATCGTGGCCTCGGTCCCTGAGCTTACAAGTCGCACCTGTTCAATACTCGGCATCAACTTCACGAGTAACTCCGCCATCTCTAACTCACGTCTTGTGGGCGCGCCAAATGACAAGCTATCAAAGGAAGCTTCTTGAACGGCTTTGAGTACTTCAGGGTGCGCGTGACCTAAAATCATCGGGCCCCAGGAATTGATGTAGTCGATATATTCACAATCATCTTCATCCCATAATTTGCTGCCTAAACCTTTTTTAAAAAAAATCGGTGTGCCGCCAACCGACTTAAATGCGCGCACAGGGGAATTCACACCGCCTGGAATAACTTTTTGTGAACGTTCGAATAGCGTTTTATTTTGACTCATATCTTTATCTGAAACATTTTGGCAAATGTCTCTGCGGTTTCCTTTATTGATTTGGCTTCATATAGACTCGTAATCACAGCGATTGCATCGATCCCAGTCTTAATCACATCATGAGCATTATTCACGGTGATGCCCCCAATTGCAACGATAGGGATTTGGATCTCACGCTTCGCTTCTTTTAAAAGCGCTAAAGAGGCTCTCGGGGCGTTTGGTTTTGTGGAGGTTGGGAACATCGCACCAAAAGCCACATAGCTTGCACCCTCTTTTTGAGCGCTTTTTGCACGGTCTAATTGGTCGTAACAAGAGCTTCCAATGATCGCATCTTCGCCTAAAATGTGCCTAACTTCGGCGATATTGTCATCTTTTTCACCCAAATGAACGCCATCGGCTTCCAAAATACGGCACATGTCCACGTCGTCATTCACAATGCAAGGTATCTCATATTCACGACAAAGACGTAAAATAGCAGCACATTGCTGCATTTTAACGTCACGATCCTGTATTTTGCTGCGATATTGCACCATAAAGGCACCGCCTTCGATGGCTGATTTAGTCTTTTGAATCAGGGTATTTAAGTCCGCCGAATCAGGTGTGATGGCGTATAAACCTTTAATGATGAATGAATCGCGCATATTCCAATTCGTCGTCATGAGCCCAAAAGAGTCGATCTGGAATAAATTGGCCCATACCAGGCTTAAATCCGTGCTTTAAAGATTGCCAAGTAAATCTTTGGCCTTCTTGAATCGCTTCTTCTAATGTGGAACCTAATGCCATGCATCCTGCAATCGCTGAAGCTAAGGTACAACCTGAGCCGTGATAACTACCTGCTAATCTTTCCCAGTTGTAGCTCTTCACTTTGCCATTGTCGTTATATAAGGTGTTGATGACTTCGGTCGTCACTTCATGAGTACCTGTAATTAAAGCCAGTTGACAGCCTGTATTAAGAAGTCGCTCTGCACATTCATCTAAACTCGCTTCACCAAAGTCGTCATTATCTCTAAAGGCTAAGCGTCTTGCTTCAATACTATTCGGTGTAATGAGGGTTGCTTGAGATAGCAATAAATCTGACATCGCATTAATCATTTCATTGGTCACGAGCGCATCGCCTCGGCCCGAAGCTAATACAGGATCAATGATGAGAGGGATGGTGGGATAGTCCGCGACAATTTCTGCAATCATCGCAATCGTTTCGACATTTCCTAATAAACCACATTTAAATGCGGAGACTTGCATGTCTTCTAATAAGGCTCGCGCTTGATCATTCACCCAGTCCGCATCGAAAGCCATCATGCTCTCAACGCCTGATGTATCTTGCACGGTAATCGCCGTTGTGACTGATAGTGGATGACAGCCTAAACTCGCTAGTGTTAAAACATCGGCCTGAAGTCCAGCACCGCCCGTGGGATCGGTCGCTGAAAATGTCATGACGCATGGAGGATTTTTTTTCATGTTAATTTTTTTGGGGCGGTTGACGGGAATCGAACCCGCATGTTGAGCTTGGGAAGCTCATATTCTGCCATTGAATTACACCCGCCCAATATCTTTAAACCTCTATTTTAATGGGATCAAGTCGAAATTCTAAGCTTTTAACAAAGGATTATTTTTTTAAATCTTGAGAGAGATTAATGGATAGTTTTTTGAAATAGGCGTAGTTGTCTCGACACACATCTAAATCATCGCTCACAATCCCTTTAAAAATATCGTTACTTTGTTTCCAATTTTTCAATGTCGTATCCGCATAACTTTGCGCAAACTCTTTTTGTTGGTTTTGTGGGGATTTTGTAACCTTAGAAATAACTTCTCTTACTTCATCATAAACACCGGCTCGATCTGCATATTCTGTAGCAATGCCTTTGAGCTCTTTTGATTTAGGAACTGCTTCAGTTCTAGAACTCAATACTAAATATAGGGCACTGCATCGTGAAGCTATCAATTCTGTATCGTTTTTATCTGACAAAAATAAAGGCTTTCGATTGATAAACTGTTTAAGGGGTTCTAATTCCGCTGCGTCAATTGGGAAAGATATTGCCAGAAACATCACTATTAAAGCTTTGACAATACCATTCATGATTTAAGTTTTAGCTAAGAGCGAAGGGGAGATGCCAAATTGCTTTTTAAAGTTCACTGAGAACCGACCTAAATGAGTGAGTCCCACATCCTGTGCGATCTCTGCGATTTTTTTAGATTGCTTATGCGCTTCAATGAGTGCCTTTGCTTTTTTTAATCGCTCACCTTCAATGTATTCAAATGGCGTTTGATTAAATTGTTTCTTAAATACAAGCTGTAAAGATCTTTCTGAATAACCTGTTACGTTTGTTAGATCAACCATCGTGATTTTATTTGAAAGATTATGTTGAATATATTCGATAGATAATTGAATGATGATGTGATTGGATCCATTTTTTTCAAGAGATCTAGGTGGATGGCTTTTTCTAATCTTAGGCGTTTTTATTTGAGCCTCATGATTGATCGCTAGACTTTCAGTCGCATGAGTTGATTCTATTGAAGGCTTTTCTGAAGCTTTTTCTTCAACTTTAATTCTTTCTTTTTTATATAACACCTCATCGATATCTAAACCCAGTTTCTCAGCAACTTTTTTAATGCACGCCAATTTAATTGTGGGTGAGTAAAAGTAATTGGGTAGATTGTTTTCAATCGAATGAATTTGCCTTTCAGCTAGGCACAAATCAAAGGCTAGGCTATCGCTACTGATACCTTTAGCCAAGCGTGTCTCTTTTAAAAACTTATAGTCGTATTCAAGCTTATCCATAACAAGATCAAAGTTAAATTTCGCCTATTGTATACTCCCCCGCCCCAATTTTTCACAGTATTTCTTAGATAGCATAACCATGACTTAAACATGGTTTTAATTTAAGTTAGGCATATTATTTAGCAGCCTATTAATTTTTATATTTATATCTCCACATTAAATAGCTTCATTTTTTGCAGAAAAATATGGTAAATTTTATTGTCTCTTTATGCAGAGGCTAACTTTTTAATCCAATAGAAAGGTGTATCTATGTTTAAAGAAAATAACTTAAACGCAATTATTCTTGCTATCTTTGGTTTTAGTCTTCAATTTGCAGGCTTTGGTTTAACACCAGAATTCAACCCTTGGACATGGGTCATGTGGACCGTATGGGCGGTGGCTGCTAATCGATTAGTGAGACACTTCTCTTCAGGAAAATAATATTCTTTTAAAACTAAAAAGCCGCTTTAAAAAGCGGCTTTTTTTATTGTCATTTTTTTACAAGGTCCACTCAAAGAGTGCCATGAAGTCTCGATAGCCTCCACCAAAAGGAGAGGGTCGATTAAGAAGCTTTTCAAGCTCAATATTCTCGCGACTTGTGTGATCCAATTTTCTCTCAGTAAATTTCGGGGTTCGTATATTGCCATCTTTTAATACAATTAAATCTTTATGGAATTTACTTGCCGTATCTAGATCGACTGAATGGTCATGTGATGCTAAGGTTGAATGGCCGTAGCACAAGCAATAGTGCACACCCTCATTGTCACTTCTTGCATAAATTCCCGTGCCTCGAATTGACAATGTGGCGAGACCTCCTATTTTCATTTTACGCGGCTTGCCTGGCGTAAAGGCTGCCAAGACCGAACCTGTGATTAAATTAGAAGTGTTATCCTTGTTAAAGCCACTTGGAAGAACGAAGGTCGTGTTTTCTCGTATTTGATAGACTTCATCTTCATAGAGGACGGTGGCTTTACTATTTGCTAATGTTGTAATTTCGTCTGCTGACTTAACTAGAGCGCCTTTAGTTGCAGGCACTTTATTCAGCATCACCTTGCCCTCTAAAGACTGAATAAAACTTCCATTGGCAGCAAAAGTGGTATTTAAAAATACAAACAGCATAAAAGATAGCAGTAATTTTTTCATGGTTGTGAATTCCAATAACAATTTACTTAAACAGTTTAAATAGATAAAATTAGAAAGTCCATTTTTAGATAAATTTAAAATGAAAATTAGTCGGAATATTTTAAAACAAGGCTTTTCTCTCATAGAGCTTTTGGTGGTGGTTGCCATCATAGGCATACTTGCAGCGATAGGCTCTGTTGGTTATTCGAGCTATATAAACTCCTCAAAAAAGCGGTGGTCAATGCCCAAGGAAAACAAGTGTTTGATGCTTTGACTGCGGTTAGCCTTCTTAGAGCAACAAACCCGACTGGCCTCACTCCTGAGTGCGGCATGCAAGCCAATCCTACAAGTGCACAAGACTCTTATGGCAACAGAAACACTTTACTCGCATGCGCTCAAAGCGTTATTAAAGATGTAAAAAATGTCTATGGCCCTATCCCGATTGTCTCTGACTTAACTATTAGTATTAGTAATCCAGCTTTAAGTGAAAATCCTATCGTTATTTGTTATAGCGATGAATGCCCTTATTATTCTACTAACGAACAAGGTATGCCTGATTACACAATGCCGCTGAATTGTAGTCAATGGCAGAGTGGCGAAATAAAGTTCTCGCCTAAAGGGCTAATATTTTTGCAGACATCTACTCCATATCTTGGATCATTTGGTGGTGGAACCACTTCTAATACAATTGTCCCGTCTGATCCGAATTATGTATCTAGCCCAAATACCTTTGCTGTATTTGTCTGCGAGTCTGATGATCCTAATACAGATTTAAAAAAAGCACTTAAAGGTTTTGTAACTTTCAATCCTTAAAAATTATAGAATAAAAAGAGCATTTCTACATTATCGAATTGAAACTGGGTAATCTACCAACATAAAACTGCATACCCCTCCTCTTAAAATCTAGGCATTACAAGGATAGCTAAATTAAAAAATTTTCGTGCGTCTGGATAACTTTTATCGTTTAAAAAGAAGCTTCTGATGTGCGAAGCTCGATCATATCCAAGCTAACTTTTTTGCATGCAAAGTCACTTTCGCGTAATCTTTTACGTTAAACATATTTTTATATCCTTCATTATTCAAAAATGATTATTGGCTCTGGGTTTATTGCAAATTCATTTAGGTATCTTTATCAAAATGATCCAACTGTCATTATTTTTGCTTCTGGCACATCAAATTCAATGAATACAAATCTAATAGATTTTGAACGAGAGCATCGATTAATAATTGAACAATTGAATAACGCTAATATTAATTCAAAATTCATTTATTTCAGCACATGCAGCCTGCTCAATGAAAGCCGCTCAGAGATGACACCCTATATCAAACATAAAATGCATATGGAAAAGGTAATTTCCACGCTCCCTAAGTATCTAGTGATTAGATTACCTAACGTGGCAGGCATCTCATCAAATCCAAATACCCTCTTAAATTTTCTTTATACAAAAATTAAACATCGAGAGTCTTTCGATTTATGGCTTGATGCCTTTAGAAATATTATTGATATAGATGATGTAGTAAAACTATCCCAACAAGTTATCGAGTCTAATTCTTTTGTTAATACTGCGATCAATATCGCAAATCCTAATAATTATCAGATCACTGAAATTGTAAAAGAGATGGAAGCAATAATAGGAAAATCTGCTATCTATAAAGATATAAAAAAAGGTTCAAAATATGAGATTGATATTCAACCTATCAAGTCTTTGATAACATCCTTAAAAATAGATTTTGGTCCTGATTACCTAGGATCTACTCTAATAAAGTATTACAAAACTTAATATGAATGACACAAATAAATTAATCATTGAAAAAGGCTATCAATTTCATAAAGATGGCAATTTAAATGAGGCTAAGAAGTGCTACGAAGAAGCTTTAAAGGCTGAGCCTAATAACTTTAATATACTCATACTACTCGGTACTCTTCTTGGGCAAAAGCAATCCTATGAAGAGGCGCTAGAAAAATTTGATCAAGCTGAAGAAATTAATAATCAAAACGCTGAACTATTTTACAATCGAGGTATTGTGCTTAATGCAATCCAAAGATTCAAGGAAGCTATTAGTAATTACACTATAGCTATAAATTTAAAACCGGATTTTTCAGATGCTTTTCTCAATCGCGGTTATACAAAGTTACAAATTCATTTATTTAAAGAGGCAATTTCTGATTTTTCAAGTGTCATTGATTTAAATCCAGATCATGATCAAGCCTATTTTTATAGGGCTCAAGCATACTCAAAGATTAATGAGCACCAATTGGCCATTAATGATTACGAAAAAATGGATGAAGATAAATATCATTTATTGTCTCAAAAAATGTATGAGAAGCTACTTATATGTGACTGGAGTGATTATGAAGAAAATGTATTTAAATTAAAAACCAAAATCAATAAGGGTGAAATTGTTAGAAATCCCTTCACGCCACTTTTAACACTTGACGATCCTGAGCTACAAGTAAAAGCTTCAAAAAACATAGTCGACCAAATATATCCAGAAAATAATGTCTTAGGATCAATTCCCAAATATCCTAAAAAAGAAAAAATTCGTATTGCCTACGTTGCATCAAGTTTTAATCAGTCCTCACTCACTTACCTAATATCAGGACTATTTAAGTTTCATGATAAGAAAAAGTTTGAAGTTATTGGTATTACTTTTAACTCACCTCAAAAAGACGAAGTTAATAAAAACATTGAGGTTGATTTATCTCAACTCATAGATCTCACAGGAAAATCTGATATTGAAATTGCTAAATATTGCAGAAACCTTGAACTTGATATTGCAATCGACTTAAACGGTTTATCCACAGATATGAGAATCGGTATTTTTGCTTATCGAATTGCGCTAATTCAAATTAATTTCTTAGGGTATCCAGGCACAATTGGAGCTGCTTATTACGATTATATTATTGCTGATAAAACTGTAATCCCTGAAGAATTAAAAAAATTCTATACTGAAAAAATTATCTACCTACCTGATTCTTATTTCGTGAATTCACATCACGTTCTCAAAATTGGTGAATTAATTCAAGATAATAGTAGTTTAGATAAACTAGGTCTGCCTCACGATGCATTCATTTTTTGTTGTTTCAATAATAGCTATAAGATTACACCGGGGATTTTTGATTCTTGGGTAAGAATATTAAAGAAAGTTGAAAATAGTGTTCTGTGGCTTATTGTAAAAAACGATGGCACTCAAATGAATCTTATTAAGGAAGCAAAAGCTAGGAATTTAAAGAGTAATCGTTTAATTTTTACTAGGTTTAGCTCATTTAATGATTATCTATCTTGGTTTCAATATCCTGATTTATTCTTAGATACATTTCCGTATACATCTCATACGATAGCTACAGATGCTTTGTGGATGGGATTACCTATTATTACAAAGATCGGTAATTCTTTTTCTAGTCGAGTTTGTAGTAGCTTTTTAAAGGTTATGGGTCTAGAAGAACTTATTACTTCATCTGCTGATAACTATGAAAATTTAGCAATTGATCTTGCTATAAATAGTAAAAAACTCTCTTTGTTAAAAGCTAAGTTAATTAAAAATAAGAACATACAATCGTTGTTTGATACAGAAAACTACATAAGGAGTTTCGAAGTTAATTTGGAAAGTTTATGGAAATAAATTTACTGGGCAACCGTATTAATTAATTTAAAGGGCGCTGGTGAATGCGGGTCAGGCATGAAAACTGAAAATAATTGATATGGATCCCCTTCCGGAGTCTCCGGGACCGTGCAGGCACCAACTTGAACTGTATCCTGGATAGGGGAACCGTATTGATCAGTAGCTGCGTCAGGGGAGGTGCTAAAAATTAGCACAATTTGTCCTAGTCCCCTGCATCCACTTACTGGCATATCATTGTAAAGTGGTCCATTTTGACTTAAATTTGCAATTCCCCCAATGTTACCTATATTAGCTTGAGTAATATCTGAATAGAGTGAGCCATCAAATGGATTTTTGAAATTTCCGGATCCTGATATACCATCACCGTGTCCACTCCCTGTAACTAGTATGGTTGCTCGCTTAGAATCTATACAGAAATTAGGATTTGATCCATCACAAAGCGGAATGAGTGTAAAATTTGACCACCATTGCAAGTCATTTATAGGATAGTTAGCTCTGCAACTGTTTGCCACATCGCATGCTTGTAGTGCTTTAGATATTTGAACTGCGTTCGCAACTGTTGCGGCAACTTTCGCATTGTATATATATCTATTGTAACCAACTGTTCCGATTGCAGCCAATATCCCAATAATAGCAACCACTACTAGCAGTTCAATCAAAGAGAATCCTGAGATCGCTACAGCAGAGATTCCGCCAATTAGCGAGCAAATTAGGGAAATAAATTTTCTTTTCATTTAGATCTTTTAACCTTTGATTGTTAAGTAAACTTCTAATCTTTATTAAATATTATCTTTTTTATCAAAACTATTCAACTTGAGTGAAAATTAATTGCGTATGATTTCCATGCGCCTTCGGAAAAATTTTAAAAGACTTCGTTAGCTTTTTTATGATCGCAATGCCCATCTGTCCGTTTTCCGAAGGCGTATATTCTTTATTAACAAACTCTTCTGGGTTACAAGGGTCTGCTTTATCATAAATATCAAGAACTAACTCATTGTTTGTTGCTGTTAAATTAATTTCGATAGATTTGCCATCGACATTCTTATAGCCGTATCTGTAAATGTTTTGAATGACTTCATTTACAGCAATTTTTACATTTTCAATTAATTTAGAATCAAGCTCATTCAAATTTTGATCAATAAAATCCCTGAATTTTTTTTGAATATTTTTATTCGTGCTTAAGGTAATTTTCATAGCTTAGAAAATAAAAAAACCACAACTTAACTAGGTTGTGGTTTTTTTAAATAAACTTCTTAGCAATTCAAATTAACGAGTACCTTGTTTAAGATTATTTGCAAAAGTGACTGTTTTCGGATCTCCTTGTGTGTTTCCTTGTCCATCACATCCTTGGATTTGCACGCTCGCTGGAATTTCTGGAGTTGATGCAGTTTTTTGAGCATACTCAGTTATGGCAACAGCAATTAGTGGATTGTCGATTGCATCTGGTGGCGCAGATCCACCCGTATTTGTTCCGCATAAAAGATCAACTTTTAAATTATTACTACTTGCAATAGCTTTAAAACATGTTCGAATTGACCCAGCTGTACAAGAAGTGAAAGGGGTTTCACTATCTACAGCCGTAAGTGCATCAGCTAAAACGCTAACATTTGCGGTTCCTGCAGCGGATTTTGCGCTAGCTATATATTTTGAATAACCAACTGAACCAATCGCAGCTAATATACCAATAATAGCAACAACGACTAAAAGCTCGATAAGCGAGAAACCTTTTTGTAAATTTTTCATGAAATAAATTCCTACATAATTAATAAATTTTTAAACCACCGACTAATTCTATAAAGTAAACAATAATTAGTCAAACAAATTATCAAGCGAAATATCTAAATCATCTGGGGTAGATTCAGTTTTGGCATTTTGATTATTTTTTAATTCTTTACTTTTTAAAACGCCGGTCAACCCGGCAAGATTTATGACCTTATTCGCTGAATCAGATAGCGACAGAATTTCAAACGTCAAACCATTTTCTTCGGCTATTTTCTTTGAAAATAAAAGCAATGCTACCGCTGAAGAATCTATGTACTCTATTTCTGAGCCTTCTATGGCCAATTTTTTAAATTCAGCCTTAGGCTCGCTTTTTATAGCTTCTTTAATTTCGGAAGTTTCAGATAAGTCTACGGTCCCTTTTAATACAAGGGTAAGCTGATTGTCATCGAGTTTAATTTGGTAAGCCATAATATTTCTTATTCAATAAGTCCTTTGCTCTTAAGGGCTTCTATATATTTATCCAACAAAATCATACCATCCTTTTGTCCGGTCACCATCGAGTTACTGATCTGAGCAATTTTGTTCTCTCTAATGAGATTTGCAACCGCAGGCGTATTCACAAGCACCTCAAAGGCACCGATCCTGCCGCCGCCTTTTCTTTTGAGAAGCTGTTGTGTCATCACCATTCTTAATGACATCGAGATTTGTGACCGTGTTTTATTTTGTTCTTCGGATGGAAAGACGTCCACCAAACGGTTAATGGTTTCGGGCGCACCATTGGTGTGCAGTGTTCCAAATACAAGGTGTCCGGTTTCCGCAGCGGTTAATGCCATCGATACCGTTTCATAATCTCTTAGTTCGCCCATCAGAATAACATCAGGATCCTGTCTTAATGCACCCTTTAGAGCGGATGCAAAAGTTTCTGTGTCTTTTCCGACTTCACGCTGTGATATGACAGACTTTATTGGGCTATGCACGTACTCGATTGGATCCTCCACTGTAATAATGACTTCAGAGCGTGTACGATTAATCTTATCAATCATGGCGGCTAACGATGTTGATTTTCCTGATCCTGTTGCACCCGTCACTAGAACCAAGCCTTCGGTAAGATTAAGCACATTATGCGCAGCGGGTGGCAGTCCTAGTTGTTCGATATTAGGGATCTCAGCCACAATCACCCGAAGCACAATCGCTAAGCCCTTCATGGTTCTGAGTCCGGATGCCCTGAAGCGCTGCTCCCCGATCATGAACGCAAAATCAATATCGCCCTTCTCATTAAAGCGCTCATACCAATCGGCGGGTAATTCATCTTTTAATAAAGTATCGAGGTAGGATTCCTCAACGAACATCTCGTCGAAATTTTTTAGCTCGCCATGAATTCTTGCGGTTAATGGACGATTCGCGTGCAGATGGAAATCGGAAATCTTAAATTGCGAAAGAAGTTGCGTTAAAAATGTATAAAGTGGATTCATATGAAAAATTATAGCAACGAATTAACCTATTGCATCTCCTGCACTAAAGATTGGTAAGTAGAGTGCCACCACCATAGCACCTATCATACCGCCCACGAACACAATCATCAGAGGCTCAATCATAGAGGTCAAGCCCTCAACCACGGACTCGAACTCTTCTTGATAGTATTTAGCAATAGAAGTTAGCATCTCGTCCATGTTACCGGTTTTTTCACCCACCTTAATAAGCTGAGATAGCTCAGCAGGAAAAGCGGGCTCATCGGCAAATAATGAAGATAGATCGGATCCACTCTCGATACGATCAGAGATACGGGCCATGGCCTCTACAAAAATTATATTGGTCGTGATTCGCGTACCCACCTTTAATATGTCTGAGACGTTAATCCCGGCTGCAAATAGATTGGCCATTAAGAGTGAAAGTCTCGCCACGGTTGATTTCACAATGATATTACCAAATATAGGCAGCTTTAAAGATAACCATGAAAAAAAACGCCTATAGGTGTAAACGTACTTATAAAGTAACGACTGAATGGTAAACACTAAAAATATTGTGCCAATCAATGTCACAATATTTGATCCGCTCAAAAGCCAATTGCTCGCATCAATCATCATTTGAGTGGGGGCTGGTAATTTCTTACCTGCACCAGAATACATTTTTGCAAACATGGGCACCACCTTAATCATCATAAAAAACACAATTAAGATTGTGACCACAACTAGGGTAATTGGATAAAAGAGGGCGCTCTTGATGCCGGCCCTAATTTTTTGCATTCTTTCTTGGCCTTCGACGATGCGATCTAAAAATATATCAAGCTTTCCACTGAGCTCGCCTGCCTCCACCATGTTGATATAGGCCTCATCAAAATAGCGGGGGTACATTTTAAGCGAGGACGAGAGCGAATTACCTTGGTTAATATTGTTTACAATCTGTCCCACGGCTATTTTAAACACAGGGTTTTCTGTTTGATCTTTTACCAATACCAGCGCATCAAGAATCGTTAAACCGCTTCGCACCATCGTCGCAATTTTTTTTGAAAAAATCAGAATGTCTTTATCGGGGACTTTGCCAAAGGGTCCCCAAGTAATCGTAATGTCTAAGCTCGATTTTTTCTTTTCAATAACTTCTGATAGCTGGATGTCTCTGAACTTTCTTCCCCTGAGAGACAACATCGCCTCATTTCGATTTAACGCATCGACGATGCCTTTGACGCGACGATCATTTCTGTCGCGGGCTTTGTAATTAAATTTTTTCAAGGGGGTTAGTGATTTTCTAGGTTAAGGGTCGTTTGAAATTCTTCGATGGAGAGAATGCCTTGCGCTATAAGGTCCCTTCCTATTTCTTGCATGGTTCTAAAGCCATCCAATTTCGCGGCCTTAAGGAGCGCGGGTGCTTGCTCGTTTCTTAAGATAGCCTCCTCAAGTGGCTTGGTAATTCTTAACACCTCATAGATGCCGCGCCTACCTTTAAATCCCTTGCCTTCACATTGCTTGCATCCCACGCCGTGCTTTGCATGAATCGCATTTAAATCTCCTGTGAAGCCTAATTTTTTTAACACTTCGGGCGTGGCCTTGGGATCGTCTTCAGAACACGCGGGGCAATTTTTTCGGGCCAAGCGTTGTGCAATGATTAGAGACACTGCAGATGAAATCATAAAATTAGGTACGCCCATATTCAAAATTCGCGAAATGGTAGAAATTGCGTCGTTGGTATGAAGTGTCGATAGAAGAAGGTGGCCGGTAAGTGCTGCTTTAATCGCAATATCAATGGTCTCCTGATCACGAATTTCACCTACAAGAATGACTTCAGGGTCTTGTCTTAAGAAAGCGCGAAGGATTGAACTAAAAGTGAGCCCAATTTTTTCATTGGCTTGAACCTGACCCGCACCTTCGAGATAGTATTCCACAGGATCCTCAGCGGTGAGGATATTAATGTCCGGGCGATTGATGTATTGGAGGGCGCCATAAAGCGTTGTAGTTTTTCCAGAGCCTGTAGGGCCTGTGACAAGCACCATGCCTTGGGGCGCCGTAATAGCCGCCACCACTTTTTCATAGTCTTCGGGGTCGAACCCGATCTTATCCAATGATAATGCCGGATCGCCTGCCAATATACGCATGACGATTCGCTCGCCATTCTTTGTTGGCATCACGCTGAAACGAAAATCGACCTCCCCGCCCTTACCATCCTTGATCGTAATCGCACCATCCTGGGGAAGTCTTTTCTCCGCAATATCGCAGTCCGCAAGAATTTTAAAGCGCGTGGTGACCGCCGCATAATTTTTAAATAGGTAGGCACTATACATCGGCACAATTTGCATCACGCCATCTTTTCGCATTCGAACATTAGCGAAATCTCTAAAGGCTTCGATGTGTATATCAGAAATGTCTTCTTGCACGGCCTGGTAAAGAATTTGATTACAAAAATCAATGACTAAGTCTGGGTCGTTTACATTCCATTTTTCTTTTAAAGTTTTTGTGGCCAAGGCCGGTCTTGAGTTTGTCGCTTTAGCCGTATTCACGGGCTTGACTTCAAGGGGCTTCTCAACCTTATCTTGAGGCTTTTCATAAACACTGTTACTTATTTCAACCTTGTCAGAATCTTCTTGAGGCTTCTCTAAAATGGACGCATCTAAAATTTCATCCGCCTCTTTTGGCTTTTCGGTTTCAAAAACTTTTTGGCTGATTTCTGATGAGGGATTACTATCCAGACCAAAGGTGCCGCCTATATTAAATGTTTCGATAAATCCGCTTGGCTCCTGAGCGACATTATTAGTAAGTTTATTGAGTTGCTCGTTAATTTTGGCTGAGTTCATGATGGACTCAAAATGGGTCAGCGATGTAATTTCAAAGACGATATCGTGCTGTGACTTCTCTTTTAATTCCGCCTTGATTGACGTGGACCTGGGGTCAATGATCAGGACCTTTAAAAAACCATCCTCAAACTGGTAGGGGAGCACAGATTGCTCAATTAAATATTTATAAGGTAAGGCAGTTAATGCGGACGCATCAATTTCATTAAGCGCTGGATAGGCCCTTGGCAAGCTAACCGTTTTAGCAAAGAGCCCAACTAAGAGGTCTTCATCTAGTATGCCCTGATGGATTAAATGACTTAATTTGTCTGGCCATTCTAAATTTTTATAATGCACATCATTCGTAATAGATGTATCAATTTTTCCTGCATTGATAATTGCTTGAATAGTTCTTTCGCTTGTCTGTGCGCTATAACCTGCCATGCTTTTACTTACTTAAAGAGTTTTTCATATCTTGCGCAGCTGAAGGGGGTTTACCCGCATTTGTTGTGCTTTGAGATTTTATTGAGTCTACTTTAGGCGCTTGTATTGGAGCTTCAGTTTTAATATTTAAATTAATAGGGAGTGTAGAGGGCGGAATAAGGGCCTTGTCTCCTGATTCGCTTGCCAAATAAATACCGAGATGATTAATTCTTACAATATGAAATCCTTGTGGCCCAAGCCTTTCTCCTTCTTTCACTAACACGGAAGCCTCTGCAATCGAGTTAAGATCATAATTCATAGCGCTCTGGGCGTACTCGACAAGAGCGGCTTGCGATAGTCCAATGGAAGCCGAGTTCATGGGTAAACTTTTTTCTTTATCCGCCATGGGTCGCTTAATGATAGTTTCGCAATCCAAATCAATTTGCTTACTATTCGATTTAAGAAATAAACAGCTACTTTTTGCAAGCTCTAAAGATGTAAATGGCCCATACTGCAACTGATAATTCGTGCGTTTATTTTTAGTCGCCATATGCTGGCTAACTATTCGGTTAACAAATGACGCCTGCAATGATAAAAAATCCAGTGCGGATTGTTTACTTAAATTTGGGCTGCTATATGAGCCCAATGATATAAAGTATCCGTTCGGATTAACGCCTGGTTTTATGGGCCCCAAATCAGAGATAAAATTCTTATTTGAATCAGCTTGATTCACAAATAAGCCCAAAACTCTATAGTAACGAATATCGCTAAGCGACCTCAGATCGTCACTCCTTGAGTACTCGGAGAGTACGTCACTATTTATCGAACCATACTTTGGTGATCTTACGAGTCCTCGTGAAAATGGATCTTGGATGGATAGGTTCGAGCTATCTTGCACATCTGATTTTTCAGCGGCAAAAGTTATCTGAATAAAAATAATAGACAACAAAGAAATTAAGAATTTTTTCATTTTTTATTGATTAATTTTTTATCGTCAACGTTTATAAATGGGATGTCAAAAATTACTCTGATTTCAACTTCAGACTTAGAGGTCACAATAATTTCTTCTAAGGGAATACTAACAGAAGGCAATATTCTTGTTAATGTATTTCGAGCTAATAAATAGTTGGGGTAGGTTCCCTTGATGGTTAGTCTCATGGACAAGAAAGATACCTCCGGAAGCAGTTGATTTGGATTACCGAATGGTCTTTTATCCCGCACATTTAAATTATTTAATTTGGGTATATTGAGATTATTGATATTAGGTTTGAGGTTTGCATTTGCGATCTTGTTGATAACGTTGTTCAGATTGCTCGGTTTCTTTAATGGATCTTGGGTTTGAGCGTTCATAGCACCTAAATTTTGTGAAAAGATGCTGCTTTGCTCATCAGGTTTAATCACTGGAATGGCCGGCAGATCTGCAACTGTTGGGTTGTTTTGAAAATTAATCTCTTGATTAAGAATTGTTAAATGCGCCACCTCAAACAAACGAATGATTTCGTCAATAAATCCCTGAATTTTTTGTAAATTTGGAAACTTTTCTTTCGTGGCATTAAGTCTTGAATCAATTGACTTAAGCTCGTCATCAGAAAGTTTATTTTGCTTCTCGAGTACTTTAATTTGTTGTTTAAGTTTTGGTATCTCCATTTCTAATTGCGCATGCTTCTGAAGCTTATCTTCGGATGTGCTCAACGTGTGAAACGTAATGAAAAAGGTAAGACAAATTAGAATCAAAGCACCCAGCATCCAAAGCGGTAATTTATTTGAAGCGCTTAGGCTCCTATAAAGAAGCGGGTCAAAATCTTTGCCTTGAATAAGCCTATCGAATGTAAGTGGTTTTTTTGTCTCTTCGTCTTCGACGATATTTTTTTGAATGGCTTTCTTTGTTTTGGATTTGTCCATTTCGGATGAGACGGATTCACCTCTAATTTCCGTCAGAAGCTCTTGTGCCCTTTTGGATAGCTCACTAAGTTTTCTTTTTTGTGCCATTGTAATTTATTGAACCTTCCCAGATACTTCAAAGAAATCCAAGAGGGAGTCAGCTCGCTTGTAAACGTTCATCGATGTATTTTTTAAATTCGGATTGGCCAATATTTTTTTATAGAAACGATTGATCTCGGCTACAGATCTCGAGTTGCCATACAAATGAAAATTGCCTTCACGAATATCAAATCTCTCGAGCTCAAGATCCTGAGGCAGGTCATGATTAATGACATCAATAATATATTGATTGTGATTTCCAAAAGCTAATTTATTAAATTGTTCAACCTTTTGCTTTTCGAGCATGATTTTCTGGCGACTCTCATTGGCGTGTTTTAATTTTGGATCAACTAGGCCTTTGGCAGACTGATACTCATTCTCTAAAGAGGAATTCGATATTTTCAAGTAATTATTAAAGAGGTCAATGCCCCCAAAAATTACGATGAAGAGTAAAGAGAAAAACAACGTTCGATTAAATAGCGTACGGTACTTGAAGTTATTTACAATAAAACTTGCTTGTGGATGTAGATTAATGAGCTCCGAATTCACTATTAAATTAGGTAAGGAGGGTGATGAAAAGGATTTCAATTTATAGGCTCCCAAATTAGGCATTAATGCCGAGCTTAAAATTGAGTGCGGGTCGATGTATCTATTCTTATCCTGCTTATCAAAAATATTTTGAGCAATACCTTTTGGATAGTTAAAGCACATGAACTGTGATGATAACGATCTAAAGTTAGCGAGCCTAAAGTTTTTATTGAATAGCTTAAATAATTGGCTCTCGTGATTGTAATCGGACACAAAAAATACAGACTCAAACTTAGAGACCTTTCTTTCGTCCCTTAAGAATAGAACAGCCTGTTTAAGCGCGGAAGTTAGTCGCTGAGCAATCTCTTGCCAAAAGTCATTATTAAAATCTGTGTCGGCGGTGATTTCATCAAATAGGATTTCATCAAGGTCACTAATGTCCACCTTTGCAACATTAATTTCTTCATGGCTACAATGAATGAGCTTATGATTACCCTTACTTAAGTGAAAGACACAAAAAGGCCTTTCCTTTTCAACTCGGGTGAGACGAGACTCCACTATCTTAATGATGGACTGGTCTTCAGAAATAAACTCTACGGGGTAAAGATTGCCACTTAATATCATGGTGACGTAATCTTTAATGGTTTTACTCGATATCGCACTATAAAGCATCTTCGAATTGCTATCCATTTGGTTCGAATACAGATAGTTGGCTCTGATTTCTGCCTGTTTAAAATCTACGAGTGAATCATCAAACTCTTTCCAAAAGTCATAGGGTTGTTTTGTTTGATTTTTATACTCTTTCTTATCTGCCGCTACTTCTAAATTGAGTGGTATTTCGATGGTTTTTAATGGGGCTATGGAGTGTGGCAGTATCACCGATATGTGATTACCTTCAAGTTGATAAGCCTTGGCGAGCCTTGCCAAGTGATCGCTTAATAACTCGATGTCGGCGTTAATGTTATGTGGATTAACAGTCTTAGGAAGTGGCCATCTAATAAATGTTGACTTGGTCTGATACCTTTCCGCTAAGTAAGTCGTTGTAATTAAGAATTCATTGGGGAGTATTCTTAAAACAATTTTACTTTCATGCGCAACACTATTTTGTTTTTTGTTTTTCAATTAATTTAATTTCTTGAATATTGTTAACAATAGCCAAAGTTCTCTCTACGTATTCATCTTTAGTAATAAAGTCGTTGTCATACAATTCCTTGAGAGCCAAAAGGGTCTCCTCTTTCTCTAACAACTCTTTAACATGGGGTTCATCATTATCGGACAGGGTTAAATCAATTCCCGCAACCAACGCCTTAAATTCTTTATCAGGATCAGTCATCTTGAGTCCATCTTCGCCCGATTAATAATTGGCTCGATTAAGTGTCTTACCGATATTTTTATTTGTAATCACAGTTGGGTTTATAAAAACCAATAACTCGCTTCCGCTATTGGTCTGTGTTTGGCTACCACCTAGCAGGCTTACAAATGAACCATATAAAGAATTAAGTCCTAGACTCGATAAACCGGGTAACCCTGTGTATGACTTATTATTCTTTTCTTTCAAGAGGCCGGCCATGACAATCACCTCACCGGGTTGAGCGATAAGCTCACTATTAATCTCATTTTTTGTAGAGGGCGATACAAAATTAGTATCGTCATCGAAGGTTGTTTCCTTGAAAACAAATTTGAGCTGAATGTTGTCATTATGTTTATTAATATTCGCTGTGATTTCTAAATTAAGCGGTGCATCTACGGTATTCACTTGCTGGGTCGCAGGAATAAGTGTATTCCCTCCAGAGGTCGCGGGATTAGTCAATATTTGCTTTATTTCTCTCACTTTATTCACAACACCAGTTTTTCCATCTTTTACAAGAATGAGAGGGTTTGAAATACTTCTGCCTAGTGAATTTGCCTCTAATAAGCTGATGAAGGATGCAATATTAACTTTATTACCTAAGACCGCTGACATGCTCAGTCCGCCGCCGTTAGTTAAGTTTCCAACCACACCTGTTGCAAATTTATTATTGCCCTGATTAATCTTTGATTGAATTTGTCTTTGCCAGCCAGTTGAAACCTCTACAATGTAAACCTCAATCATCGCTTGCTTTACAGGCTTATCTTGGTCTGAAATAAAATGATCAACAAGTTGCATATCCACAATGGAACCCGACGCTACAATACCTGTTGAGTCTTTATTAAAAATAACGCAACCGGAAGTGTTAGCAATATAGAGGCTATTAGAGTCATCGTTTTCTTTTTTATCACTTAAATAATTTAACCCATCATCAGACGCTTTAAATTGGCCTAAATTTTGTTGTGGCGTATTTTGCTGAGTATTACTCTGCTGCACATTGCCCTGATCGGTTTTGTTATTTTGATTTTGTAGAGTTGTGTTATTACTATTCTGAATTTGGGGTACCGTCTGAATCTGACCTGGCATGAGGCTCTGTGGAGTGTTTTTATTGTTTGATCCTGGAGTTAACGGTTTTACATCTTTACCACAATTAAAAATAGAATAGCTTTGCAACAAGGTAAGCATATTCTCTGGGCTGTCATTAAAAATATTAAATTTTTGTATGACTTTTTCTTCACCATTTTTTAGGTTTTCTTTAAAAATCGCCGTTGTTTTAGGCTGTATATTTTCTGAATTTTTACTGTCGGAGAACCCGATTAAGGCTTTTCTTAACTCACTTGCCTCTCTGATTTTAGATTCAAAAATCTGATCCTCATTGATCTGATACATCAGCTTTTCAATAAAATTTTGTGCAAACTTAGTCTCAAGCTTATCGGCATAATATTTACCATCGCCGATCGATGATTTTTTATGGTCATCGGATAGCTCAGACAAGGCTGACTGAATTTTTTTAAAGTCTCTCTCTGCTAGATTTACATCTTGAGTTAAATTTTTATCAATTTTTAAATTCGTTGGTGCAGGCTTATTTGAAACAACTATCGTTTTAAAGTCTCGCGTTAAAGACAAATGGAGTTTATATTTACTTGCAACCTCTTCAAGCACATCAATAAGTTTGCCACTTGTTTGGATAGAGGTTTTGATGTTTTCATTAAACGGCTCTTTAGGGTTTTCTTCAATGGACTTCTGGAAATTTAATCCTGCCTGGGATACAAGCTCTTGAATAATTTTCAACGCCCTGGTATCAGTAAAGCTTACATTAGTTTCTTGTGCCAGCCTCTTATAAACGGACGATTCCTTTTGATAGTTCTCTAATTGCTTTTTATAAATATTAAGATAGGTTTTTCTTTCGTTCAATTTGTACTGGTACTCGTTCTCTTCTTCTTCAATCTGTTTTAAAACGTCAGAACTTAAATTGGCTTTTGATAGGACAAGGTATTCAAGAAAATTATTATTCTTTAGGCTGTCAGGTCCGTAAGTGAACTGAATGAGTGTTTTTGGATAAGCTTTTGTCTCGATAGGGTCCTTAAAGTCTTGAGCCAATTTTTCTGAGCGGTCAACAAATGCATCCACCGCCTCCTTCTTGGAGACCTTGATGTTATCAGCGCAACCTACTAGGAATAGAGTGCAAAATAATATGGTTAAATTCTTGGAAAACAATTTTAATCTCAACTATTCCGGTTCAGTTTGTTTGTCGTTCTTTCAACTAACTTGTTTTTTTCAATCACTTCCTTGATGACCTCTTTCGTGATTGAAGGTAAATTCTCTTTCATCCACTGAAATAACATGGGTTCAATAATTTTTTTTAATGATGATTCAAGTTCTTCGTTTGTCATATCTATACCGTGTATTCTTTGAGCTTCTTCCAATGCATTTCTTAGCTGATTAAAAAAGGACAAATTTCCCATCACTTCATCAACAATCTCTGAAGCTGGGTTTATTTTGCCCTCTTTAACTTCTTTTGCTTTTAGTCCTAATTCGTATATGGATTTGAGTATTTCTTCAGGACTGCGATTCATACGTTAAATTATAAAGTAATTTTGTTATTTCTATGATTCTTATAGCAAAAAGTAGGCAATTGGTGTGGCAATAGAAATGAATACTCCCAAAGGAATTTTGGTCATTAGATCAGCTCTTTTTCTATAGATAAGATAAATAGCCCACAAGGTTGCTATCCAAGAGGCAAAAAATAATGTGGCTAGGATTTTAATGGGTCCAATCCAGGCGCCAATTGCAGCCATAAGGTACTTGTCCCCGTTCCCAAGACCCTGTTTTTTTCTAAAAAATCGGTACAAAAGGTCTATTAAGAAAAGAATACCGAAACCAAAGCCTGCACCCCATAAGGATAAGGCAATATCTTGATCCACTAAGGCATGAAACACTAGGCCCACAAAAAGGGTGGTCATCATGGCTGGCATATGAAGCAATTGGTAATGGAGATCCGTTAAAAAGAAGAAAAATAAGGCAGCCGCAAAGAATAATATAAAAATAATACTTAAACCATGAAAGTAAAAAGGGATTAAGGCAAATATCACTCCTAAAAACAATTCTGCGATGACGTACTCTTTTGCAAGACTATATTTTTTACACGAGCACTTGCCTAGCTGAAAAACCCATGAAAAAACCGGAATCAATTCAATTGCAGATAGTTTTTTATTACAGAATCGACATTTGGATCGATCGAGAATAGATTCTTTTTTGGATCTAAGTCTTAAGGTCCAAGCATAAAGAAATGAGGCAACGGAAGCCCCTAAAAAAAATGATAAGAAAGTTATAAAGGGCAATTGAGTTAACATGAGAAATCTTTTAAATTATTTGATAAATCCATAATACAGTTTGTTGATATTTATGAAAAATAGAAAATTAAGTTTTCAATCTAATTCAGCTTATGGATTTTCAGTGGTTGAACTGATTGTTGCTTTAACAATCATGACAATTATTGTGACCGTTGGATTTTCGGCATACACATATTTTCAGACTGATTATGGAAAAATAGCTAATACCGAAAAAAGTGAATCAGAAAAATATGATCAAATCAAAAAAAATATTTATGAATATATAACTAATAGCAACTCAACTAGCTATTGTGGAAACCCAAACCAAAATCCAAGTGTTGATATTCCAAATTGTATTATGGTTCAGATTCAGCCCTAAAGCCCTTAATATCTATTGATCCAGAATTAAAAGTAAAGGTCATCGTATACTTTGCTACTAAATTAGGTTTAGATTGTCTTACTGCACAACTTATAAGTTTGTTTTGGTCATAACTAAAAAGCAAAAATTCCGTCTCAGGATAAGATTCTGATGGGAGGATGATTGGATTAGGGTCTTGAGATAAATTGCAAGAGCTTTTTAAAGCCGCTATCTTGTCTATCACTTTTGGATCAGAAGTATCAATTTGATTTTGGAGGTTTATTTGACCAAAAAAATCAATTAAAGAGCTTTTCGGGGGGCGGGTTTGTATATATGCTGAAAGATCATGAAGACCAATTAAAGATATTTCATTTAACTCTATTTTCCTTATTGCAATCAATTTTTGTTTTTTATAAAAACTCGCTGTTGTTAGAATACTTCCAAAAAGTATTGTAAAAATAGCAATCAATGCCACAGCAAAGGGTAATGCAAACCCTTCTTTTAAATTAGATTTCATTGCGAGAATGTCGAAAAAACTGTTCTTGATGTATTGCAGCATAAGGAATAGGTAATTGTTTTATATTTGCTATTCGGATCTGGTATTAGTTGGTTGCTATTCGGATCTCGTATTTGAGGGCCTATCACAAAAAAATTATCGGAACCAATAATAATATTTTCTAATAATTTTTGATCACTTGGGCTGCAAGATTCACTGCGATACAAGGTTCCTTTTTGAGATGAACTATCAACATTTAAATAATATTTAATATTGCCAAAATCTAAGCAATTACTATAGTAAATAATTTGAGTAGGGTCAGTATTCAAAATATCTTTACTAAGAAGGTCGTAAACACGGTCAATATCAAATGAGATTTTCTGTTGCTGAGTAAAATTTATATGGTTCTTTTGAAACCAAATAAATGCCTGCCAAATAGAAGCCGAGACTACAGAAAAAATAGCGATATAAACTAAGAGCTCTACCAGTGAAAAACCTTCAGAGGGCTTTTTATAATCAGGATTCATCTGACTTAGTAATGACTAATATGGTTGCGTCATCCGTTGATTGAAGCTTACCCGATGAGATCATTTGTAAAAGCTGATTGACTCTAACAAACGCTTTCAAAGCTTTTTGTTTCTGAGCGATTTTGGTCAAGCCATTCATGCCAATTTCCTGGGTAGTGTTCTTATTCACTTGAATAGTGGCCTCACTGATTCCATCGGTCGCAATATAGAGGGCATCATTTTTATCTAAAGTAATTGTTTCTAATTTAGGCAGAAAATCATCCTTACCAATCACTCCGAGTGGTGTGGCTGAAGTTTGAAACTGAGTCGCTTCGTTATCTTTTAAATACAATACCGGATTATGACCACAATTGACGAATGCAACCTCATGAGAAGTTAGGTCATACAATCCGATCACTGCGGTAACAAATTTATCCGATGTACCGTGGGAGTATATTTCATCGTTAATTTTTCTGGCGATGATGTCGGGAGCCAGTTTGTGTCTCGCAAATAGTCTGAATAGTGCAACGGATCTTGCCATCAAAAGGGCTGAGGGAATGCCCTTACCTGAAACATCGCCCTCAATAAATGCAATCTTATCCTCTACCTTAAAGTAATCGATGAAGTCACCTGACAAAGATTTGTAAGGGATGACGCCCCCTGAAATAAAAGTAAATGCTTCACGACTTGGGAATAAGTGCGTTTGTACCACTTGCGCCTCCTGGATATCTTTTTCTATCGCACGGTGTGTCACAAATCTTTGACCGATGAGTGAGCCGTAAGTCACTACATTGCCTGTAAGTAAAAGTCCTAAAGCAATAGGTGCGTTAAAAATTAAACCGCTTGATAAAAAGCTATAAATCGTAATACCCATCATGGATGCGATGACAATAGGCAGTGCGATTAATGTGTAATGAAGTTTTGTGCGAACGATTAGAAACGAAAATAATACGGATAGGGCGGTACAGAAAACAAAAATGAGCCTATCAAACGCAATGTGATATGTAATAAAGCGATGGGCTAAGATCTGATCAATTGACTGGAGGTGGAATAAGGGGCCCGGCATATCCTCCTCCAAACTCGTGGAGTGCAAATCACCCAATCCTGATGCTGCCGAACCTATGACAACTATTTTGCCCTCTAAGTTTTCATGCTTATTTTTTAAAATATTACCGGCCGAAATCTTTTTAAATCGACTCAAGTGTCCGTGGTGATAGATAAGTGTACCGTTATCTGAAAGCTCCGTTGAGACTTCGCCTGTCTTAATGAGGACAGATTGCGTTGTGTTATCAAGTTTAATTAAATGATTCTTAGCGCCTTGTGCCACTCTTAAAAGATCAAGACTTAAGGAGGGCAAGATGGCATCTTTAGAGCGAGCCACCATCGGTGTTTCGCGGATTAAACCCTCTGACTTATATGTGTTCACAAAGCCGTTCCCTGAAGAATTCAATAAGGGCTCAATGGGTAATAAAAGGGAATTGGTGAGGGTTAGCACATCCTGAACATCGCCTACTGTCACAAAACGGTTGGCGACCTTTTGATTTTTTTTGTTGTCTTCATTAGATAATGCGAAAGCGGTCACAACCGGATTTGATGATGTGGCTTTTCCTAAAAGTGCATCACCATCTTGAGCCCCTGCTGAGGTTAAAGTGCTTAAGGGTAGATTTAAAGTCTTCGCAATGTTGTCTGGTGCGAATCGATCTTTTTCAGTAATTAAAATATCAAGCCCAATCGCCGCAGGTTTCTTTTCCGCAACCTTGTTGACTAATCTTGCGGTGAGCTGTCTCGGCCACGGCCACTGTCCAAATTCAGCAATAGTCGCATCATCAATACTTACAAAAACCAATTGCTTACTGTTTTCAGGGTAGAGCTTTTCAAAAGGGTAAAGCTTAGTCATAAGATCTAAGCTGGTATTTCGTCCTTGCTCGCTGATGTTAAAAACATTAATAAGGACTAAGAGCAATAAAATTACCGAAACCAATGTCCCCATCCAGAAAGGATTGGAGATAAAAGGTTTTATTTTATTGAAGTGTTTAACCATTCAATAATTGTAGTCGAAGATTTGAAGATTGGACTAAGTAATAAAAGACTTTATAATTTTCAAATGATTAGATTCATCACATTCTTTTTTTTAGTTTTTATAAGCACATTCTCAATCGCGCAAGAGATCGAGAGTGGTGTGATAGCGATTGCCTCAAATCCTGTCAAAATTACTAACGCTCAAGGCGAAGTCCGAATAGCCAAGACGGGTGACAAAATTTATCTCAATGATACGATCCAAACTGATGCACAGGGCAAAACTCAAATTCTTTTAAAGGATCAGATGACTATTTCCTTAGGCCCCAATAGTCAGATGGTTGTTGATAAGTTTGTTTACGATCCAAAAGAAAAATCCAAGAACGAGCTCTCAACGCAAATTAAACAAGGTGCCTTTAAATTCATTTCTGGAAAAATTGCATCGGATAACAAAGATGCAATGAAAGTTTCAACGCCTAAAGCAACCATCGCAATTCGCGGCACGGGTGTTGCAGGTGATGTTCAACCAACGGGTACCGATACGATTGTGCTCCTAGATGGTCAAATCGGTGTGACATCAAATACAGACTCAAAAACAACCCAAACCATTGCCCAATCGGGTTATGGGGTGACTGTAAAT
>Ga0007852_1000113_pt1 | contig 25718 bp, 16 predicted proteins | sample CryBogCBH28Sep08_FD_71227 | JGI IMG/M metagenome (GOLD analysis project Ga0007852, IMG submission 71227) | Freshwater microbial communities from Crystal Bog, Wisconsin, USA - CBH28Sep08 | ecosystem: Environmental > Aquatic > Freshwater > Lake | place: Crystal Bog, Wisconsin, USA | collected...
AGTTCTTAAAATATCGTTAGGGTGACGATTTAACAATGCCACATAAAGGGTGCGCTCCCCGGTGTCATATTTGCCAAATGTGGGCTGTACATCATCGTGTATGTGTGCTTCAAACTTCATCTTGGGTAAAGATTTTAGTTTAATATAGTGCATAGCCAAAGGTAAGAATTTCTTAAACATTTCCATAAACAATTTCTTATGGTGTTCAAGTCCTTCTATATCCTCTAGTAGTTCAGTAATGTGCATGGTGCTGTATTTATTAAGCAGTAAAGGATCCGCTGCCTAGGAATGTAATAACCTTGTTTGCTCCTACAGTCACTACCGTAGCAGTTCCTGTATAAGTCCCATTCCACGATACTGTAGGCACTGATAGTATAACAACACCTGATCCACCAGATGCGCCAACTTTCCCTGCAGCAGTTCCTCCACCACCACCACCACCACCACCGGAATTTGTTCCTCCTGCACCGCCCGGGCCATTGGTCGAAGGTGAATTTGAGCCAGAATTCAAAGATGATCCGCCCCCTGTTCCTATTGTTTTAGTGCCCGAGCTGTTGCCATAGAAACCACCAGCGCCACCGCCGCCAGTTCCACCATTACCTGCTTTGATAGCATATCCCAAATCAGCACCGCCAGCTCCGCCACCGCCACCACCGAAGTAGAGTGTAGATCCAGTAATAGATGTGCTAATACCTGCACCACCGGGGCCACCAAAACCAACAGGCTGTGCACCACACGATAATACACCGTTAGTGCCTGTACTTGTAGCACCACCGCCACCGCCCGCAGCGTACCAATGAGGAGCACTATAACCGGTTCCGCCTTTATATCCTTGACCTGCAGTACCACAGGCACCGGCAGTATTACAACAATAGCTTCCACCGCCGCCTGATCCACCTACTTTAGCAGCAGTGCCAGCTGGACTACCCGAAGCATCGCCACCACCACTACCACCGCCGATAGCAACAGCACCATTAAATGTAGAATTTCCGCCGTTGGTATTACCGGCGCCGCCACCTCCTACAGTAATGGTATAAACATTACCAACTGTTAATAATGCGCTGGCAGCAATAACACCGCCACCTCCTCCACCGCCAGCAATATTACCATTACCACCACCACCACCACCCGCAACTATTAGGTAAGTGGCAAGATATGGTGGAGTCATTACTAGTGTTCCACTGGCTGTGAAAATGTGTTGGAAGTAGGCGGTACCAGCAATGGTAGAAGTTGTTACTGTACCACCAGTGGCCAACTGTGTAGAGCTAGGATAGGCTACGATGACCACCCCAGAACCACCTGCACCGCCACTTACACCTCCAATTTGACTAGCACCACCACCGCCTCCTGTATAAGCAGAACCAGGAGTACCTATTCCTGTAGGTGAATTTGCTCCGCCACCGCCACCGTACCCGCCACGCCCACCGGATGAATAGCTGCTGTATGCGCCACCGGCACCGCCACCTGCAAAGTAAACAGCATTGGTAGCAGTTACATACTGTCCAACGCCCAGTGCAATCGCTGTGGTTGTAGAAATAATTGTAGCAGTTGTGCCAGTACCGCCAAGACCCCCCGATGAACTAGTTCCACTTCCGCCTGCTGTGCCGGCGCCACCCCCTCCTCCGCCACCAAAGTATGGGCTGCCATTAAGGCCTGCGCCACCCGGATTACCCTGACCAGAAGTACTACCACCGCCACTTCCGCAGGCTAACCCACCACCTCCACTACCTCCGGGATTTCCTGACATTGATTGATGGCCACAACCGCCACCACCACCGCCACCTATAGCAGTAAAGCCCAGTGCAGAACTTACAGAACCAGTACTACCTATACCGTTAATACCACCTGCACCGCCGGTGCCAACTACAATACTATATGATGATCCTGATGTTAAATAGGTAGTACCACTTAATAACCCGCCAGCACCGCCACCGCCTGCACCGTCGGCGGCACTAGTATAAACACCTCCCCCGCCACCACCGCCAGCAACTATCAAATAAGTTCCAGTGATGACATAAGCTGTAGTAGTCGTAACCACTGTGGTACCAGTCTGACCCAAGGTAGGCAATGCCTGTGAGGGTGGTGTGAAGTTGGTAGTATATCGTGCTGTGCCGTTGGTTATGCGTAGGTCGTCGATATAGCCTGTTGAATAATATTGACCACCAGATATTGAACCCACAGTAAGTCCTGTAGTAGTCAATGTGCCGCCAGCAAGCGATCCGCTATATACAGATGTGCCGTTGCTGTATAGGGTTATTGTTCCATTCTTTCGTACAGCCGCTATATGAGTCCAGGTATTTGCAGTTAGTCCGCCTGTACCTTCGACACCTGTAACAGTTCCTCCGCTGCTAATAAGAAATCTTAAATTACTTGCCGAAGCACCTTGAGTAAACAACCAATCAGATGTGCTCGCTGTACCGGTCCATACACCCGCTAATGCTGCATATGCAGATAACGAAGTTAAGTAAACCCACATTTCTACAGTAAAATCACCGCCGGTGATATGATAACTAGGGCTATATGGCATATTTAGATAACTGCTACCATCGAAGTACATACTACCATTGCCATACTTGACATAGGTGCTGCTGTTGGCAATTCTAGTTGTACCCACTGTGATTAAATTACTGCGGCCAGTTTGATCCACTACACCTGCATTGGTGCCCAACAACAACAAACTTGTAGAGGCTGTGGTACTGGATGTAACATAGGCCACAGGTTGAGGTGGTGCAGTGGGTGGGGTGAAGGCAGTGGTGTAAATACCACTACCTTTGATTATTCGTAAGTTAGAAATATAACCGTTTAAGAAATAACCAGCACCACCGGCTACTTGGCCTCCTATGTTTACTACTGAACCTGCACCGGTAAAGTTTGTAGCCAACGCACCGGAATAGCCCTGTACACCATTAATAAACAATTTTAATGTGCCAGCTGCTCTAGAAAATACAACATGTGACCAACTGAATAAACTAACCGCATTGGCGGAAGCTGGTACATTAGTACCATCGTAGCAACCTATTGTACCTGTAGCACCGATAAAGAATGTACTAGGAGTTGTATTTGCCGAAGCGCGAAAATCTAATATAGTGGCAGAATACCCTGAACTGTTATAAGCGTTTAAATATACCCAACATTCGATTGTAAAATCACCAGTTCCTAACTGAAGTGCACCAACATTAGGAGTAGTCAAATAATCAGTAGAACCATTAAAATACACACTGCCGCCGACTAGACTAGTAGAATAACTAGCAGTAGACAAGAATGGGGAGAATGGTTGTACTGACACAGAACCAGAAACGGTAAGAGTGTTAGAGTATGTGCTATTGTCAATAAATCTATTACTCTGTGCTGTTAGTAGTGCTACAGTACCAGTAGTACCTGTGGCAGTGGTCAGCGCTAGAGTAGGCGGAGTAAAGGTTGAAGTATAGAGTGCGGAACCTTTTACGACCCTAAAATTACTTATAGTACTATTAAATAAATTACTTCCACCTTTGCCGCCGCCTATAACTGCGTTTCCGTTAGGTGCTGCCCAACTAGTAGTATCGGATACAGATCCACCAGATTGACCATTAACATAAACTGTTAGGGTACCAGATAATCTTACATAAGCAATATGATTCCAGGAACCAACTGTAATAGCCCTGGTACTGGTTAAAATAGTTGTGGCACCTTCTTTGAATACCTGCGGAACGCCGCCGGTTGAATAATAATCAGTAAAACCAACTGTGCCCGATGCACCTCGAAAATCGAATCCAGTAGGAGTATTAGAGAAACTCGATGCATTGACCCAATATTCAACTGTAAAATCGCCTGTACCAAACGCAAAAGCTGCATTTGACGGAATAGACAAGTACCCAGTGCTTCCATCAAAGTAATAACTCCACCCCTCTACGCCAAATGGGGAGAATGATCCCTGTGTGGGAGTGCCAACTCTAGTGATGGCGAAATTATTGGGACTATCATCTTGGAACACATTGTTGTTGTGGCTTTGACGATTTTGTAGGGTCAATAATGTTGTACCAGTGGTTAGAGACAGTGGTTGGTTACTAGGGGCAAAGTTTGAGGTGTATAGGGCGGTGCCGTTGACTATTCTTAGGTTGCTTATGTACCCTGTGTAATATTGTGCAGAATTGACCTGTTGATACCCAATGGCATTTGTACCTGCTGCACCCAGTGTGGTGCTCATAGTACCCGACCCAACCGATACACCATTCAAATAAATTGTTACAGTAGTACCATTACGCACTACAGCAACATGGTTCCAAGAATATAAAATTGGATAGTTTGCTCCAGATGTTATGCCGGAAGTAGTTGATGCCCCAGTTGCCCAAGTAAAAGAAAGTTGCCCGCTTGAGTTATTGTCACAAGTTAGTTCCCACTGCCCAGTTACATAGGATCCTGCCGCTGCTACCCAGTTGCTAATGAGCACACCCGAGCTAGCGCTTAACACGGTTGGGTACATCCAAAATTCAATGGTAAAGTTACTTGTACCAAACTGTACTGCGGTCGTAGACGGAAAAGTCAAATACCCACTACTACCGTCAAACTGTCCTGAGCCATAGCTGATCACATTGGTTGTAGTAGTAGGCACGGTGAATGGGGAGTTGGCTGCCACTGTAATGCCATTGTTGTTAGTCAGTGTGAAGTTGTTGGTACTAGAGTCTGTAATCTGCTGATTTAAGCAGGTCAGTAATGATGTGTTAGCAATAGCAGTCAATGGGCCAGTAGGTGGGGTAAAGTTTGAAGTATAGACTGCAGTACCTTTTACGATACGAAGATTAGATAGACTACCTGAAACAAAATATCCATAACCACCCGAATATAGTGTACCTATAAATAAACCTATAGTCGATGTTAAACTAGTAGAATCAGTTGCACTTGCAACTTGAACACCATTTAAGAACATTCTCAAACTTGTTCCAGATCTAGCAACTGCAATATGATACCATGTATTAGTTGCAGGTGTCGATGTATACCCTAACAACACAGTATTATACATATGGAATTGATAAGTACCAGTATCGTTTCTCCATTGTAAGCCCCAACCTACTCCACCTACATCATAGTAATTGGTAATAAATTCTTGAACAGAAGAAACTGATCGTAGATTAAACCATAACTCAAGAGTAAAATCGCCAGTGCCAAAATTAAATGCCGGATTCGCAGGAATGGTCAAAAATCCGCTAGTACCATTAAAATAATTGCTATAGTAGCCAGTGGTATAATTTGTTGATGTAGAACTCAGTGCACCAAATGGTTGTTGTGATTGCACCTTGACTGTGCCAGCAACTGTTAAGGCAAATCCGTTAGAGCTGTAGTCTGTAAATGCAGGACCAACACAGGTTAACAGAGAAGTTTGTGTTGTAGCAGTCAGTGGTTGTGTACTTGGGGTGAAGTTTGTGGTGTATAGGGCAGTACCTTTTATTACTCTAGCGTTACTAATATTTCCGTTAACAAACTGAAGATATCCTGTTCCCGACACATATATTGCACCTATGTTTAAACTATAAGATGATGTTAGGTTGGTAGAATCAGTTGCACTGGTCACTTGGACACCGTTTAAGAACATTTTTAAACTTGTTCCGGCTCTAGTAACTGCTAGATGATTCCATGTATTTGTTGCAGGAGTTGATACATAATTTAATAATTGTGTGTTACCGTAAGACCAACGGTACCCCGGCATATCGTTTCTCCATTGTAATGCCCATCCGGTTGTTCCGTCGCCGTAGTTACCAATCATAGTTTGGACAGATGCAACTGATCCTAAATTAAACCATAACTCAACAGTGAAATCACCAGTACCTAAATTGAATGCAGCATTGCTAGCAGTGGTCAAATACCCAGTCGATCCATCAAACTGATTGCTATAATATCCAGTGGGCCAAACTGGCGAAAATCTATTACTAACAACATTACCCGCAGTGGTAATAGCGTTGGTTAGTGTACTGGCATCACTGATCCAATTTGGTGTAGTAGTTTCGCCATTCAACAACAGTGGAGTAACAGCAAATGAAGCATCGACCACAGTGTAGTTGGTACTGGTTGTGGTAATGTAGGTGATTGTGTAGGGGGTTAGGCCAACGAGTGGTATCGCTGCTGGGGCTCTAATTATAATGCCGCCGCCACTGAATTTAATTCCGCCGGAGATGATCATGGTATAAAATCCTATTTGTTGTATTTATAGTAGGATAAGATTACCTAGAAAAAAGAAAAGGAGGTTACTTTATCCTCCAGCACACTACGCGGTGCAGTGAAATTTCGCGGACGCCTATACCGTTACGCCAAACGGTCCCTAAGGTAGGGTTAGGGTGGATACGGAATACCAGATAAACCGCATCCTAATCTTACCAATCCATTATACAGGGCTGTAAGGATTGAGTGGACGATCCCACTCACCCTCTTGCTCTGGATAAACTGGATATTCATTGTACATTATTGTCCAAGATTAAACTTCATACCGGTAGCTTTTTCTACTTCGGTCATTGTGGTTTTATATTGAGCCCAGCTGGTAGCAGGGGTAATAGGGCCATTTGGCATTAGATATGCTTGAACTTGTTTGCTATTTTTCTCGATGATGATCTTATACAAACGAGTAGGAATACCTAGTCCATTACCAGTTACTGGATGTCCGGCATCGAAAATACCACCAGAGATGATGTAGAAATCGGTACCCGGAGCCATAGCCCATTGGCGTTCAGCAGTTTCGAGTAAGCGCCAGCCGCCTCTATTGTTGTTAGCGTTCTGTGCAACCATATTGCTTAGGTTGAAACTCTCACTCATAATAGCATCGCTTTGAGTATTATTGCCAGCAGGAGCCATGTGTCCGCGGTCGTGTGTTTTACCTACAGTGGCATAGTCAGCTAGGCTAGCCGAGCAAGCAGGTGTAACTGCTGCATCTGGGTGGAAGTTGTCTTTGCGTTTAGCAGGACCTGTCATTGCCGCAACAGTCAAGTGTTCGAAAACAGCCACAGGAGCCTTGACATCGCAGCGGTGGATCACGGCATAGTTTAAGTGGCAAATTTCTTGATCACCGGGGTGAGCTTGATATTGCGGAGTGCCGTTGACAGTAAACTGAGGGCACTGTTGGTTGATTTGTGCAAAAGCACCTGTGCTAGCAAAGAGAGCCAATGCTAGGAATAAGAAAGAAAATAATTTTTTCATAAAATACCTTTATAAAGTTGGTACTTTATTTATTATTCATCAACTGGTCTGTTGTACTAATGTCAACGTTACAGGGAATATCCAAGTGCCTCTAATATCGTTATTTTGACCATCTTGGATATTAAAATACAAACTAGTACCGTCTGCATTTCCTACTTCAGTACCCGTGCCTGGTATAGCATGTACAACAGTTACAAAACTAGATAATGCACTACTTCCAGTTGACCAAGCAGCATGGAACACACCACTATGAAATTGTCCCGGAGCTGAGATAGGATTGCCCAGGGCAGCATTGAAAGCATTTGAAGTTGCTGTAGTAAATGACTTTAAGAAGAATCCGATTGAACCATAATCTGGATTAGTAGCAACACCGTTGTTAATAAACGTTGTTGCACTTGTTACATATGTTATTCCCGCTACCTGTTGCAATGTACCAATTTCTGCAGGGCTTGTTAATACAGTATCTATAGAAGAAACCTTAGACCAAGGATGTCCTACTGCAGGACTATTTGTACCGGACAAAGTCTGCAAAGATGGACCACATGCTCCATTAACATAGGCCTGATGTGTACCTGAGATTTGATTCAATGGTCTATAACCGTAGGTTGTATAACCTCTGGTACATTGTGCCAATGCAAGTTTATCAGTGCGGCGCTGTATTTTAGTTGCAATAGGATCTACTGCACCACACCCTGCATGAACTACTTCTGTTGATATTCCGTTTTGTGACATATGGGGTATTTATTATCTTATACGGGGTCTAGGATATAACATACCACGGGCTGGTCTAGTTCCGTGCAGTCTAGGCCACAAAGTACCTTGTGCAGGTCTAACACCGTCTGGACTCGGAGCAGGTGTTGGTGACGGAGTAGGTGTTGGCGCAGGTGTTGGCGCAGGTGTAGGTGCAGGTCCACATCTACTTGGTGTTGGCGCAGGTGTTGGCGCTGGTGTTGGAGCCGGTGTTGGGGCTGGTGTTGGGGCTGGTGTTGGGGCTGGAGCAACTAAATTCCGTATTGATCCACCATTCGGACTACCTAATCCTGTTACAGGGTCCCAGCCTGATCGTGCAGCATAACCTTGAGGAATAGCTGTAGCATTATTACCAGTTGTTATATCGTAGAATGACCCAGTATTAGCATAGAACAATGTATTCCATGCCGGTGATGATTTTGCAGCACCTGTTAACTTTTTAATTCTAGCTAAAATACCTGCTACAACCGGAGCAGCCGCACTAGTACCGCCGAGCAAATAATAGTTACCATTAAAATACATTATGTAACCATTCATAGGCGCAGAAATATCTGGCACACCCCGCTGAGTTACATTGGTCAGTGCACCGGTAACATGCGTAGAAGAATTGTATGTTTGATATTTTAAACCACTCTGCCATGATGGTGCTGTAAACAAGGTGCTAAAACCGCCGCCACTACCCCATCCTGCAGCAAAACTAGTATCAGTTATACCACCAGACTCGTAGGTTTCTGTAGCTCTGGTATTATCTAGATTTAATGTAAGATAAGTTCCACCGACTGCTAGAACATAAGGATTTGATGCTGGATATGTAACACCTAATGTACCGTTTTCTTCCGAACCACTATCTCCCGATGCCTGAACAACGGTGATATTATTACTAGCAGCTGATTGTAGTGTAGTACCTAGAATATCCCCAAATATTTCAGGAATGGCCCAACTAGAAGTAATTATATCACAACCATCAGTTATTGCCTGTTGATACAAGGCATTATAGGTAGCAACTGTAAATGCTACACTTGCATCATAGACATAAAAATTAATTGTAGCTTCGGGTACTAGAGTAGCAACACAGAAAATATCAAGTGTATTTTCTATATCGGCACTAGACCCTGTGAATGTTCCCGGGGAGCCGCCTAATTTTATTAGATTAATTGTAGGAGCAGATAGTGTATTTGATATCAGTCCTGCACTTTTAAGGTCATCGAAGCAATCGTTTAAATCGCTTTGAAGAAATCCACCACCTAGACTTAATATTCCGACTTTTATCCCAGCACCTGTGCTAGCGGGCACATTATAAGCAGTGGCTATCTGTGGCGGAGTAAGTTGACCCGGATACGGTAACCATCCAATACCTGCTTCGCTGGTAGCAGGAGTTAATGTTATATTCTTTTCTATTAGGGTAAGTGGCGTGTTATTATCCATTATATTACTCTAATTTTAAGATTTTTAGATCAATAGTAATAGCCTGTGTGGATGAACTAAGATTAGTTACTGCTGCATATATATTAGTAGATGGTGGGCCGTCGTTGTTAAATCCTACAATTGCCGGACTAATCAGCACGGTTTGTGATGTCACTGTAGTAATTACTTCGGCTATTACACCAGATCCTGGTGTAGGATCAGTAGACTGCGATCTAGAGCTGTCATTGGTTAAACTAGTTGCATCTGTATAGATTCTAATCCAGGCAGGAACTGACGACTGTATTGAGTATAGAGCATATCCTTTGTATCCTGATAGGGTAACAGAAGCCGATGCATTGGGCGCTATAGCCGAAGTAGATCCATAAGTTAAATTTCTTACTGCAGTAGTACCTGTACCGGTACTGGCACTACCGGGAGCACCCTGAGCTCCTTGGTATCCTTGAGCTCCCTGAGTACCAGCTGGACCTGTAGGACCAACAGTACCTGTACTAACACTTCCCGGAGTTCCTTGGAATCCTTGATTGCCCTGAGCTCCTTGGTTGCCTTGAAATCCCGGAGTACCAGTTCCAGAAGAACCTTGGTATCCCTGAGCTCCTTGAGTACCGGCTGGACCTGTAGGACCAACGGTACCTGTACTGATACTTCCTGGAGTTCCCTGGAATCCTTGGTGTCCTTGAGTTCCTGCAGGTCCAGTTACTCCAGCAATACCTTGGAAACCTTGTGCACCAATTGTTCCTGTACTAGCGCTACCCGGAGTACCCTGTGCTCCTTGGAAGCCTTGAGAACCAGCACCAGTAGCACCTTGTGCTCCACTAGGTCCTGTAGGTCCGCTTAGTGTGCTAGCAGCACCTTGGAAACCTTGATTTCCCTGAACACCACGACATCCTTGTACTCCAGTTGGGCCAGTTGGGCCATTATTACCTTGACTGCCTTGACGCCCTTGAGTACCTTGTACACCGTTACATCCTTGATAACCTGTTATTCCTTGTGGGCCGCTGGGGCCACTTGCACCCTGCACACCCTGAAAGCCTTGGACTCCTGTTTGACCTTGATTACCTTGTACACCTTGACTACCTTGACTACCCTGATTACCTAATGCCCCTTGTGCACCTTGTACCCCTTGTGCACCTAATGCTCCTTGAATACCTTGGATACCTATGCCGCCTTGACTGCCCTGAGGTCCAGTATTGCCTTGGAAACCTTGATTACCTTGCACACCTTGGCTACCTTGATTACCTATAGTACCTAGACTACCTTGCGGTCCTTGAACGCCGCTAGGTCCTTGATTTCCCTGAACCCCCTGATTTCCCTGTGCGCCTTGTGCACCATTACACCCTTGTCGTCCTGTAGTACCTGCTTGACCCTGTGGGCCTGAAGCACCTGCTGCTCCTTGGAACCCTGTATTACCAGTTTGTCCGGTACATCCCTGGAATCCAGAACGACCTTGTGGCCCGCTTGGGCCTGTTAATCCCTGCAGCCCTTGGCGTCCTTGAACGCCGCTAGGTCCTTGATTTCCTTGAAATCCAGTAGTACCAGCACCTCCTTGTGTGCCACTAGGGCCCTGGGCACCCGATACTCCTTGAGACCCTTGTGTGCCCTGAATACCACTAGGACCACTGACACCAGTATTACCTTGGCTACCTTGTACACCGGCAAATCCTTGACGGCCTTGCGGGCCACTGACTCCACTTGCGCCGCTTGGTCCGCTAACACCTGCAGGGCCTTGGAAACCAGCGCCCTGACGGCCTTGAGTACCGCTTGGACCAATCGGCCCAACAGCTCCACTTGGACCACTCACACCTTGTGAGCCTTGACTTCCTTGGACTCCGACAACGCCATTTATACCTTGAAAACCCTGGGCTCCTTGTGGGCCACTTGGACCAACTGCACCACTAGGACCGAGAATAGGTCCAGCATCGTGCCATGCATTATCACTACCCCAGAACCAAACATGTCCTGTGTTTACTGCAACATAACCATCATCTAATGTATTACCCGATCCTGGCAAACTAGCCGAAGTAGCCACAGTACCTAGTATTGTAATACTTGTACCTTGCTGTCCGGTTGCGCCGCTAGGTCCTTGAGTACCTTGCGGACCGCTGGGTCCAGAAACTGGATTGACACCGTTAATCACCCAAGCTACACCATTATAAGTGTAGTTTATATTGTTAGCGGTATATTGCTGCCCTGTGGTAGGACTTGATGGGAAAGTGATTGTTGCCATAGTATTTTATTTTATCCAAAGTTATTTATTTTAAGCTGCCTCGTTTATCCTATGTAGGCCACTGCCCAATTATCATTGATGTCAAAGTTAATGGCTCCCACTGTTACCTTGGTTACCAGTGTATCGCCTACTGCCAGTCTAGCCACGGTGCTGACACCAAAATGGTTGATTGAAGGGTTTGGGCCAGTTTCCCACATAACCATATTTGAACTGGTAGTAGCATAGTTCTTAATAACAATAACCTGTGCGCTCGAAGTAGTATTGCTGACTACACGAGCATTAAGATGTATACTGTATAGTCCAGCAATAGGAGCAGTGAATACACCAGTTGATGTGTTTAATGCCGTTCCCTGTTGATAGTCAACAGCATAATTATTGCCATTTAATATTCCGTTGGTATTAACAGTTGTGCCTAAGTTATTAGTAGTACCTGCACCATACACACGGAATGCAGGGCGATTTGGCATGGTAACAGTACCGCCTACATTAACACTACCGCTAACTGACAAACTGGTTAATGTACCTAATGTGGTAATTGCAGTTTGAGTAGATCCTAACACATTGGTAGCATTAGTAGCAGTAATGGCTCGAGCTACCAGTGTACTAGTATTAAACGATCCAGTATAGGCAGTTACTTGTACACTACCATCACTGAATTTGATAGTTCCCGAAGACACTGCTCCGGGCGTATTATATATACCGCCGGCAATATACTGAGGCATTACAAAACTTTGACTATAGGTAGTATTCCAATAGGCAACTTGTCCATAACCACTCCAGCATCCTCCTAGAGATTGTTGAGTAACACCGCTGCCACCGCTTTGAGGAACTAGATTACCACCGCCTGCGCCACCGCCGCCATAGATCAATACACTACCACCGGGTCCTATAGCTAGGCCGCCATTGCTAACTGGTCTTAATGTCCCAGCGACATTAGTCAGTGTATAACTATTGAAATTCATATATCCACCATAGGTGGAAATAATAGTATTATAGTTTGAAGGATGATTAGGAACACACGGATTATTACAGGTAAATTTAACATTTTCTATAACAAAGGTACCAGTTCCGCCGATTCCACCGCAGCCTGCCATGGCAATCATAGTAGCAGAGTTAAACCCTAATATGTTTGTATACGAGCCAATACTGGTAACAGAGTAGCATCCGCCACCGACTGGGAAAGGATTCTTTCCAAAGTAAAGTGAAACACTGCCTCCAGTGCTAGTTGTTAGCTGCCACCCACTACCCCCGCCGCCACCGGATCCCGCTGCACCCTGTGCGCCTGTTGAACCTTGTGCACCACTAGGTCCGCTTGGTCCGGCAGTACCTTGATATCCTTGTGATCCAGTAGCGCCTTGATTACCAGCAGTACCTTGGTATCCTTGGGCACCTTGACTACCACTCCCGCTGCCACCTCCGGCTGCACCTTGGGCACCTTGATATCCTCGAGCACCGTCTACTCCGGTAGGACCCGATGGTCCACTCACTGTACTAGCAGGTCCGGTAGGTCCGGTAGGGCCGCTTGGTCCTACAATTTGACCAGCATCATGCCATGCATTATCACTACCCCAGAACCATAGATGTCCTGTATTTTGAGCAATATATCCATCGTCTAAACTATTTCCAGATCCGGGTAAAGAACTTGATGTTGCCACTGTGCCCTTTAATGTAACACTAACACCCTGTTGTCCCACAGAACCTTGTGCACCACGGGGTCCGCTGGGACCTACAACAGCAGTTACCTGTCCGGTCCACTTATAACCATCCCAGGTGTAGGTATTACCATTAGGTGCACAGTATGTTTGTCCACTGCTGGTGCCTGTTGGAAAATTTATTGTTGTCATCATTGTTCCTTACTATTTTTATACATTGAATCTAGACCGTAATGCTGTATAGTTCTGCTGTATCTGTGACTGAGATAGTTTAGCAGTATACATAAGCATATTGGCTATATACCCAAAATTCTGTGATTGAGTTACGCCGCCGGTAAGCCAATTACTATTGCCAGCAACTGAGTATCCCGATACTGTGCCAACTTGCTGTCCGTTGATATAAAATGTCTGGCCTGTGCTATCACCGGTAACTGCCCATTGAGTCCATACATTGGTTAGATTTGTTACATCATATCCTGCTGAATGAAAATTGGTGCTATTATCCCACATACCCAAGTTATTTGAGCCTATTTGTATTAATATCGCATGATCATCGGGGCTAGATCTAAACAATGTTCTATAATCAGCACTACTAGACTTCATTCTTGCCCAGGCAATGTAGGTAAACCCTGTGGTAGGTAACACAGGCCCAATACTTGCGGCTGTAATACTATTAACATTACAGTCAAAGCATTTTACATCGCTCAGAGTAGCAAACTGCGAAGCCAGTGCTAAATTCTGTGTACGATTATTCCCTGACAGGTCAACAATACTAGTACCAGTGCCGGGGTAGCTGACTGAGCTATTAGCATCAATCCAGATAGCAAGATTACTAGTAATAATACTAAAATAACCCCTAGCTGCCATGGTATTATGATTTTGCTGTATTTCGCTAGCGGTAAGAGCGCGACCATAGGCTGCACACAAGGCAATATCACCATACCAATAGTTGTCACCGACACCTATGTTTTCGTTGCCATTGCTAACCCATTGAGTAAATGTTTGTCCTGTGTTAGTTCCTGCAGGCTGCCCGTTGAAATAATATTGAACAGTTCCATCTAGACTATGAGTAACAGCAACACTAAACCACTGTCCTAATGTTAAAGATATGTTATTTGAAAACCCTCCACCACTGCCTGCACTATAATGTATTTGATAAACACCACTACTAGGACTGTATATGTAGGTATTAAAATTTCTAGTACCACTTGCTGTGCCAAACAGGCAACGAAATGTACCGGCAGTGATGCCGGTCAATCTAGCTACAATAAACACAGTCTTGCCCGTGTAAGTTTTGTTATATTTGGCTGTAGGAGTAGCAATATACTGATTGCCTGCACCGTTAAAATTAACATAACCGCCATACTGATTACTATACACAGGACTACCTGCACTAGTGCCATTGTTGGCATTACTAGATAGGTCTGTATAGGTCGTTCCACTGCCCGAATAACTACTGGGATTGCCTAGATCTATATATAACAAAGCATTGATACTGTTAAATGATCCGTCATATACCGTAGAGTTAGTTAGGCTGATATTTTGAATAATCATATTAGATATATTCCAATGCTACATGGCAGCACAACTGAGTTGAGATAGAGCCGCCGGTGGAAGCACCTACAGCAATCCAAGTCCCTGCCGGAGACCAGCTGGTAATATCAATTGCATTGTCACATACTCCACCAGTTCCTGTATAAACATAAGCATATCGTTTAACACCTATAGTACGGACCATTATACGACTGGTTTGCCAAATGCCTTGATATGTAACACCTGCACGGAAGGGAACAGCATTGCCTGTAGTAGAACCATTATTAAACCATTGAGTTTTAAGATTGGTATAAGTTAAGTATCTTAGACCAATAGCACCGTTAGTAGTTGGGCCAACTACGCCAGCACCATTAGAGCTTCCGCCAAATGTAGCCCAAACACCGTCGGCAGCATTTGTACCAACCGAAGTAAACCAAGACCATTCCATTACAAAGTCTTTGGTAAAGTCGAACCCAGTTACATTCCAGGCCACAGATCCAGTTTGGTTAGTAGTGTTAGAAGTAAGTTGAACACCGTCGCTGGCATTTGAATATGTAGCATTATTCAGTATTGACCCAGTGATCGACCCGCCAGTTGCAGGTGTACCGTGAATCATTGCTGTCCAATCGAACTTGCGTTGGTTGCCCCATACTGATCCGCCAACGGTTAGGTTAGCATTAGTCCCTGTCATTACAATATCACCATTACTAGGCATTGTAAAGTTACCAGTGTTGTCGAATAGATAAGAGTAGTTGCCAGCAATTAGTGTAACATTAGGTTGTACACCGACAATGTTGGCCTGTTGTGCAACTGTGACATTGGTTAGCTGTGAGCCATCACCGACAAATTTAACTGTAGATGTTGTTTGTGTAATGGCACCGATATTAGTACCAGCAGCATTAAAGAACGACATTGCCGTTGTGTTATCAGCTGCAGGTTGTAATGCTAGTCCGTATTGAGTACCACCGCCTAGATACTTGATACCTGCTTGACTTGCCCATCCGGCATTTTGTGTATATCCACCTAGCATTACACTGGTAGCAGTAATACTAGGAACGGTTAAGTTTCCAGTACCGCTCAATGTTGCAAGTGTGGATGTACCGCCATACCATTTGAAAGCATAGTTACTTGTTGCGCTAGGAATGCTAGTCCATAATCCGCCTGGTTCGATACCAGTTGCGTAGTCAACTGTGCTAGCAGACTCTTGTTGATAGTATGATATTTTAACGCCTGTACTGGTAGTAAGAAAACTAGGAGGATTAACTCCTGTATTATTAAAACTTATACTAGTAGATAAATTAGTTAAACTTGCAACCCCGCCTGCGCCCGATGGACCAGTAGGACCGATAGGTCCCTGTGCTGTCATCTGTTTGATGCTGATTTCACCGTATATATTGTCAGTTTGAGTATAGCCGTTGAGTGATGTCAAACTCAGTTTAACTCTAGTGTCAACCGTAGGTGTATACACAGCATAGGCCGGTGCTATCACTCCCGGATCTGTTGAGTTAGCAGAGAAACTGTCTCCTTGTAGACCTATCTGAGTACCCGATTCTGTAAACCAACCAAATACTGAGTAGGTTGCACGAATTGACAGGCTAGCACGTAGTTCGTAAGTCTTGTTGGCCGACAGTGTAACATAAGTTGAACTAGATACTGCCAAGGTACCAGCTAATTTTGTTAGCGTGTAGTCGCCCAATGCACTTCTTCCAGTGATCTGGTATGAACCGTAGTCAGCTGGATTAGTAGCCGATACACCACTTGGACCACTTGGACCAGTAACACCTACACCACTAGGTCCGCTAGGACCAGTAACGCCGCTAGGACCAGTAACGCCGCTAGGACCAGTTACACCCACTCCACTAGGACCGCTAGGACCTTGACTACCATTGCTGCCCGAAGGCCCACTCGGACCTGTTACACCCGATGGTCCTCGAGTACCTTCAAGACCTACCGGGCCACTTGGACCCGATGCCCCGTGAGGTCCACTTGGTCCTACGATTGTTCCTACATTTGAAAAACCGTCGTAGCTAGCTGCACCTGTATAGACCCATAAGTCGCCAGTATCTCTAGCAATATAAGCATCGCCCGATGCAGGGCTTGGATCTAAACTAGCAAAACTAGCAGTTGATGCTGTAGCTAGAGAACCTTTGATTGTTACACTAGTGCCATCGGCACCGCTTGGACCGCTAGGACCAGTTGGGCCAGAAACACCAGGCAAGGATGGAGCAGCATCTACCCATGCACCCGAATAATATACATAGGTTCTACCGCCGTTCTCGTCATACCATAATTGTCCACAATTAGGAGAACGTGGTGCACATGCTGATAATGTAGCATAAGTTGCCGGACCACTAGGACCCGAGGGACCAGTTGCACCAGCGGCACCTGAAGGACCGGTTGGACCGGTTGCACCACAACCTCCACAACCGCCGCCCCCACCTCCGCCGCCAGCTGAAGGACTAGCTTCTATCCATGTACCCGAATAGTATACATATGTCCTATTAGTATTTTCATCATACCATAGTTGACCTACAACCGGAGAACTTGGAGGTGTTGTTGATATTACCAGAGCATTTCCTGCAGGACCACTTGGCCCACTAGGACCTGTACCACCGTATCCACAGGCTGCAATTCCAGTATAGGCTGTTACCTGTACACTACCATCTGGAAACACTAGGCTACCAATTAATCCAGAATTACTAACACCTGTAATCTTAACCGTTGCATTACTTCCACCGCCTTGTAATGTAACTACATCGTTTATTTGATAACTTACACCGGGATTAAAAATTGATACAGTTTGTACTACACCGCCAACTGCTGTATAGCTGATAATCAATCCGCCGCCGCTGCCGCCCCGAGCATGTACTTTGCCCGAATTCATATAACTAGTTCCGGGATTGCAAATAGCAATACAGGTAACTTCACCGCTGCTGGCTATTTGTCCAAGTTGCATACCGCCTACATTGAATACTCCTTGCGGATCTAATGTAGCCGAGTATCCGTTGTTCTCTAGGCTAGAAGTAGATGCATAACTAACAGTAGGCATGCAGGTGATATCGTTATAAGATACCGTACCAGTCCAAGCAGTAGTTTGTTGACTACCGTCAGGGAATTGAATATGCCCAGACGGATAGCATACACCACATCCGCTGACCACTGATGCAGTATTCAATGGACCGACACTTGATCCAGAACGACCAACTAGAATGTTTACATTATTAGAAGGATCAGTTCCTCCTAGTTGCGCTCCGGAAATAGTAATTGAGTTTATTCCCTGATAGGTTCCGCCACCATAGGATAAAATAGAATAATTACCACCATTCAATCCAATTGTCACAGTACCGCCTGTGTAAGTGCCAAACGATATAGGGAAAGGTCCAAAAGAGTTAGGATTACTAGGGATAACAAATCCGCCGCAGGCATTTAAAGTTGCTGAATAAACACCGTTATTCAACGTGTCAATTCGTATAGGTTCCCAGCTAACAAAACAACTACCATTATTGTACAGATATCCAGCAGTGGTTGTTGTGGGTAATTTTTCAGCTTCTGGCGTACAGGTAATACTGCTGAATGGTACAGTGCCTGTCCATGCAGTGATTTGTTGAGAACCATCCGGATAAACCATTGCACCGCAGGCATTAAGAGAAAAGTTCCAATCACCGTTGGTTAGTGTACTAATTGGGTTTAATCCGACAATAAGAGCTCCAGTAACAGTAGTCGCAGTAGACACATAAATTCCGGGACCTGCACAAATGCCACTGACCAAATTACCTGCAGCATTGCTTAAAATGGTAAAGTTGGTGTTTATCTTTTGGAAAGCATTTCTTAAGCTGTCGCCGTTGCCAGAATTAGGGCCAGTTCCGGTGTTTATATGTTGAATAATTGACATTGTGTGATCCTTGAGCTCCAGAAATATGAGTGTTATGGGTATTTAGTTGCTCTTTGAACAAACCTGTGCTATAATAAAAGGGTAATCTTTACACAGATAAATATTGGTATGAAAGAAAGTAGAACATGGCAACATTGATTCTCAATGCTGACGCAAGTCCAGTAAGTCTACTTCCTTTGAGCACAATCTCTTGGGAAGAAGCAATTCGTTATTTGGTTTCCGACAAAGCTACAGTGCTAGAATGGCACGAAGATTGGATAGTACGCTCCGAAAAGTGGAGTACCCCTGTGCCCGCTGTGATGATTTTGAAGGAATATCAGAAGAAAAAGAACACCGTTCGTTTCTCTAAACTGAATGTGTTCCTTCGAGACAGCTATGCTTGCCAATATTGCGGTGAAGAAGTTACCAACAAGACTGCCACACTAGATCATGTCCTGCCAGTATCACACGGTGGCAAAACTACCTTTGAAAACTGTGTTTGCGCCTGCTCAAAATGCAATGCCAGCAAGGGCAACAACAAGAAGATTGTGCCAAAAATGAAGCCTTACAAGCCCAGCTACTTCCAGCTGGCTGAAAAGCGTAAGAGAATGGATTGGCACCTAGCTCATCCGAGCTGGTCAAACTACTTGGTATAATCAATAAGCCCTACTAGTTAGGGCTTATTTTTCACGGAATGTAATACGACATTTGGTTAAGTCATAGACCGACATTTCTGTGCGAACGCGGTCACCAAGAAGAATTTGGATTTTATGCTGGCGAATCTTGCCACTGACATGCCCTAGCACTAGAGCATTATTCTCTAAACGAACACGGAACATGGAATTGGGCAGGGTTTCTTCTACCACGCCCATCATCTCTATCAAATTATCTTTTGCCACTTGGCTTACATCTCCTTAAATTTTTTCACCTACTGAAAATCCACGCCATACCTTAAAGCGTGGGAATCGTAGACTATACACATTGTCGCTGTCTTGGTTCAATGTAGCGGCATCAGCACGAACTTCGCCCACTTGTCCAATAATAGCGTCTTTGGTTTCCCAAATTTCTTTACGATCTTGATCAGTCCAGCCGCCGCCTACACTGACCCGAATAAACTTGCCATCATCTTCGCCTTCGAATAGAATAGCACCCATTTTACCTACATTCTTACCAGTGCCTTCTTCCACTGCCACAGCGGTAAGACTGCACTCAATAAATGGTTTCATCTTGAGCCAAGAGTGGCTGCGTTTTGCTTCGTAGGGAGCATCGACACTCTTGATCATAATACCTTCGTAGCCTGCTTCAATAGCATCCAGATTGTATTGTTTAAATTCCAGTTCACCGATGTAGGTATCTAGATCTACTTCCTTTTGCGGAACAATGTCAATGCTGCCAATCTTATCGAAAACAGCCTGCATACTACGAAGTAGATTACTGCGGCGGCGTTGACCCATAACGCTCTTACCTGCTTGGAATTCACTCAATGGGAGGATATCAAACAACATCAGTCGAGCATCTTCACTTTGGACATCACTCTTACGATGCACTTGCTTCATCAGTGCTTGGAAACTGGAACTAACCATTTCGCCATCGAGCACAATGCTACGCTCAAATAGTGTAATATTAGCTTCAATGGCACTAGTAATGTGTGAAAAGTTTTCCAACAATTTGCCATTGCGGCTATACATTGTTGCTGTCTTGTTGGCAGCATTGATCACAGTAATAACACGAACACCGTCCAATTTGGGTTCCAGCAACTTCTTGCCTACAATTTTCTTTTCGTGATTAGCACCGTCATGTGCCAACATACACTCGAATAAGGGAATACCTTGAATTTTACTAAATCGACCTGACAAGACCTTGTTTACAGTCTTTTCACTGACACCGCAACGAAGGTCTTTGATAAGGATACGGCGATACCAATCATTCCATTGTGCCTTGGTGCTTGCTGACAGTGCCAGTTCAATGGCATCACGAGCAGCGTGTCCGGTTAGTTCACGCATGGCCAGTGCTCGGGCTAGTTCTTTAAAGGCTACCCAGGGCAAGCCCTGTCCTTCGCCTCCGCCATGTGTAGGCACTTTCTTAACACCAAAGGTGATCATAGGATCTAATGCCATTCGAAAGCCTTCAAACAATTCTTGATTGTCTGCTTCAGCTTCGGCTTTGATAATTGCTTCTTTATTCAAACGGCTTGCGTGTTCTTCGAGGCTACGAATAACGCTATCACAATGACTCATGGTATTCCTGTTAGTAGAAAATTATATTATACAGGAAAACGAGTCATAGGTCAAATACTAAATGAGCTACCGCAACCGCAGGTAGATTCAGCATTGGGATTTTTTATTACAAATTGGCTAGACATTAGGTCTTCTTTGTAATCAATTTCGGCACCATCCATATACATCATACTCATAGCATCGACATATACTCGAAATGGGCCTGTGTCAAAAACAAAATCATCTTCATTTTGGACATCGTCAATTTGGAATCCGTATTGGAATCCGGAACATCCGCCACCTTGAACAAATGTACGAAGTGCGCTATTTGGATTACCTTCACCAAATAGAATATCGTTTATTTTACTTTTGGCTGCTTCAGTTATTGTGATCATGTTTTTGTTTGTAGTCTAGAATTGCCGCTTTGATCGCATCTTCTGCCAAAATTGAGCAATGGATCTTAACGGGCGGCAAGGCAAGCTCTTGGGCAATATCATTGTTTTTAATACTTCCCGCTTGATCGAGAGTTTTGCCTTTAATCCATTCTGTAACAAGGGATGAGCTAGCGATAGCAGATCCACATCCATATGTTTTAAATCTCGCATCTATGATAATCCCATCTTTAACTTTGATCTGTAACTTCATTACATCGCCGCAGGCTGGGGCCCCAGTCAAACCTGTGCCAACATCTTCATCATTTTTATCAAAGCTGCCCACATTGCGTGGATTTTCATAGTGATCGATTACAGCGTCTGAATATGCCATAAATTAACTATAGTCTTTCACTCGGCCACCGTGAACTTCGCTCTTGTCCTTACGGCCTTTAAGTTTGTGTCCGCTGCCTTTAACACCTTGCTTACCTGTACCATCTGTGTGGCCACTATCGTGTGCTCGCATACCCAATGATACACATTGAGCATAACGAACATTAGATAGTCGTTTGACTTGGCACTGACTTTGGGTAGGAGCAGCCAATTTCTTTTCAGCAAGTAGTTCTATAATACGCATCTTTTATTTATTTAAAAAGGATGATGCCCATTGTCACTGTCTGAGCAATAAAGCCTGCGCAGATAGTGGTCAAGTATAAGCGATCTTTTTCCAACAAGGCTTTGACAAACATTGTGGTCAGGGCGGCCCAAATGAATACCATGATGTCTACTGGTGGTAGTTTATCACTAGCACCTGTCAGCACAGAGAACAGGGTAGGAAATGCCGCCATGTGTAGCATAACAATCACAACCCAACCTAGTGCGTGTGCTGATACATTTACAGCGTGATCCTTGATAAAGTGATAGATCAGTTTAGAACCGTTGATGAACAAGGTGAAAAATTTTGTAAGCATATGATTCCTTAATTGTAAAAGATGTGATGACCAATGTGTGCCACAGGCTTCTTGCCCCAATGGGGATCTATGTAGTCGCCGTGATAGTATAACGCTTTGTCTAGGCTAGGTAAACGATAGTTCTCCATTAGAACTTTCTGTGCGGCAATCACGCTTTGTTCGTAGTTTGCTTTGTTAACAGCATTGAATTTAACTTCGCGATCGCAGGCCCAACTGAACTGACAGATCACTTTATCATATACTACACTCTTTTGGAATATAGTTCTACAGACATCGCCAGGGAACTTGCCCGAGTTAACACGATTCATAGTTACAATGGCCACAGCGGCTTTGCCTTCGAATGGTTCACTGCCAGCTTCGTAGTAGACATTCTTAGCTAGACAGCCCATTTGGCGTTCTCTAAACTCTGCTGTGATGTCGCTAGTTTCTGCTACTTCGGTATGGGCTATGCGTGTATCCACTGCCCAATGTAACAGACTTATTGATCCCCATAGCAGTATAGCCATAAGCACCAAGGATATAAATTTGAGAATTGAATTGGGTATCTCAACCCCTTCCATTCCTCGCTCGTTCGCAATCGTAGTCATAAAGACCTCCTTTTGTTTAATAGCGGGTAAGAATAGTTATCCTGAAACGATAGTTTAGCGTAGAAAAAGGGCCAAGTCAAGCGGGTTATTCGCCACCGCCGCCGCCGGCACAGCTTCCGCCCAAATTACACCAGCCAACTCCTAAACTGCCCGATGCATACGGTATTAACATAGTTTGTACAGCACCAGCGGAGTTAAATCCTATGAAATACTGGGTTTGATTACCTATAGGATCTGCTAAATTATTCAATCTTTCGTCAGCGGTTGAATAATAGTAGAACAGATATTGTACTTCGTTTAAAGTTGTATTGATATCTGTGTTTACTGCATCGATTGCTCGTAGCCCATTTAGTGCAATTGACAAATTACCATCGCTATCGGAGGTTATTGTAAACATACTACCTATAGCCTCTTGGAACCCAAAATAACTACCATAGGTCTGAGTTTGACCGGGAGCAAATTGAGTATAAATTTGATAGCCGTTATTGGTATGATAGGTATCTGTACCAGAAATTGGTATCCGGTATACTTCAGACCAATAACCGTAGATATTATTAGCGTAGTTGTAGGTTGCAGCCAGTGTAGACCATACATCAGTATTTGTACTAGGTTCTGTAATTCTAATACCCACAGCACCAACTGCATTGGTATTAGTTACGTTCCAAACTAGAGTATGAACGCCGGCAGACAAATAAACAGAGCCTAGTGCAGAACTTCCATAGTTACCGCTGACTGTCGATATTCGTGTTCCGTCAATGGTAAAATATCCGTAATCATCACAGGAGAACTCCCAAGTATAATTACCAGCATTGTTAACTTGGAATATATAGGTATCCGAATATGTTCCTAGTAATCTAGTATTCGCAAACCATATACCATAGGTTTGTAAGAATGTACTATAAGCACCTTCAGGTTGATGGTAATATGCAGTATTAGAGCTACCATACAAATTCATTCCATAGAACCCTAATAGTTTCATAGCATAAGGCATATAGGCATAATTGTATGCACCTGTGCTAATACCAAAACCTATAGTAAGATATTTGTGGCCTCCGATAATGCTATAATCCATGCCTATAACACCATTGTTTTCATTGATAGGACTTAACCAAGATCCTAGCTTTTGATTTACAACATTAACTGTGATTGTTACAGGTATTTGAAGATTAATAGGTGCTTGATTAAGATCACTAGGTATTAGTACAAAATTAATGGTATTGGTATAAACTCCATTGGTAATAGCAGTATTAGACACATAGGTATTGAACCCTAGAGTAAAGGTTGCACTATTGGTTGTGGTACCATTGGCATTGATCAGTGCGAATATTCCCGGGTACGAACTATTACCGGACTGACCGTTGGCCAGTGTAGCACTATAACTGCTGCCTTTGGTTCCGGACACTGCTAACGATATAGGATATTGATATGTTCCTAATTTTGTTATAGTTTGAGTGATCACTGTAGTTTGTATATTAATCGGAGGGGCGGGTGCAGGTGTCGGAGCAGGAGTCGGACCCGGCGGAGTAGGAGGTGCAGGTGTCGGAGTTGGTTTCAATACAACAATAACCTGTGTAATCACATTGGCGGCGATATTCAATGTGTTAACATTTGAATTAACAACAATAGTACTACTCTTAGTACCGGGTTCTGTTCCTATGTATGTAACTGTAAGATTAGTAGATGCACTAGGGCCCAGTGTAGTTGTTCCCAGTTGATAACTGCTGAAGGGGAATCCGGTAGAAGTTATGCCAGTAATATGACATTCAATATTAGAGTTGTTAGTTAATGTAATAGTCTGCGGAGCACCTTGATTTACAGGTGCAGTAAAATCAGGAACCGGATTAGGTGCATAGGTTAAAAATCCGTGCGGTGTGCCGCCTGTATCTACCGAACTTATCTGTACTTGTGGTAGTATAGCCGGAATAGCACCAACAGAGTATACTATGTTAAATTTACTAGTTACTGTTAAATTATTCAATGTACTACTAGGTGTTTCAAAATCTAATTCTATAGTCAATACTGATCCTGATAAAGAAAAAGAAACAGTTAACGCCCTGTTGCCGCTACTAAATGTCTGTGTATAAGGCAGCGATCCGTAGAACTGAGTATGATTAAATGTAACAGCATTTGCTCGATCAACTAGCGATTGCCAATTATCAGCATCGGCTCCTGATACGGATATAACAGGAGTTATACTACTTCCAAGATTAAAGAAATACTTTGCTCGTAACGGTGTAGACCAAGACATCTTGGTTGTTAAAGTATAGTTTGTAATCCATGATGAATCACCAGTGTGCAACCCTACTAGAGTAGATCCAGATTGTCCTATTGTGAATGTATTTGCATTTAAAATATTAACAGTGGTAGATAAATTAACCTCATAACTACCCTTCACTACATTAGATCTATTAAACACAGGAGAACCACCAGTTTGGTGTGTTTTAATTAATCCAATATCGTACTCTAACAGATCCCATTGTACATTGGATATTATATCTCCAGCAGCAACTTGAGAAGATTGCACATTAACACCATAACCAGAAGGACCAGTTCCAAGGATATTATCCACGATAGATTGAATGCTATTATAATCAGAATGATATATTATCACCGGTGCTGGCGCAGGTGTCGGCGCAGGAGTAGGTGCTGGTGTCGGAGCAGGAGTGGGCGCTGGGGTAGGTGCTGGAGTAGGTGCAGGGGTTGGGGCAGGTGTCGGTGGGGGAGTGGGTGCAGGCGGTGGGGCTGGAGTAGGTGCTGGAGTGGGCGCTGGGGTAGGTGCTGGAGTGGGTGCCGGTGCAGTTACTACTAGGGTAGCTGTTTCTAATCCCAAACTACCGACATTAAAATTTCCATTATAAGAATATCCTGTATAGTTTGCAGTAAATGTTCCCGAAATAGTTTGTGGAGTTGTTGATATAGTTCCATTATGATTAACAAGATAAGTGCCGTTATTGCTT
>Ga0007852_1000121_pt1 | contig 25200 bp, 21 predicted proteins | sample CryBogCBH28Sep08_FD_71227 | JGI IMG/M metagenome (GOLD analysis project Ga0007852, IMG submission 71227) | Freshwater microbial communities from Crystal Bog, Wisconsin, USA - CBH28Sep08 | ecosystem: Environmental > Aquatic > Freshwater > Lake | place: Crystal Bog, Wisconsin, USA | collected...
AGCAGCGGTGGCCACTCCGAAGAGGAACTCCTCGTTAAATTTCATCTTGGAACTCGCTTTCTATCTGGTGGACTCTGGGCTAGAAACTGGGGTAAAAATTAGCGAATCAACCTCAAGGGATGCTTCACCGGGTTGAAGGTTGTGGCTATGAGAAAACCTAACGAGATACTGCCCTGGCGCGCAATCGAGTTCTCCGATGCGCAAGGTTCGCCACTGCCCGTTGGTGCTTGGGAAGTGAGTACCTCGATTGATGTACTACTCATAACTTTGATTCTGAACGCCATCAAAAAACAAGAAATCCCCGACAAGTATGCGCGCAGTTCGATCAGCTGTACTCCGATATCGGATGGCTAGCTCGTAACGCCGAGCGGTGCCCACATCAAAGATTGTCCGAAAGCCATACTCCTGTTGCGTAAATCCGGTGAGATAGCCAGCACCGGTAGAACCTTCTCCTGAAGCTACCGCAGTGCCAAAGAGTCGGCCACCGTTGCGATCACTGACTGAAGCATCAAGAACTACAGTCCATCTGCGATCAGCAACTTCAGCGCGGCCTAGTGGGCTCGGAGTCGGAGTAATCTGATTAATCGTGCCATCTGCGTTGTAGGTAATTTCATCACACATCAGTGAGCGAGCTGTTTCAGTGCCGGAGACCCAGCCCGAGTGATAAAAGGTATACCAACGCGATTGGAACTCGACTACCGAGCCATGGATGGTCCCTGAATGGCCTTCATACTCTGGAATAAATACACCTTGATCAACATACGGCCCTCGTGGGTTGTCAGCAATTGCATGACACATACGCTGAGGCCATTTCTCGCCATCGAGTGCGGGGTATGTTACATAATATTTCTGCTTGTGTTTATGAAGGAATGGTCCTTCATAACCATTCACCTGATCGCTGATATTGCAGATAGTCTCACTCTTGATCGATTGTAAATCTTCATTCAACTCGCCAATCAAAATTGAACCGCGGCCGCCCCAAATTAAATATGGCGTGTGATTGTCATCGATGAAAAAAGCAGGGTCTTGGCCCCACTCAACTCCTTTGATTGGGCCTAAATCTTGAAATGGTCCTTCCGGACGATCGGAAACAGCTAATCCGGTGCGGAAGGTGCTGCTCTCTTTTTCAATCGCGCAGAAAGTTAGGTAGTACTTTCCATTATAAAAATTGGCATCGATCGCCCACATATGGCTCAGAGCCCAAGAGACTTGATCAAGGTGAAGTATCCGACCGTGGTCAATCCAGTTGACCATGTCGTCGGTGCTTAAGCAGTGATAGGTGACCATACTGTCGTAGGTATTTGTGTATGGCTGATCGTATGAAACGTATAGATACAACCGACCGTCGAATACATGCGCAGATGGGTCAGCAGCAAAAATCAGATTATTGAGCAGGCTTCCCATGAATGCGTTTTACTCTCTATTGATCAGCGAAGAACCTGGGCGGATATAAAGCGGAAGTGAATCAAATCCATGAACTTCTTTCACCCAACGGCCACCATCAATGATCTCTCCTGAGAAGTAGTTGCGCCAGCTTCCTTCAGGGAGATAAAACTCAACGCTTCCTTCCGCATTAAATACTGGCGCCACGAGAAGTTCAGGGCCAAGCAGGTATTGCTGGTCCAAGAACCAACTGGTGCGATCTTCGGGAAACTCCATAAACATTGGACGCATCATCGGAGTTCCATCCGCATGCACCTGTTCCGCGACCTTCATGAGGTAAGGCAAGAGTTCACGCTTAAGATGCGTAAATTTGCGAGTTACTTCTACTGCCTCTTCATCGAAGACCCATGGCACGCGAACAGATTCATTTCCATGCAATCGAGAATGAGAACTGAGCATTCCAAAGGCTACCCAGCGCTTGAAAACCGCTGGGTCGGGGGTACCTTCAAAACCACCAATGTCATGACTCCAATACCCAAAACCACTACTGACAAGACTTAGGCCGCCGCGCAAGCTCTCTGCCATAGATTCAAAGCTCGAGGTGTTATCTCCACCCCAGTGAACGGGCATTGCTTGGCCGCCCGCGGTCGCACTTCGTGCAAAAACAATCGCATCGACCCCTTTAACCTCTTGCAAAACTTCCCAGACAGTCTGGTTGTAGAGCTGGGTATAGAGATTATGCATTTTTTCGGGATCAGAGCCATCAAAATACTTCACATCCGTTGGGATTCGCTCACCAAAATCAGTCTTGAAACAATCAACACCCATCTCGAGCAAGGGACGCAATTTAGATTTAAACCATTCATGCGCAGCAGGGTTTGTGAAATCTACAATCGCATTACCTGCTTGCCATAAATCCCATTGCCAGACAGAGCCATCTTCTCGGCGCAGCAAATACCCGTGATCGCGCGCTTCATTGAATATCGATGATGCCTGGGCGATATAAGGGTTGATCCATAAGCTAATTCGAAGACCCTTAGCTTTTAGTCGAGCAAGCATCTCTCGTGGCTGTGGGAAGGTACGAGGATCCCACTCAAAGTCACACCAATGGAATTCGCGCATCCAGAAACAGTCAAAATGAAATACCGAAAGCGGAATATCGCGTTCTGCCATCTCTTCGATGAATTGCGTGACGGTTGCTTCGTCATAGTCTGTGACGAACGAGGTGCTCAACCAAAGTCCAAAAGACCATTCAGGCAGAACTGGTGCACGGCCAGTAAGCGCTGTGTATTTAGCAATAATCTCTTTGGGTGTTGGTCCATAGATAACGAGGTATTCGAGTTCCTCTGATTTCACACTGAACTGAACTCGCTCGACTGCTTCGCTACCGACTTCAAAGGCAACCCGACCGGTGTCATTAACAAATACGCCATAACCCTTATTTGTCAGATAGAACGGCACATTCTTGTACGCCTGTTCGCTACTTGTTCCACCATCGGCATTCCAGATATCGATGCTCTGCCCATTTTTAATGAAAGAGGTAAAGCGCTCTCCCAAGCCATAGACATATTCACCTACGCCGAGATTGAGCTGATTGACGATATGAAACTCAGGACGATCCGAATCGCGAGAATGAACCTTTGCGTACGCCAAACTTTTAAATCCAGAGCTAGTCAAGACCTTTCCGTCGCCGATAAAGTCGATCGACCACTTATCCCCTTTGGCAATCCGGGCTGAAAGTTTTCCTGAGGTGAACCCCCACGAATCCTCATTCTCGCTGAGTAAAGGAGACGTTTTTACTTCTGTGAGTGGGAACCCTGGCGAGCTCGCCCCCCCGGTGTGATGCTTAATCTGTACCCGCATGACATCGGCTGCGGGAGAGTCAATAACAAGATTAAAAGTCGGAATATTCAGCGTTTGACCGCGACTGTGAATTATTTTTGGTGTTCCGGTGGCATAAAGAGCGTTACCCACGCGCTCTAGGTCATAGACCATAGCCGCGTGGGTTAGCTCAACACCTTCTCTGACAAGCCAAAATCCATCAGTGAATTTCATGGCTTCGTGAGAATTTAGTTACGGGCAACTACGCCATTACGGCGACGGGCAAGAGCATCAATCGTCGCTGCTGCGAGGAGAACGCCACCTTGAACCAGGAAGCTGATTCCATCAGGCATTTGAAGCAGACCTAGACCGTTGTTGATCATGGTGATCACAAGCGCTCCGATAGCTGCATGGAAGAGACGACCACGGCCACCGAAGAGGCTTACGCCACCGACAACTGCGGCTGCAACACCGGAGAGAACGATGGTGTGACCCATAGTTGGGTCGATCGAACCAAGTCGGCTTGCATAGAAAACGCCAGATACGACAGAGAGGAATCCGCAGATCATAAACGCGGTCATCTTGACGCGAACAACTTTGATACCAGCACGACGAGCAGCTTCAGCGTTTCCGCCCACTGCATAGAGGTGGCGACCAAAGCGGGTGCGATCCAATACGAAAGTTCCGATTGCCAAAATTACGGCTACAACGGGTACGACGATAGGAACACCAGTAATAGGAACTTTTCCTTGGCTGCGATCACCATTGAGGAAATAAACTGCAACTGCGCCAAGTCCAGTCAAAATAACCAAGCGACCAACAGTGAGTGAAAGTGGCTTATTAACCAAGCCGGTGCGAGTGCGGCGCGCACGGTCCCATGCACTGAGGAGCGCTGAGAAAACCGCCGAAACAATCAAGAACGCCCAACCAAGCCAGCTTGGCATTGAGTTATTCAAAATTGCATTCAATGGTCCGATCGTAAGGCGATCAACTGCACCATTGCCCAAAAGAATAAGTTGCAAACCTTGGAAGCCAAGGAAGAAGGCAAGTGAGACGACGAATGAGGGAACACCGATTTTTCCAACAAGAAAACCAATAATCCATCCAATTGCGATACCCACGAGGAAGCCAACAACTAATGCGAGAATCCATGGGAAGTTAAAGTTAAGAATCAGATCGATGAAAACACCCATGGCCACGCCACCGGTAACACCAGCAGCCAGGTCAATTTCACCAATCAAGATAACAAAGACCAAGGCAGATGAAAGCATGACCAACTCCGCGGATTGCTCAAGCAAGTTAGCGAAGTTGAGCTTTGTGACGAAGAATGGGCTAGCAACTGCAAAGACAAGTGAAAGAATGATGACGCCGGCTACAGCTGGGAGTGAGCCCATCTGGCCGCTGCGTACACGCGAGAAGTAGTCATTAATCTGATCTTTAACTGTGCCTTCGTTTCCGCTGGCAAGAGATGTAACTTTTTCAGACATGATTAATTGACCTTCCCGTCAGCCAATTGGGACTTGGCTCCTGTGATGTAAGAAATTACTTCTTCGTGGTTTGTCTCTTTAGTCTTGAGGTGGGCAACCATTGTGCCGAGATAAAGGACTGAAATATTGTCAGAGACCTTAAATACGTCGCTTACGTTGTGGCTAATCATCACCACTGCAGCGCCGCTGTCGGCCAATCGACGTACCAAATTAAGAACCTGCTCTGTTTGCGCAACACCGAGCGCAGCGGTTGGTTCATCGAGAATAACAACTTTTGAATCGCGCAGCACTGAACGGGCGATTGCCACAGTCTGACGCTGACCACCGGAAAGGGAAGCTACCTTTTGGCGAACTTGCTGAACAGTTTTAACCGAAAGACTCTTCAGTACTTTTGTCGCTTGAAGTTCCATCTCTGGCTCGTTGAGAGTACCGGTGAGCATCTCTTCACGGCCCAAGAACATATTTTGAACAATATCTAGATTTTCACAGAGCGCGAGGTCTTGGTATACAACTTCGATTCCAAGAGCAGTCGCGTGATTAGGAGTATGCAAGTTTACTTTTTGACCATCGAAAAGAACTTCGCCATCGTCGTACGGTTGAACTCCAGCGAGTCCCTTAATAAGAGTTGACTTACCTGCGCCGTTATCTCCCAATAGCGCTGTCACTTCTCCAGGATTTACTCTGAAATTGACGCCTTTAAGAACTTCAACGGGTCCAAAACTCTTGATGACACCCTTGAGTTCAATTATTGGTTTCTTCTCGCTCACCGTAGCTCCGAATCGTTACATGTGGATTATCAAAAATAAATTCTGCTGCAATGGCTGCAGTCTATTGGGGATTTCGCACAATTGCGAAAAGGATGTATCGCCAAGATTATCTTCAGCGATACATCCTTCTCTTTACAACTTACTGATTATGAAGTGAACGCTCTTTCGAGCCCTTCACGGATTAATCAGGACTTACTTGACGCCGTACTTGGTACAAGCAGCAGCGACTGGGCCTACGCAAAGTGCAGCTGTTGTGATATCACCATTCTTAACAACCTGCTCGACGCCTGTCTGGCCGACCAAGATTGGTTGTGCGAAGATGAATGGAACGCCAGCGTTCTTCTTTGTGTATGCAGGCTTCTGTCCATTAAGAAGTGCGATTGCTGTTGAAGCAGCAAGGTTAGCTTCTACGTGGAATGGCTTGTATACGGTTGCTGTCTGGTATCCAAGAAGGACGTTTGAAAGACCAACTAGGCCGGAATCTTGTCCGCCGATAGCGACTTTCTGGTGGTTCTTGTTAAGGATTGTGATGATTGCGTTTGCGTTAGCATCGTTTGGAGCTACAACGCCATCGATCTTGCCCTTAAGAGCTGTGTAAGCCTGCTCGAACTCTGTTCCTTCTGTTGGAGCATCCCATGTTCCCTTAAGTGTGAATGCACACTTAACGCCAGCTGTAGCGAGAACCTTTGCTGAACCGCCCCAGAACATTGCAGCGTTTCCGTCAGTTGGATCTCCCTTACCGCAAACAACGCTTGCAGTCTTAGGGTTCTTACCAGCAGCCTTGAGGCCGTTGATAACTGTCTGAGCTTCTAGTTGTCCGACAAGGTCGTTGTCGAATGAGATGTAGTAGTCAGCGTTTGCAATTGGACGGTCGTAGGCAATAACAGGAATACCTTGTGCCTTAGCCTTTGTAGCAACTGTCACACCAGCACCGTTAAGGTCTGTGAGGATCATTACGCCGCAACCTGTAGCGAGCATTTGATCGCCAAGTGTTACGTATTGAGTTGCATCGTTCTTAGCGTTCTGGAAGTTTGTTGTGAATCCAGCCTTTGTGAGAAGAGCATCAAGAGCAGGGTGATCGCCTGGCTCCCAACGGCTACCAGCATTCTCATCTGGAAGAATTACGCAAGCGGTCTTGCTTGCAGCAGCGTGTGCAGCTGTAACACCAACCACAGAAAGTGTGCTTGCTGTCGCTACTGCTAGCGCAAGTGCAAGAACCTTTGAAGTTCTTTTCATCATTGTTTTTAACCTTTCGATGAGGAATATGCGAAGACCAATCTTGGCTTGGTCCTAAGGGTCGCATAGACCGGTGCCCCAAAAGATAGGGGGGATGCGTGAGAAACGAAAGGTGTTTTCCCCCAAAAAGGGTAACGTTTTCATAACAATTGGGACATATCCCCGACTATCTCAATCCGTGGACTAGAAGTGCGAAATGCCGAGTAGCGCCCAATTCGGCGGGAAGGACTGCTCGGTCGCTACGGCTAGTGCCGCCCATCGCGCGCCGATCTCCATCGGTGAGAGTTGTGCTCCCGAGGAGTCACACACCGCTGGGTCCGCCAACCCTCTGAGATATCCCGCAAGAAATGAATCACCTGCCCCGGTGGCGTCCTTGATCTCGTCGACTGGAAAAGCATGTTGATGTCGAACGACTATTTCGCTGGCATGCATCACATATTCTTTGGCGCCAGCTTCACCATACGTCACAACGATTGTAGGAAACTTACTCAATAGTTCTCGAAGTTCTGAGTTCTCTTCCTCGAGAGTTACTGCTTTGAGATCATGATGTGAACCGATTGCAATGTCTGCTCCAGTGAGTGAAGTGGATGAAAGCGCCTCAATGCCGACAATCGTTCTTCTGACACGTTCCCTAATAGCGCGAAAGTACTCACCAAATTCTTCGCGCCACTGAACAAAAACCACGGTGTCATCAGATCTGAAAATAGAAGTATCAATTGTTGCTTGACTTAGTCGATCTGCAGTGACCCCGATCATCGATCGCTCTCCATTTGGAGTAATCATGATGAGCACGTGATTTGATTCGCCGACTAATCTAGAAATGGCGAGTTGCGCAATCTCTGAACTCTCTAGGTGTGCGATCAGTTTCTTGCCAAATTCATCATCGCCGACATAGCCCACAAACCCCACCTTGTGACCAGTAGAGGCGAGGCCTATAGCCACATTGGCGCCGGTTCCACCTGGGCGCTCAATGGTTCGCAGACTTTGGGTAAACCCTCCTTGCGGAACTTCTTGATCAAGGTAGGTAACGGTGTCCCAGGCCAAAGGTCCGATTATCCACGTCGTTGGCTTACGAAAATTTTCCAAAACTTTTGCTGAGCTATCCAGCGTAGGAATCTCACTCCAATCAACGTCACCCAACCACGGGATATCACGAAGTCCCGATTGATCGCGTTTGATGAGAGTTACTAGCGCACCCGAAAGCGCAGCTACGGTGTCGGTGTCACCGCCAAGTTCGCACGCAAAGAGATATGCATCCGCAGTTGTGTGAGACCTATGTACAACCGACAGCACGGCGTTGAAGGTATCCCGAGGGTCTAACGAGACACCTTCGGCGCTTACTTCCCACTTTTCATCGGGTTGTGGAATTGCAGCTTTGTTTCCGTGAGCACCCGCTTCTGAAAAAATTGCGGCCATCTCGATCGCACAGGAAAGCGCGGTTGGATCGGAGTGAGTGCAGCGCACAAGTGCACTAATCCACTCATCGCGACGCACGCGATCTGAATGGTCGAAGGCAAGTCCAAGCAGCGCCGTGCGCATTATGGCGCCATTACTCCTACCAATCAGATGTTGTTCCGATTCTTTTACAGCTAGCCCTAACGCGTGTCGAGTAGTCGGGCCCAACCCTCGTAGCGATGGAGCCGCACGATGCAGTTCTTTGAGAAAGCGTTTTGCAGCTCCGGCGGGTGTGCTCTCTTGGAGAGATGTGATTGTTAAGAGTGTGAGCAAAGTATCGTCACTGATTCCGCCAAACGGCCAACCAGCTTTAGCTAATAATTGATTGGGAACAGGTCTAGGCGCATCAGGATTAAATTCGTGAAACACGCCAAATGCATCGCCCGCGGCGTATGCAACAAGAGCATCATTAATGTATGTCATGGTCTCATCAATAGCATAGTGTCTAGTATGTGCTTATGACCCTTGATACCTCTAATCCTTTTGGCCAGCGCAGCACTCTCCCCTACGAACTACCTCCATTTTCAGAGATCAGGGACGAGCACTACCTTCCGGCCTTCTATGCAGGTATGGAAGAGCAGCTGGCCGAAGTCGAAGCAATTCTCACGTCTGGTGAGCCAACGTTCGAGAACACAATTGTTGCGCTAGAAAAAAGTGGACAGTTGCTCAATCGGGTCGCCTTGGTATTTTTTAACAAGTCATCGAGTGATACCTCTGATGTTCTGGACGCAATTGAAGAAGAGATCGCTCCAAAACTCTCGGTCCACAACGATGCAATCAAACTCAACCCAGAACTCTTTGCGCGCATCACATCACTTTACGAAAGCCGCGAATCGCTCACTCTCAACGAAGAAGATCGCTGGTTACTTGAACGTTATTTCCGCGACTTTCATCATGCAGGTGCAGCGCTTACAGAAGCGCAACGAGATGAATTGAAAGAGATCAACGAACGGATTTCAGTTCTCAACGCCGCTTTTGAACGCCAGGTATTAGCAGACACCAATGACCTTGCAATCGTCATTGACGATGTGCAGCAACTTGAAGGCCTCACATCAACCCAGATTGCTACAGCAAAGGCAGCCGCAGAAGCTCGAGGTCTTGAAGGTAAGTGGCTCATTTCCATGGTGAATTTCACCGGTCATCCTTGGCTGGCATCACTCAAAGATCGTGCGCTCCGTGAAGAGATCATGAAGGCATCGTTGATCAAAGGTGCGCGCCGTAATGCCAATGACAATAAGGCAACTGTCGTGGAGCTTGCTCAACTTCGAGCACGCCGTGCCACACTCTTTGGCGCTAAATCCCACGCCGAGTACATTCTGCGTGAACAAAATGCTGGCGACACCGCGCGCGTTCACGAAATGATGAAGAAGATCGCCGCTCCGGCCGTTGCAAATGCCCGCAAAGAAGGCGCCATCCTGCAACAAGCAATAACCGCCGATGGCGAATCTTTTGAACTCCAAAGTTGGGATTGGGCTTACTACTCAGAGAAAGTTCGCGTGGCTCAGTACAACATCGACACCGCTGCCCTTGCGCCGTTCTTTGAACTCGAGCGAGTGCTTCAGGACGGCGTATTTTACGCCGCGGAAAAACTCTTCGGGCTTACCTTTAAAGAGCGTCCCGATCTCGTCACCTACCATCCAGAGGCCCGCGCCTTTGAAGTTTTTGGGGCCGATGGCAAAGCAATCGGGCTGTTTATTGGAGATTTCTATACACGTGATTCCAAGCGCGGTGGCGCATGGATGAATAACTTGGTCGATCAAAACTTCTTGCTCGGTCAATTACCAGTTGTCTGTAATAACCTCAATATTCCTAAACCTCCTGCTGGTGAGCCAACTCTCATCAGTTTTGATTTCTTAAAAACCTTATTCCACGAATTTGGACATGCACTACACGGTTTACTTTCGCAGGTGAAATATCCTCGAGTTTCTGGAACAAATGTGGAGCGAGATTTTGTCGAATTTCCTTCGCAGGTGAATGAGATGTGGATGCTCTGGCCTGAAGTTGTCGACAACTATGCCTATCACTACCAAACTGGCGAGAAACTTTCGCAGGAGATTATTGATCGGATCCACGCTGCTGCCACATTCAACGAAGGTCACGCAACAACGTCGTATATGCAGGCAGCGATTCTCGACTTGGCATGGCATGAAATCAGTGCAGGCCAAGAGATTGGTGATGTCGAAAAGTTTGAGGCCGATGCAATCGCTGCTTATGGATTGACGTATGCGCCGGTCCCTACTCGTTATCGCACGACCTACTTCTCCCACATCTTTGCCGGTGGTTATTCTGCTGGCTACTACGGATATATCTGGTCTGAAGTTTTTGATGCAGATACTGTGGAATGGTTTAAGGAGAACGGCGGACTCAAGCGCGAGCTTGGTGACCGATTCCGTGCAGAGTTACTTAGTCGCGGTGGTTCGCTTAATTCAATGCAGATGTTCCGCAATTTCCGCGGCAAAGATGCAGTGATCGAGCCACTTCTACGCAGGCGTGGCTTAAAAGAATAAAGGCCCAACCGCAAGGTTGAGCCTTTATGACAATCGCAGTAATTACGCGGTTTTAATCCAGACGCAGGTGTCTTTAGGAAGCTTGCGACCAGTGAATGGCGTACTCGCTACTAAGACCTCGCCTTTAGGAAGGGCATAAGGTTCACCACTAAAGTTCATGATGCAGTGCCAGCCGTTGGAACGCTTGAAGTGAATAACCTCAGGGTTCTTGGTGCTTATCCATTCAACATCTTCGGTGGTTTGATGTTTACGACGTGCAGCCAGCGCTTTGCGATAAATATCGAGCGTTGAATCTTTAGCTGCGCTCTGAACATCAACTGCAAAATCCGCAAACCAGCGAGGTTGAGGAAGGTGTGCATGGGCTGTTCCAAAACCAAATGACGAACCTTTTGCGGTCCACGGTAGTGGCACCCGGCAACCATCGCGACCTTTCTCGGTGTGAATGACAGCTACACCGTTAACATTTTTTCCAGCCTTTTTGAAGAATACCTTCTGACGCTTGACGACAACGTTGCGAATCCAGTTAGGATCTTGCAAATCCTCGTGCTTGAGATCTTCGACTTCGAAGAGTCCCAACTCTTCTCCCTGGTAAATATATGTGCAACCTGGCAACGCCATAATGAGCAAGCTCGCAGCACGAGCTCGCTTAAGACCGAGTGCGCGATTGAGCGGGATATCTTTACCGTCAGAGAGCAGCCACTGGTTGTAGTCGGTGCCCTTTGGAAGACCATACTTAGTTGCAGTGCGCACCTGATCATGGTTATTCAAAACCCAGGTCGAAGAAGAACCTTCGGATGCAGCTAGCTTCAAGTTTTCGACAATAGTCTTTTTGAAGACCTTCGCTTCGTATGGTGCAACAAGGAGATCAAAGTTGAATGCTTGGCCCAACTCATCAGGACGTGCATAAAGCATGCGGCGAGAAGCTTTTACATAGGCTTCCGCGACAGCGACGCGTGGTGGGTTGTATTGATCAAAGAGTTTGCGCCACTCACGATAAACCTCGTGCACCTCGTTGCGATCAAACAAAATGTCGGTTCCACGATCGGTGATCGCAAAGGAATCAATCTTTGGATAAGACTTATTGAGTTTGCTCATATCTTTCTTGAGAGCGTGTGCCACATCTATTCGGAAGCCGTCGACGCCACGATCCGACCAAAACTTCAGCGTCTTGAGAAAGTCCAACTCGACTTCGCGGTTATCCCAGTTGAAGTCTGGTTGCTCTGGCGCAAAGAGGTGCAAATACCACTGCCCTGGAGTGCCATCTGGATTAGTTGTGCGTGTCCAAGCAGATGGGGCAAAGTGCGACACCCAGTCATTAGGAGGTAGCTCACCATTCTTACCTCTGCCATCACGGAAGATGTAGCGCTCGCGCGCCTTTGATCCTGGTTTTGCAGCAAGAGCCTCTTGGAACCAAGGGTGCTGATCGGAAGAGTGGTTAGGAACAATATCCACGAAGACGCGAATTCCACGAGCATGGAGCGCCTTAAGCATTTCGTCAAAATCTTTGAGGGTTCCAAGTTTTGGATCTACATCGCGATAGTTTGCAACGTCGTAGCCGCCATCTGCTAATTCTGATGGATAAAAGGGGCTAAGCCAGACCGCATCGAGACTCAATGACTTGAGGTAATCCGCCTTTGCAGTTATTCCTTTGAGATCGCCGATGCCATCGCCATTTGAATCCTTGAAACTGCGAGGATAGATCTGATAAATCGCAGCTTGACGCCACCAATTCTTATCTGCTTTGAGAGCCATATATTTCCTAACTAGTGATCGATGAATATTGGTTGATAGAGCGTTTACTTAACTGCGCCGAGGGTGACACCACGGGAGAGCGTACGTTGGAAAATGAGATAGAAGATTACGGATGGAATAATTCCAAGTAAAGCAGCTCCGGCTTGGGTGGTTGGGTCTGAGGTGTATTGGCCCGAGGTCAAGCCCAGCGAGAGCGAGACTGTCTGATTGACGTTATCAGCCAAGAGCACCAGCGGAATGAGGTATTCGTTCCACACCCAGACGAAGAAGAATGTACCGAGTGCCAAAAGTGTCGGACGCACAATTGGAAGCACGATATTCCACATAATTCGACGAGTGTTGGCGCCATCTACCTTCGCGGCTTCCAAAATTTCTGATGGGAATGAGCTCATAACTACCGAGAGCATGTATGTGCCAAAGGCGCTGTAAATAACGGCGAAGATGATGACGAGGACCCAAATGGAGTTATACAAATGTATCTTCTTCGAGATGCTGTACAGCGGAAAGACAAGTGATTCCTGCGGAATAGTAAATGCCACCATGAAGACTGCAAGGAAAACAAAGCGACCCTTGATGCGGCCAATTCCGATTGCAAATGCAGTGAGGAAACTCAGGGTCACACCAAAGAGAGCCACGAAGAAACTTACGATGAAGCTATTCATTACTTTCTGTGGGAAATTTGAAAGTTTCCAGAAGTGGCGGATTCCATAAGTGGTGACGTGGCGCGGGAGTGAGAGAGGACCGTGGTGTACGTAGTCCACGGGAGTCTTGAGTGCGTTGTCAAGCGCCATGTAGAACGGAAAGATCCAGACGAGGACAACAAGGGCGATTATCGCAAAAACCATCCAGTTCTTGAGTCCACGCTTCTTGAGGTTTTGCTTGCCTCGACTTGGTGACCAAATCTTTGCGGCAATTTGCTCAGTAGTTGTCGTGCTCACATGTTTACCGTTCTACTATTTTGGAACTTGAACAAGAAGATTGATAGTGCAGAGAGTAGGAGCACCATTACTGTCGCGATCGCGGCGCCGTAGCCAACGCGCTGGGTCGTGAAAAAGTTGAAGTATGAATAGAACGATGGAACGTAGGTGGAGTTACCTGGTCCGCCACCGGTCATGATCTGAACCGGTGCAAAGATTTTGATTGCTGCAACCGTAGTGGTCAGCAGAACAATGGAAATTTCTGGCGCGAGCTGTGTGACCGTGATGGCGCGAAAACGTTGCCACCAGTTAGCTCCATCCAGGTCTGCAGCTTCATTGAGTGAGGGATCGATGCGCCCCATGCCAGTGATGAAAATTGTGATTGTGTAACCAATTTGAATCCAGATACACACTGCGGAGATGGCCAAGATAGCGGCGTGGTCAGAACCCAGCCAATCAGGTGGATTCTTCATGCCGAATGACTTCAACACATTATTGATAACACCTTCGTTTGGAGAGAGCAACCAGGTCCAGAGCACGCTGGTAACTGTGATGGGAACGATCTGAGGCATGAACAGACCCATGCGGAAAAATGTGGTCCAACTTTTAGGGAAATACGGAGAAATAAAGTCAAAGATAAGTGCGCCAAAAATGAGGCCAAGCACCGTAGGAATAATTGACATTGCGATCATAAATTCAAAGGCATGCAGGAAGGAGACCCAGAAACTTGAGTCGTGCATCAATTTTGCATAGTTACGCCAGCCGACATTCTTTGCGACGCCATAGCCATTCCATTTAGTAAAGCTGATTTGAATATTGCGAAAGAGTGGGTATGCAACAACTGCCACGAATGCGATGACACCCGGCAATGTGTACCAATAGTAAATACTTCGACTGTCGCGTGAATTACGACGACTTCTGCGCTTTGGCGCCACAGTTGCAACCGACATTGATCTCTTCCTTAATCCTTCGAAAATGTCATGAAATTGAAGCGAGAAAAGGAATCGTCTGAGTGCTCCGAGTTACCCCGACGCACCCAGACGATTGCCAAGCAATCAACTAGTTAGAGCTGATTATGAGTTTGCTGGGTTATTCGCGTTGTAATACGCACCAGACTTCTGATCAAAGCTCGCAACGTTGCCATCTGTAAGCAACTGAGTTTCGTCAGCAAGTAGCTCGTTGTACTGACCAGCTGCAGGCCAGTCTGGGTACATACCCAATCCCTGCTTTGTAAGGATCTGGTTGAAGAGTTGGTTGGTCAACAATGTGACTGGATCCTTCTCCGAAGCAAGGTGAGCAGCGGTTGCACCGATTGGAAGTCCACCGTTGTCAGCCAACATGTTCTGGTACTTGGTAGACAAGATCATGTTGATGAATTCAGCAGCATCTGCCTTGTGCTTTGACTTTGATGGGATAACCAAGAGGTTTCCAGCTGAGCCAACAACAAGGTTTCCAGGCATTGTGAACTTGCCCCACTTGAATGATGTTGCCTTAGCTTCTACATCTTGATCAAGCCATGTTCCGCCGAAGAGTAGTGGGTACTTTCCAGCTTCGAAATCATTCACAGCTGTTGTTGCATCTGTTCCAGCAACGTTAGGTGAGAAGTAGCCAGCCTTGTTCCAAGCAACAACTGTTGTTGGAGCGAATGACCATTCTGGACCAGAGAAGTTAACTGGTGATGAGTATGACTGATAAGCCTTAACCCAGTTGAGGTTTGCCTTTGTCATTGTTAGGCCGTACATCATGTGCACGATGAGGTAATCCTTACCTGACAGTGAGATAGGAGTTACGCCAGCAGCCTTGAACTTAGCAAGGTCAGCTTGGAGATCATCAAATGTTGTTGGAACTGTGACGTTGTACTTTGCAAATAGATCCTTGTTGTAGAACCAAGATACATATTCACCGTATGAAGGTACGCCATAAAGACGACCGGAGCCCATGATTCCGCCAGAGTTGTATTGGCCGTAAGCCTTTACTGAAGGAGTAAGGACCTTATCCCAGTGGTATGAAGAATCGTAGCCATCGAGTGGGCTCAAGAGACCTGCTGCAGATGCTGTACCTGCTGTTGCATTGCCCTTGTTCCATTCGGTGAGATCCGGTGCGCTACCTGAAGAAAGAAGTGCGTTACCAGCATTCTGAAGTTGTGCCCAGGTCTTGAGCTGGAAGTTGATCTTGAGCTCTGGGTGGTTAGCTGAGAACTCAGCAAGAGCAGCCTTCCATGTTGTTGCCATAGCAGTACCGTTTTCGTACCACCAGATGTTAAATGTTGACTGAGATGCAGCAGATGCACCTTGTGACAGTGAACCTACGGAGAGCGCAGCGACTGAAGCAATCGCGAGAGCCCGTAGCTTCTTGGACTTGAAATTCATACAACTCCTTATTTGCGTGAGGGGTCAAATCATCGTCGACACGCGTCGACAAGTGGGTGTAATGTAACCTGTCATGAGTCCCTTCTGGAAGCCAAAAATGGCAAAAACCGCAATTGTTGTGGAATTGTTATAAATGGCCACTAGAGCTGACGTTGCTCGTCTGGCGGGCGTCTCCGAGAGCACAGTCAGTTATGCCTTAAGCGGAAAGCGCCCCATCTCCGAAGGTACGAGGCAGAGAGTTCAAGAAGCGGTCGATCAGCTTAACTACCACCCCAATTTTGCGGCCCACATTCTTGCTGGGGGAAAAACTAAAACAATCGCGCTGCTCTTTCCAGAGAACAAATTTGGAATACCGCCAATCACCTTGGAGTATGTGAGCGGCGCGGCAAAAACCGCCCACAACCGCGGGTATCACATGATTCTGATACCTAGTGAAGACATTGCCTTCGATGAAATCGCTGGCTACAAAGAGTCCGGACTTCTTGGTGGCGTAATTCTGATGGAGATCAGACTGGATGATGAGCGCGTTGATTACCTGCAGAAACTTCAGGTTCCCTATGTGCTTATTGGACGTACGAGAGAATCTGAAAAGTTGACCTTCGTCGATCGTGATTTCGAAGAAGTAGCCAAAATAAGTCTGGACTACTTCAAGAAAATTGGGCACAAGAAGATCGCGGTCCTATCCCAGATGCGTAAAGTCCATGGCAGTGAACTCGGTGTTGACTCTAGATACTTCAATTCTATCGTTCACTATGCCAAAAAATTACGGTTAAACCTCTGCGAATTACGCACCGAGAACACGAGTACCGAGGGGCGAAACTCGTTCATTCTGATGCGCGAAAAACATCGCGATGTCACTGCAGTTCTTGCACTGCCTGATTTGGCTACTATGGGGTTTATGGCTGCAGCCAGCGAATTTGATTGTCGCATCCCAGAAGAACTTTCGGTGCTCGCTGTAAACATGCCTCAGAATCAGATTGAACTCACCTGGCCCCACTTAACAACTGTGGAAGTTCCTGCCTTCGCCATGGGCGTTCAGGCCATGCACAAATTAATCGACACCATGGAAGGTAGAGAACTCGCACAGAAAAACGAACTATTTGTGGGAGAACTTCAGATTCGTGGAACGACCGCGTCACCAAAGGCCAGATCATGACCAAAGTGCGTTCTAACAAGCCACCCGTTCTCTTGCGCCAACGCGCTCAACACAAGAAGAAAAATCCACGTCGCTGGTTCGGAATTCCAGGGCTCACCTTGCTTTTTGGTTCGGTTGGTGCCGCACTGGCTGTTAATTTCTATTACAGCCTAACTAACTGGAATGGCTTTAATCACCATAAATTCATCGGCCTACGCAACTACGTAAAAATTGCCACCGATCCAAATATCAGAGATGCAATATTGCACGTACTCTGGTTCGTCATTCCGTTTGCCATTATTCCAACTGCCCTTGGATGCTTCTTAGCAGCAGTGCTCTTTGATTACATTCAGCCGTATTTCGGAAGTTCCATCGCTTCCACCTATCGCACATTGCTTTACTTGCCTCAAATTATTCCACTAGCCATGACAGGAGTGCTGTGGCATTGGATTTTAGATTTTCCTAATGGGCTCATCAATAACTACTTAGTGAACAGCGGCAAAGTCACTAATGCGATCAACTTCGAATCACATCCACTATTTGTTCAACTTCTCTTCTCTCTCATTCTCATCTGGCTGCAAGTGGGATTTACCTTGCTTATTTTTATTGCCGGAATGTCCAGACGTGATCCGCGTGTGATGGAAGCCGCTCAACTTGATGGCGCGAGTTTTCTCCAACAACTCCGATACATCACGATCCCGCTGCTCAAAGCAGAGTTGATCGTTGTCATTCTCACCATTTCGATCAATGCGCTGAAAATGTTTGGGCCGGTCTATTGGATTACAGGCGGCGGCCCGGTTGGCGCCACAAATGTGCCTTCAACCTTCTCCTTTAAGCAGTTTTATGGTGGCTCTCACGTTGGTCTCGGAGCTGCAGTCGCATCACTTTTTGCCATCATCTTGGGGCTTTTCGCTTATTTTGTGCTTCGGTATCAACGAAAGAGTGGGGTGAGCGTCTATGACGATCATTAATCCCGGCAGCCCAATCTCGATAGCACCTGAACAGCGCAAGCGCCGTAATGCCAAATCGTGGTTTGTCTTCGTCCTCGTATCCACCCTTGTCGCTGTGTGGGTTTTTCCTTACTACATAGTTTTCTCATTTGCAGACAAGAGTACTGTCGCGCAACAGACAACCAACTTGCTCTCACCGCCACATTCGATCAACTTAGGCAAATTTATCTATGCGTGGCAATACGGAGATCTCACTCCGAAATTTCTCAATTCACTCTACATTGCTGCGGTAGGAACTCTCCTCAGCATTATGATTGCTTTTTTCGCAGCATTTGCCTTTGGTATTGGAAAGAGTCGTCATCGCACTGTGATTCTCACGATGTGCATGATCGCTTATGCCATCCCTCAAGAAGCAATCGTGTTCCCAAGTTTTAAATTCTTCAACTGGGCAAATCTTTATGGAAATCAGCTCACGGTCTCGCTTGTCTTAGGAATTCTCTATAGCGCGTTTGCGACATATTTGCTCACTACAGTCATGGCTGATTTTCCGCGAGAAATTCTTGAGTCTGCCTATGTTGATGGAGCTCGTAGCTGGCGCATGTTGCGAAGCATCATTTTTCCAATCATTCGTCCCACTATCGCCGCACTGAGCGCGATGATTTTCATTTGGGACTGGAACGAATACATGATCCCGCTCATCTTGTTACCAGATAATCGCACTCAGACTTTGCCAATCACCATTGCATCCGCAATGGGTGGGGGCGGCGGCTTTGGAAGCGGTGAAAATTATTCGGTTATGGCGATGGCGTGCGTACTCGGTGCAATTCCGTCGATCTTTTTCTTTATTCTGTTCCAACGAACCATCACTAAAGGAATTTCCCTTGGATCAAGCAACTAACTCAAGGTTCCTCTGGCTCGACTTTCTCAGAGGCGCAGCCGCTATTGGCGTGCTCTCATTCCACGTAGTCGCGCCTACTGTCTTCACTCAAATAAGCGGCTTCTACGTCCTCGTAGATTTCTTCTTTGTTCTGAGTGGTTTCGTTTTATGGCCGAGCGTGCCGAAAGAGCGCAAGACTTTGGCTCGAGATTCTTCCCGCTATGTGTTGCAACGGTTCATTCGCCTCTGGCCGATGTTGATTTTCGCGCTGGTGGTCTCAAACGTCATTTATTTCATTCAGCAGTATTGGGATCACGCGCATCACCTTTTCTCAAATCCAGATCCAAATCGTCACTGGACTCTCTTATTAGCCGCCGTTGCCTTCTTGCAGGTAATCATCTCGCAATCGATGTTTATGGTTGTGCCACTCTGGTCGTTATCAGCCGAGTGGCTCACCAATATCCTCTACATTCCTCTCACCGCCATTAAAGGAAATAGGGGACTGCTTCGAGGCATAGTTATTGGTTACGCCTTGCTCAACATCGGACTCACGATGGATGGCGGATGGATTTCATTCATTGGTCCCATTAGAGGCGCGGAAGCACTTGGTCGTGCATTTATCGGCTTCGGCATCGGACTCTTGCTCCGAAAAAACCTTGATCGTCTTAAGAGGTTTCGGCATCCGCTCTTGCTTCTGATTTCGGGTTATGGAGTTTATTGGTCACTCTTTAGCAATCAACACTTTGGTTATAACAACTGTTACTTTGTTGTTTTCATTTATGCATTTTTTATTCTTCAAGTTGTTCGCTATGAGCTAAACCCTCGTAGCGCCATTGGAAAATTTGCTAGGTTTCTTGGCAAATACTCCTATGGAATCTACGTTTATCACCAAATCATGATCGATCTCACGAAGTATCTAGTGAAGATGCCGCGAGTGGATTCATTGCCGACTAAATACCTTCACTATTTCATCGAAAAATCTTCGGTTGTCTGCTTCCTTGCAATCGCCTTCACATTCATGACACAGAAACTCTTCGAAGGCCCAGTGCAACGGCTAGCAAAACGAAAGTTACGACTCCTTTCCGAGGTTTGATCTACGTTAACCTGATAATCTGCAGATATGAATGCGATTAACCGGAACCGCTTACAACAACTCACCGAAAAAGAAGAAGCTCGCTTCCTTGCGCTCCATCCAAAGTCCGGAGAACTCTTTAAGCAGGCCGTGAACGTCATGCCTAGCGGTGTTCCTATGTCATGGATGGCTAAATGGCCGGGTGCGTATCCAGTATTTGTAGACACGGCAGCAGGTTCCGAGTTCACCGATGTCGATGGCAATCGCTATGTAGACCTCTGCCTCGGAGATACTGGCTCGATGACCGGCCACTCTCCCGCACCAACTGTTGCGGCGATTCATGCCCAGCTTAAGCGCGGCCTCACCGCAATGCTTCCAACTGAAGATGCCGTGGCAGTTTCAGAGGAGCTTGCTCGTCGCTTTGGTCTTCCACTGTGGCAATACACAGTGACAGCAACCGATGCCAATCGTCACGTCATCCGCTACTGCCGACTCATTACGGGTCGCTCAAAAATTATCGTGATCGACAAGTGTTATCACGGCTCGGTCGATGAAACCTTTGCAACTCTCGATGAGCAAGGAAACACCGTCAAGCGTTCTGGAAACCTTGGCGCTCCTGTCGACTTGGCCGAAACAACTCGCGTTGTCGAATTTAATAATTTAGCTGCGATGGAAGCTGCTCTCGCCCACGGAGATGTCGCAGCGATTTTGATGGAACCTGCTATGACAAACATCGGAATCGTCTTGCCAGACGATGGTTACCTCAAGGCCGTTGGTGAACTCGCTAAGAAATATGGCGCGCTCTGGATCATCGATGAGACTCACACAATCTCAGTTGGTCCTGGTGGAATGACCGCGCTTCACGGACTCATTCCTGATTTCCTTACAATCGGCAAAGCCATTGCGGGCGGAATCCCAACCGGAACATTTGGTATGCAACGTGAGGTCGCTGCGCGCATTAAAGAAAAAGTTGAACGCGAACTCATCGATACCGGTGGCATCGGTAGCACTCTTGCTGGAAACGCGTTGAGCTTGGCCGCGATGCGAGCAACTCTCACAGAAGTGCTCACGGACGCTGCCTTTGAACGCATGGTTGAACTTGGCAATCGCTGGTGTGATGGTGTTGACGCCGCCATTAAGGAATTTGATTTGCCGTGGTACTGCTCACGCTTAGGCGCACGCGGTGAATACCTCTTCCAAGCTAACGCACCGAAGACCGGACTCGAGGCAGCCAATGCTGGTGACTTCGAGCTTGAGCAATACATTCACTTGCGGATGCTTAACGATGGTTTTCTGATCACGCCATTTCATAACATGGCGCTTGTTTCACCTGAGACAACCGCAGCACAGATTGACGCGCACACGAGTGCGTTTAGAGCAATGTGCAGCGAGCTCGTCAATGGATAATCGCTTCCTGCACTTCTTTAGACCCTCCAAAGTTGTTCCGCTCACTCCGTGGACTGCAACGAGCCGCTGGTCACTCACTCCCGTTCGAGTCGCAATTTTGTTTTTCGGACTGACTATTTTTGGATTCGGTGAAGCATTTCTTATTCAAAGCACACTTGGAAATTCACCGTGGGCAGTACTTTCACAAGGACTCTCTAAGCACACTCCACTCTCCCTTGGTTGGTCCACCTTCATCATTAGCATCGTGGTCTTGCTGCTCTGGATCCCGCTTAAACAATGGCCGGGCTTTGGCACCTGCGCAAATATCGTGATCATTGCTTTTGCGCTTCAAATTGGCACCGATTGGATCCCGGTCCAACATCACAATTTCGCACTTCGCTTCTTATACGTGGTCGCTGGCATTGCCATTATCGCTGCCGGCTCTGCTCTTTACATTACGTGTGGGCTTGGACCGGGGCCGCGCGACGGTTTAATGACGGGGCTCCATCGTGTAACTGGAGTTCGCGTTGGTCGAGTTCGCTTAACCTTAGAACTCATCGTGCTTTCTATTGGCTGGTTGCTCGGTGGTCGAGTAGGTCTTGGAACGCTTATGTTCGCACTCTTCATTGGCAACGCCCTAGCGATCTGGCTTAACGTTGTGCGCAGAGCTACCTGGGCTTAACGCTTTTTAGCTAGCGCAAAAATTCCATCCAACATGGCAGGAGTGAGTTTTCCTGTAAATGTGTTCTGCTGACTTGGATGATAACTACCCAAGATCCGAAGGCTTTTGCCTGAAGTCGAGGTCGCGTTAAAGCTCACACCGTGGCCGAACTTTGGACGTGGGCTTGGAATATCAAAACCCATATCAACTAGTTGTGCCAACAAACCAGTCCACGCAAAGTTTCCAAGTGCCACAAAACATCGTGCTGTTGGCATAAGTAGCTCAATCTCGGCCGCCATAAAGGGTGCGCAGGTCGCCTTCTCTTCCACACTTGGCTTGTTATCTGGTGGCGCGCATCGAACAGCGCAAAGAATTCTGGTTTTGAAGAGTTCCTGGCCATCATCTGCGCTATCACTCGTGGGGATTTTTGCTAAGCCGCTTCGATGCAGCGAAGCATAAAGAAAGTCCCCAGACGAATCACCGGTGAATATTCGACCAGTCCTATTGGCGCCGTGCGCGCCTGGCGCCAACCCGACAATCACAATCTCGGCTTTCTCATCGCCAAAACCCGGAACTGCCTTGCCCCAATAATCTTCGTGGGCATAAGACTTTCGTTTTACAACTGCGACTTCTTCACGCCACTCAACTAACCGTGGGCATTTTTTGCAATTAATAACAGCTTTATCGAGCTGCGCGAGCGAGCTATAACGCTTAGTTGGCAAGGCTCCAGGCCATTCCATCCAAGATATCCGATTCACTGGCAACAAATTCCGTTGCGCCAGTAGCAACCATCACGCGCGCTAGCACTAAGGAACCAGCGGTAATGACATCGACTCTACCGGGGTGCAGATATGGAAGGGCCGCGATCTCTTCACGGTTCATTCCCGCAAACATCGCAGCGACATCAGCGACCTGGGCCGCGGAAATTCGAGCTAGGTGAATCGAATAACGATCGTAACTTTCTAGACCGAGTGCGGCAGCTGCCACAGTTGTTGCGGTTCCGGCTACAGCAATCAAAGTTCGGGCTTGCGCAAATGGAACCTCGGCTGCGGCTAGCGCGATCGCTTCATCGATATCTTTCGTAGCCAAGGCTAGTGATTGGGCTGATGGTGGTAGCTGGTTCAAGTGACGTTCAGACATTCGCACACATCCGATATTTATGCTACGTGCGTGTTCAACTGAAGAACTTCCTAAGACAAACTCGGTGGAGCCTCCGCCAATATCTACCACCAAGAATGGTGATAACGCACTATCACTCTCTTTGGTTGCACCAATAAAGGAGAGTTCTGCTTCCTCGGTACCGGGAATGACTTCTGGCTCAATGCCTAAAATCTCGCGAACCCCATCGATAAAGATCTGGCGATTACTTGCATCACGAGTGGCACTCGTTGCACAGAATCTGACCTTCTGCACACCTTTTGCTGCGATGAGACCGGCAAATTTTTGAGTGGCTGCAAGAGTTCGTTCAATCGCGGCTGGATCAAAAGCCTTGTTCTGATCTACGCCTGCTCCAAGACGAACGATCTCCATCTCACGGTGTACTTCGCGAAAGTTATTTCCGTCGATATCAGCAATCAGTAATCGGATCGAATTTGTGCCGCAATCAATGGCTGCTACTCGCACGCCGAATCCTTCCACCATTCACCGAGCGCGGCTAAGGCTTCATCACCGAACGGATTCACACCCGGCCCTGCCGCTAGTGAGTGCGCTACCAATGAATGCAGACACTTCACGCGATCCGGCATTCCGCCGGCGCTAATTCCTTCGACTTCATCAACCTGCATGCCAAGCGCTGCTCTCGCAGCTAAATAATCTTCATGAGCGCTGTAATACTGACCGGCTAATTCTGGATCGGTCGCCAACCGAGCTTGCATCTCGGCCATCATTCCCGAGCCTTCAAGGGTGGAAATCGCGCCAGTGAGCTTGGGGCAGGTTGCATAATAAAAAGTAGGGAACGGAGTTCCATCGGCCAAACGCGGCGGGGTTTCAACCACCGTAGGTTTGCCGCACGCGCACCGATGAGCAATCGCATGGACATCGCGTGGGGTACGACCGAGTTGGCTTTCGATCGCTGCTAAATCTGCTTCTGTTGGCTTTTCCACTTATTGATTCACATTCGTACTCGTAATAGATGCGATGACTTCGCTATACCAAGGAAGTCCGGCCGGTATTTGATTGGCTACAGGAGCAGCTGGTTGCGGTGTTGTTGATGCTTGATTTCCAGCCCCGATCACAACGTACTGTCGCTCACCAGGAAATACATAGTGCAATCGAATACGTGCTTGTTGGGCCACATAGGTTGGGTCGTTCCACTTTTCGAGCTCTTGTTGAGCTGCGGTGAGCGAAGCCTGCGCACTGGCAATTTGATTTCGATAAGCATTGATTTGGGCTCGCTGTGCAAAGTAGCGCTGTAGCGGTGGAGCAAGTGTGATGGCAAGAATTAAGAGCACCGTGACAAAAAGCAAGCTTCTGCCACTGATGCTCTTAAACATTCCTTTAGTCTACTGGTTGCTTATCCCTGGAAACGAGGGAAGGCAGCGCGGCCAGCATAAAGCGCTGACTCGCCAAGCTCTTCTTCGATACGTAGCAACTGGTTGTACTTAGCAACGCGCTCGGTACGTGCAGGTGCGCCAGTCTTGATCTGGCCACATTCAAGCGCCACTGCAAGATCGGCGATGGTTGTGTCCTCGGTCTCGCCAGAACGGTGAGACATCATGGTGCGATATCCATTGCGATGAGCAAGTGAGACAGCATCGAGGGTCTCGGTGAGGGTGCCGATCTGATTGACCTTGACCAACATCGCATTCGCGCTGCCATGCTTAATTCCCTTAGCCAAACGCTCAGGATTGGTCACAAATAGATCATCGCCAACGATTTGAATACGCGAACCAAGTTGGTTTGTCATTGTGGTCCAACCATCCCAGTCATCCTCATCAAGTGGGTCTTCGATAGAAACAATTGGGTACGCATTTACGAGCTCGGTGTAATAAGCGATCATCTCTTCGGCGCTCTTCTGCTTACCTTCGAATGAGTACTTACCATCCTTATAGAACTCGGTTGCAGCAACGTCCATCGCAAGTGCGATCTCTTTGCCTGGCTTAAAGCCAGCACCTTCGATTGCTTCGATAATCAAATCGAGAGCAGCACGGTTGCTATCAAGGTTTGGGGCAAAGCCACCTTCATCGCCAACGCTTGTTGCAAGACCGCGCTTCTTGAGAACGCTCTTGAGGTTATGATAAATCTCAGCACCCCAGCGAAGTGACTCGCGGAAAGTTTCGGCGCCGATTGGGGCGATCATAAATTCTTGGACATCAACGTTGGTATCTGCGTGTGCTCCGCCGTTAAGAATGTTCATCATTGGAACAGGCAAGGTGTGTGCGGTTGGTCCACCGATGTAACGGAAGAAAGAGAGATCCGCGCTCTCA
>Ga0007852_1000134_pt1 | contig 23797 bp, 21 predicted proteins | sample CryBogCBH28Sep08_FD_71227 | JGI IMG/M metagenome (GOLD analysis project Ga0007852, IMG submission 71227) | Freshwater microbial communities from Crystal Bog, Wisconsin, USA - CBH28Sep08 | ecosystem: Environmental > Aquatic > Freshwater > Lake | place: Crystal Bog, Wisconsin, USA | collected...
CCCTCAACTACATCACTGAGATGGATCAGGCATACGCCGCCGCGGATTGTGTCATTTCACGTAGCGGAGCGGTGAGCGTGAGCGAAACCGGAGTCCTCGGCATCTACGCTATCTACGTGCCACTAGATATCGGAAATGGAGAACAGCGCTACAACGCTCAGATTGTTGTTAACCGTGGTGGTGGCGAAATTATTTCCAATAGCGAATTTTCAGCTGAACTCATCATGAGTTCAGTAACCGCTTGGTTTGAACGTGCGCAGCGCTACCGCGAGTCGAACTCTGTAATGGACTTTCCGTTAGATGGTGCGATGCGGATAGGTGTAAAAGTCTTAAGTGCCTTGCGCATTGCAGAGAAGCGGGGAGGGGGCCGTCGTGGTTGAGCTTGCCGGCAAGAACGTGCATTTTGTAGGTATTGGTGGTGCCGGAATGAGCGGTATCGCGCGCATTATGTTGGCTCAAGGAATTCGCGTCAGCGGTTCAGATCTTAAAGAGGGTGCGGCGCTCGGTTCGCTGGCAGATCTCGGTGCTCGCATTTTCATCGGTCATGAAGCAACCCATGTTGCAGGAGCAGACTTGGTTGTTGTCTCAGGCGCGATCAATAATAAGAATCCTGAACTCCAGAGGGCGCAAGCAGATGGCACCCCAGTAATCACCAGAGCAGAAGCGCTTGCCCTGGTAATGAAAGGAAAACGCTCGGTTGCCGTCGCGGGCACACACGGTAAAACCACAACGACATCAATGCTTACCGTGGCCCTTCAAAGTGCCGGTGTAGATCCTTCGTTTTCTATCGGAGGAATGATCAACAGTTCTGGAGTGAACGCCCACTTGGGTAGCGGCGATATCTTTGTGGCAGAGGCTGATGAATCAGATGGCTCCTTTGTGGTGTATCACCCGCTCGGTGCGATCATTACAAACCTTGAATTAGATCACGTCGATCATTTCTCCGATATCGAAGATCTTTACACAGTCTTCCTAGAGTTTGTAGGAACTATTGCCGCTGGCGGTTTCTTGGTTGCCTGCATAGATGACGCAGGAGTCCGTGAGTTAATTACTCGGATCACACGGAGTGATATCAGCATCATCACCTACGGTGTTGCAGAAGCTGATTATGAGATTTCGCGCATTCATTTGGCCAGCGATAAGAGTTTTGCTCGCGTGAGTAAAAATGGTCGCTTGCTCCCAGAGCTCGAACTGGTAATTCCGGGAGAGCACAACATTCGAAATTCTGTGGCAGCACTTGCAGCGGGTGTAGCTCTCGGAATTGATCCAGCCGAGATGATCGCGGGACTCGCCAAATACACTGGTTCGCGTCGCAGATTTGAACATAAAGGTGTCGTCAACGGCATTGAAGTGATCGATGATTATGGGCATCACCCAACTGAGGTACGAGTGGTCTTAGAGACCGCGAAGCGATACGCCCCAACTGGAAAAGTGCGAGTGATATTTCAACCACATCGCTTCTCTAGGACTCAAGCCTTTGCGCACGAATTTGCACAATCGCTGGACTTGGCTGATGAGGTCTATGTGCTTGAAATTTATCCGGCGAGTGAAGCACCAATACCGGGTGTGAGTTCACTCTTAATCACTCGCGATATGAACCCCGAGAAAGCCCATTACCAACCATCAATGGTTGCCGCTGTTGCCTCAATTGTCGAACGGAGCCAACCCGGGGATCTTGTCATCACCCTAGGTGCAGGCGATGTCAGCTCTCTCGCCCCAGTGATTGTGCAGGAACTTGAAGAAAAGAATTCCTAAACTCCGTCGCAAGAAATCGTCACGATCAATCTGGCGCGTTCCGGGGATGGTTCTTGGTCTGGCGCTGGTGGCGCTTGCTTCATACGCCTTGGGTTGGTCACATCTACTCGAAGTGAAGAAGATTGAGATATCTGCGGGACAAGAACAGCAGCTCATCACCTCTCTGCTTGTGCCAGCCGACCTCTCGGTCGGTCAGCCTATGGCCCGAATCGATACCGCAAAAATTGATCGAACTCTCGCTGGGCTTCTCTGGATCAAACACAAGTCGATCTCTCGCAATTGGTTGCACGGAACTGTAAGTATTGAGCTGCAGGCTCGTACGCCAGTCGCGACCTTCATCGGCACAGATGGTTCATCCCATTACCTCGATAGCGAGGGAGTGGATTTTGTGCTTCCTGTAGCGCCTGAGTCAGCCGCTTCGATTCCGACCATTACCTTTGCTTCCGATGGAAGTGAGTATCGTCGACTAGCTGCCGAGCTGGTTCCGCAGCTACCGACTGATTTAGTAAGCGCCATGCAATCTCTCAGAATTGTTTCGCCCACGGATGCAATCATGGTGACGGCAACCACGGGATTTAAAAAGCTGACTATCCATTGGGGCGATGCCAGTGCGATCAGCCTTAAGGTCAATGAATTGCGCCACCTCTTGGCGCTGCCCGAGAATTCAAAGATCACCTATGTGGATTTAAGTACACCAGCTTCACCACTTGTGAAGTAGGCACACTGATCTCATAGATTCATAGAACCCTCAAGATGGTGTTGAGGTATTAGCACACGCGTATTTCGTGTCGGTCATTGCTTGACCCCCGTCCGAGTTCTACTTTTACGCATCAGAATTACACCGACTCAAACTCTCAAGTCGAGATTTAGAGTCTAAGGAGAGGCGTATCGTGGCGACACCGCAGAATTATCTAGCAGTCATCAAGGTAGTTGGTATTGGTGGCGGTGGAGTCAACGCTGTTAACAGAATGATTGAAGCTGGACTCAAGGGAGTTGAGTTCATCGCGATCAATACCGATGCACAACAACTCATCATGAGTGATGCAGATGTGAAACTTGATATTGGCCGTCAATCAACTCGTGGTCTTGGAGCAGGTGCAGCACCAGAAGTTGGTCGTCAAGCAGCGCTCGACCATGCTGAAGAAATTGAAGAAGTACTTCGCGGAGCTGACATGGTATTTGTCACCGCAGGTGAAGGTGGCGGCACTGGAACAGGTGGCGCACCTGTTGTAGCAAAGATTGCAAAAGATTTAGGCGCGCTCACTGTTGGTGTTGTCACAAAGCCATTCTCGTTTGAAGCTAAACATCGCACCGCTCAAGCCGAAGAAGGAATTGAAAAACTTCGCAGTGAAGTAGATACCTTGATCGTCATTCCAAATGATCGCTTGCTTGCGATTTCCGATCGTTCCATTACTGCGGTCGAAGCATTCCGCAGCGCTGATCAAGTCTTGCTCTCAGGTGTTCAAGGAATTACCGATCTCATCACCACGCCTGGTCTTATCAACCTCGACTTCGCGGATGTGAAGAGTGTGATGGCTGGAGCAGGTTCTGCTCTTATGGGTATCGGTTCTGCTCGCGGTGAAGCACGCGCAACTCGCGCTGCTGAACTCGCTATTGCTAGCCCGCTCCTAGAAGCATCTATCGATGGCGCACGCGGTGTTCTACTCTCGATCGCCGGTGGTTCAGATCTAGGCCTCTTTGAGTTGAGCGAAGCAGCTGAGCTTGTCGCTAAATCTGCTCACCCAGATGCAAATATCATTTTTGGAACAGTGATCGATGATGCCTTGGGCGATGAAGTACGCATCACTGTGATCGCTGCTGGTTTCGATGGCGGTGAGCCAAAGAAGGTTCCGATGCCAACAATCGATGCAGCATCTCTCAGTGGTCAGGCAGATCCAATCGCCGCCAATGATCCAATCGCAATTGCCATGGATCCTCGCAATATCGAGGACACTCAAGAATTTGTGATTCCACCACGTCGACTCATTACCTTTGAAGAGATTTCAGGGGAAGAGGAGATCGACGTTCCAGATTTCATGAAGTAGTACTTTCATGGCTGGATTTATCTTCACTGGTGCGGCCAGTGGAGATTTCAAAGCGGTTGCAAACCGTTCTGCATTGTGTGAATTAACTTCACTCGCTGAGATCACATTTATGAATCAGACGCATAGCGATCGTGTGCATGTGATCAAAGCTGCTGCGGCTTCAGGTATTGATGGTGATGCAATCATCACCACAAGTAAGGGTCTGGGGCTCGCGGTGCTCGCGGCGGATTGCCTTCCTATCGTGTTGCTCAGTCCTACGGTGGTAGGAGCGGTGCACGCTGGCCGGATCGGGGTCGGAAGTGATCTCATCACCAAGACTGTGAGAGCTATGCGCGAAGAAGGCGCAACAGAAATTCGAGCAGTGATCGGGCCTGCCATCTGTGCCGAATGTTACGAAGTTTCACCCGTGATGTATGAAGAATTCCTTGCGATCCGACCACGAGCTGCAACATCTCGCCAGCGGCATGCACTTGATCTCAAAGAAGCTGCCCGAGCGATATTAGAGGAGCTAGATGTACAGGTGGATGATTCCGGGATCTGCACGAAGGAGAATCCGTACTATTTCTCATACCGTAAAGATGCAACCGCGCACCGTAATGTTGGAGTTGTCTGGCTGTGAGTTCGCGATATGAAGAATTAGCGCGTTCTCTCGCTTCCGTGCAGGCAAGAATTGAAAAAGCGGCCGCACTTGCCGGGCGAGATCCACGCGAGATTGAATTAATCGCGGTCACGAAGAATTTTCCGGTGAGCGATGCCGAAATTTTGTACGAGCTAGGCGTTCGAAGCATGGGCGAGAACAGGGATAGCGAGGGAGCTGGGAAGGCGGCGGTTCTTTCCGATCGAGCAGACCTGACCTGGCATTTCCAGGGGCAGATCCAAAGTCGCAAGATTCCCTCGATTGCTAGTTGGGCTCAGGTGGTTCACTCTCTCGATGAGATCTCTCACGCAAATAAATTTGCCCAACAGCCACGAATTCCCACGTTCTTTCTGCAAGTAAATTTTGAACCCGAGCGGAGTGATCGGGGTGGGGTGGCGCCTGCTGAACTTGGTAACTTTATTGAGCAATTGCCTGAGGCTGTTGCTTCACGCCTCACGGGGTTGATGTGCGTGGCGCCAATTGATCAGGAGCCAAGCAAAGTGTTTTCCGAGCTCGCAGACCTTCGCAATACACTTTCGTTACAGCACCCTCAGTTCACTCATCTGACGCATCTTTCCATGGGGATGAGCAATGACTTCGAAGCAGCAATTGCTCATGGAGCGACACAGATTCGAGTGGGGAGTTCAATCCTCGGATCTAGGCCACCTCTGACCTAAAATTTGGGCATGGCTAACGTCTTTAAAAAAGCAGCAAACTACCTCGGACTTGTCGATCAAGATGAGGAATTCGAGCTAGAGGTTCCGGCGGAAGAACCACGCCGAAGTGTTCGAGCAGTCCCACAAGCGGCAGCTCCACAGGCCTCACGTCCTCACTTCACACCAGTCTCGACTCCTGCAGCTCCAGTAGCGCCAGTACGTGCAGCAGCTCCAGTTGCTCACGCGGCCCCTGTTGCAGCGCATCAAGAAGTTTTGCCAATCATGGATCAGATCTTCACCATTCATCCTCGATTCTACAATGAGGCACGTAATGTAGGAGAGCGCTATCGCGAAGGTCAGCCAGTTTTGATGAACCTTACTGACATGGAAGAGTCAGAGCGCAAGCGTCTTGTCGACTTCGCCTCTGGTCTTGTCTTTGGTCATCACGGAAGCATCGAGCGCGTCACCTCTAAGGTATTCCTTCTTACTCCGCCAAATGTTCGTGTCAGCACCGACACCAAGACTGCAGCGGCAGAAGCTTCCTTTTTCAATCAGAGCTGATTACGCCTAACTCAAGGCAGATCACATGATTATTCGTAGCGTTGTTGTCTGGGCTCTCCAAGTATTTCTGATCTCACTCTTTGCACGAGTGATCCTGGATTACATCCGTATGTTCTCGCCACAATGGCGTCCACGCGGAATCCTTCTGGTAGTCGCAGAATTCGTCTATGGAATTACCGATCCCATCACAAAATTTGCGCGACGCTTCATTCCACCGCTGCGACTAGGTCCAGTTGCAATCGATTTCTCATTTATTGCAATTTTTATTGCGGTTCAACTACTCATCTCACTCGTATCAAGATAAGCGCACTCGGCGCTTAAGCCTTTGTCAGGCTTATGCTTAGACCGATCTCGTTGGTAGCTTCACCCAAGTTCTGATCCTCGGTCATTCCAAGAGCAAGAACTTCCGAAGAGATTTCGACTTCGTGAGCGGCAATTGCGGCAGCTATTTCTGCATCGCCTCGCCATTTCACAATGATTCGATCGCTGATATCAAAGCCTGCTTGCTTGCGCTCTTCTTGAATGGTTCGAATGATTTCGCGCATCAAGCCTGCTTGGATGAGTTCCGGAGTAAGGGCAAGATCAAGCGCAAGACTCTCACCTGCGTGGCTCTCTACGGCCCAGCCTTCTTTAGGGGTTTCGGTGATGACAAGATCATCAACAGTGATGGTGGCGCTCTTGTCATCTGTGGAGTCTGATGCGGTGTACGAAATGGCAAAGCCGGCTGCGCCTGCTGCTCGAACAGATTTAACAAGTGCCGTTGGGTCGGTCTTGCCCATCGCTTGTGCAATCGCCTGAACATCCGCACCGTATCTAGCGCCGATATTTCGGAAGTTGGCTTTAAGGCTCACGCTTACCAGCTCTTCACCTTGAGTAGATAGATCTGCGAGATCTAAGACATTAAGTTCATCGGTAATGTGTCCACGGACTTCGGTGCTCATTGCGGCAAAGCCAGGAGCAGAGACCAAAGCGCGAGCAAGCGGTTGTCGAATTTTAATTTTGGACTGTGCGCGAGCGGCTCGGCCGAGTTCTACCAAGCGACGAGATAACCCAACTTCTGCACTCAAGGTGTTATCGACAAGGGCTGCATTGCTTTCTGGGAATGAGGAGAGATGGACTGATTCAACTTCTGTTGATTCGCCAGCTCTTACCAAAACCTGCCAGACATGTTCGGTGATGAAAGGAACCATCGGCGACATGAGTTGTGTCAGAACTTTGAGGCAGTAGTAGAGAGTGTTGAGCGCACCGTTCTCGCCATCCCAGAAACGACGACGCGAGCGACGTACATACCAATTGGAGAGATCATCGATAAATGCAGCAAGCAAACGTCCTGCTTCTTGCGAATCAAATTCGGAATACGCGGTATCTACGCTACTAATCAATTGATGAAGTTCTGAGACGATCCAGCGATCAAGAGTGTTTGTTGGATTCTCTGCCTGAGCGCGGAAATCCGCAGCTGGAGTGAAGTTCGACGCGTTGGCGTACAAGGTGAAGAAAGAGACCGTGTTCCAGTATGTGAGCAGAGTCTTTCGGACAACATCGGAGAGGGCGTCGTGACCTACGCGTCTGGCGCTCCATGGTGAACCAGCAGCCAACATGTACCAGCGGACGGCGTCGGCGCCATGTTGATCCATCAAAGGAATTGGTTGCAAGACATTGCCAAGGTGCTTACTCATCTTGCGACCATCTTTATCCAAGATATGGCCAAGGCAGAGCACGCTCTTGTAGGAGGATTCATCGAATACCAGAGTGCCGATTGTCATCAAGGTATAGAACCAGCCACGGGTCTGATCGATCGCTTCCGCGATGAAGTCAGCGGGGTACGCAGCCTTAAATTCTTCGACCGAACCTTCCTTATGCGGATAACCCCATTGCGCAAACGGCATGGCGCCAGAGTCGTACCAGCAGTCGATCACTTCTGGAACGCGAGTCATTGTCTGAGCGCATTGTGGGCAAGGGAAGGTGATCTCATCGACAAAGGGGCGATGAGGGTCAGTGTTTGATAGTTCGGTACCGCTCAAAGTTGAGAGCTCTGCCAGTGATCCGACGCAATGCATATGGTCATCAGGACAGCGCCAGAGGGGAAGCGGAGTACCCCAATAACGATTTCGCGAAACGGCCCAGTCGATATTGTTTTCTAGCCAATCGCCGAAGCGACCGGTCTTAATTGTTTCTGGATGCCAATCTGTCTTTGCGTTTTGCGCAAGGAGCGCTTCCTTGATTTGAGTAGTGCGGATGTACCACGAAGGTTGTGCGTAATACATCAGTGGTGTGTGGCAACGCCAGCAGTGCGGATATGAGTGCTCGAACTGCACATGCTTATACAAAATTCCATTGGACTTCATCGCTTTAATGATGACCTTGTCGGCATCTTTAAAGAAGAGCCCGCCAACTAATTCAATGCCAGCGTTGAATGTGCCATCTGGCGCCATCGGATTAACTACCGGCAAGTTGTATTTACGGCAGACGAGCAAGTCATCCGCACCGAATGCAGGGGATTGGTGAACGAGGCCAGTTCCATCCTCGGTGGTGACATAGTCGGCAAGAACAATGAAATGTGAATCTGGAATTTCAACGAGATCGAATGGACGCTGGTAGCGAGTATGTTCGAGTTCGCTGCCCTTAAAGGTTGCAAGCACCGTGCGTTCTTCTCCTAGAACATGCGCAAGCGGAGCCGCGATAACTAAACGTTCGGTTTCACCTTCTGCGCCGCCTGCTCGGGCAACTTCGACTACCTGATAGTCAACCTCAGGATGAACGGCTACGGCTGTGTTCGAGATGAGCGTCCATGGTGTTGTAGTCCACACCAAGAAGCTCGCACCAAGCTCTGCAACTTTGCCAGAGGTAGCCGGGAAGCGAACATAGACGGACGGATCTTGGACGGTCTCATATCCTTGGGCGAGTTCATGATCGGAAAGGCCGGTGCCACAACGAGGGCAGTACGGCGCGACGCGATGGTCTTGAACCAAGAGGCCCTTATTCCAAATTTGTTGCAGCGACCACCAGACGCTCTCGACATATGCCGGAGACATCGTCCAATATGCTTCATCGAAATCTACCCAGAAGCCCATACGTCGAGTCATAGCGGTAAATTCATCGACGTGGCGCTGCACGGATTCACGACACTTCTCGTTAAAGGCGGCGATGCCAAATTTCTCGATATCACCCTTGCCAGAGAAGCCCAACTCTTTTTCGACCGCGATCTCTACAGGTAGGCCATGACAATCCCAGCCAGCTTTGCGGGTAACAAGCTTGCCCTTCATGGTCTGGTAGCGCGGGAAGAGATCCTTAAATACGCGAGCTTCGATGTGGTGGGTTCCGGGAGAGCCGTTTGCTGTTGGTGGGCCTTCGTAGAAGGTCCAGCGAGGAGCATCTTGGCGAGCGGCGACGCTCTTTTCAAAGATCTGAGCGGAATCCCAGAAAGCCAAAATCTCTTTTTCCGTCGCAGGAAGGTCGATTGCTGGGGAGAGGGCGCTAAACCCTGCTCCCGCTGAGTTCGCTGGGCGTGCTTCCTGAGCCAAGAGGGACTCCATTCCTGATTTGCTCTCATGTGTCACAGTAGGAGCCATGCCCATACCGTGAGACTAAAAGGCGAGTCTAGCGCGGCGAAGTTGGTATTTCAGGCGGCTTACGCCTAGCCTTCTCAGCCTATAGACCCGACCACTAGAGAAGTGATTGTTCAGATGGCACCTATTGCTAAGAAGCCAGCTCCTAAGAAAACCGCGGTAGCGGCGGCTAAGAAGGCACCTGCCACAAAGGCTCCAGCCAAGAAAGCCCCAACAACAGCAGTAAAGAAAGTTGCCAAGTCTGTGACCAGTTCAACTGCAAAGAAGGCAACTCCGGCCAAGAAGGCTGCGCCAGCTAAAAAGGCTGCGCCAGCTAAAAAGGCTGCACCAGCCAAGAAGGCTGCACCGGCTAAGCCAGTTGCGGCAAAACCAACGCGCTCGCCAAATATTGTTAAACCAACACTTGCCAAGTCTTCCGCCAAGCGGACTCCAGCCAAGCCATTTCCGGCAAAGTTGCAGAGCACTACCACTGGTGATTCCACAACCATCACCGTGACTCCACGCGAAGTCGCAAGCGGACCAGAAGTTGTTATCGAAGAACGTCGCTTGGTGATGCCTCCACCACCTCGTCCGGTCAAGAGCGGAAAGAAAGCACCAGCGCTTAAGCCAATCAAAGCTGCTCCTGCGCCTCACATTGCAGAAGATGCGGAAGCATCATGGACTGCAGCAGAGTTGAAAGCGATGCGCTCTGAATTGAATAAAGAGTTAGTCAGACTTCGTGCAGAGCTTGCCGAAGTTGAAGGCGAGATGGACGACTTAATCTCTTCTGCAGGTGTAGGTGCCGGCGATGACCAGGCCGACGCTGGCGCAAAGACTTTTGAACGCGAACATGAGATGTCGCTTGTCTACAACGCGCGAGATATGGTTTTGCAAACCGAACGCGCGATTGAGCGAATCGATACCAAGACATATGGCCGCTGCGAAGAATGCGGAAATTCAATTGGCAAGGCTCGCTTGCAAGTATTCCCTCGCGCAACGCTCTGCATGGTCTGCAAGCAGAAGGAAGAACGTCGCTGAGTCATTCGCAAAGCGCTTCACCCAATAATTCCCACGCACGCGCAGTAAAAGTTCTCGCCCTGTGGGCGTTGGCAGTTTTTTCGTTTGACTATGCAAGCAAAACTCTGGCGAGTCAATTGATCACTCCAGGCGCACATTCTGTGATTGGAACTCTGCTTCAGCTCGAACTCGTCCATAATTCGGGGGCAGCATTTAGTGTGGGTAATTCTGCTGGCGTTCTCTTTGCCATGGTCTCACTTGCCGCGATAGCGGGAATTCTCTATTTCTCCAGATCACTCACCTCTAACAGGTGGGCTACTGCTCTTGGCCTACTACTTGGAGGAGTGATTGGAAATCTGAGCGATCGTTGTTTTCGGGCGCCATACTGGTTTCGAGGCGAGGTCATTGATTGGATCAAATTGCCGCATTGGCCGGTGTTTAATCTTGCGGATACCTCTATTGTTATCTCAGCGGTAGCAATTGCACTGCTCCTAATAAATAATGTGAAACCGAGGCAGCTCTCCTAATGACGACTGAACTAGATCCAACTCGCGAAGTTCGCGTCATCTCAATCCCTGAAGGGTTGGAGCAAGAGCGCATCGATGCAGCTATCGCTCGATTGCTCGGACTATCTCGATCAACTGTCGTTGATTTAATCGATGCTGGTGAGGTCAAGCGCAACGGAAAAGTTGTCGCAAAGTCAGAGAAAGTTGCCACCGCAGATCTCGTTGAAATTCTTATGCCGGCTGCAAAGAACGCGCCGTCGTTGACGGCCACCCCAGTCGAAGGACTCGATGTCGTTTACAACGATGACCACATTATTGTGATTAATAAGCCAGTCGGTGTTGCGGCGCACCCCAGCCCAGGTTGGCGTGGTGCAACAGTGATCGGCGCGATCATCGCCGCCGGGTATAACGTTTCCACAAGTGGGGCAGCGGAACGACAAGGCATTGTTCATCGGCTCGATGTAGGAACATCTGGACTCATGGTTGTTGCCAAAGATGAGAAGTCTTATAGCAACCTCAAGGATCAATTCCGGGAGCGCACCGTTCATAAGGTCTATCACGCGATGGTCCAGGGGCATATGGATCCATCTACCGGAACCATCGATGCACCGATCGATCGCCATCCGCGCGAGGATTATCGCTTTGCTGTTGTGGCCGATGGAAAGCCAAGCATCACGCACTACACCGCGCTTGAACTCTTTCCAGCCGTCTCGCTTCTTGAAATCGAACTCGAGACAGGTCGCACCCATCAAATTCGCGTTCACTTTTCGGCGCTCCATCATCCGTTGGTAGGCGATCTCACCTATGGGGCGGATCACACCATCGCTGACCGACTTGAGATGCACCGACCATGGCTACACGCCAGAGAGCTGAAATTCACCCACCCTATTACCGGGCAAGCGCTGGAATTTTTCTCGGAGTACCCCGCTGATCTGACACGCTCGCTAGCAATACTGGAAAAGCAGGATCAGAATTCAAGCCGGTAGTACCCTCGCCAATCATGTCTAAATCAAGCAGCTTCGTTCATTTACACGTTCACACCGAGTATTCAATGCTCGATGGTGCTGCGCGCGTGGAGGAGTTGGTCAAGGAAGTTGCTGCGCAGGGGATGCCCGCGATCGCGATCACTGATCACGGTAACGTCTTTGGAGCTTTTGAATTCCACAAGCAAGCTAAGAAGGCTGGCGTTAAGCCGATCATCGGAATCGAAGCCTACGTTGCGCCAGAGAGTAGATTGAAGAAGGAACGCGTCAAGTGGGCCGACGGCGGTGAAGATGATGTCTCGGGTGGTGGTGCGTATACGCACATGACTCTGCTCGCTGAAAATAATGATGGCCTTGGCAATCTCTTTAAGCTTTCATCACTCGCATCGCTCGAAGGTTTTTATTACAAACCGCGCATGGATCGCGAACTTCTCTCGCAATACTCCAAAGGTTTAATAGCAACCACTGGTTGTCCGGGCGGAGAGATTCAAACAAAGCTGCGTATGGGTGCTTATAAAGATGCACTCAAAGCTGCCAGCGAACTCCGTGATATTTTCGGTACGGAAAATTTCTTCCTTGAAGTCATGGATCATGGCATCGACATTGAGACCAGAGTCAAAGAAGACTTACTCAAACTGGGACGCGACCTCAAGCTTCCGCTTCTTGCTACCAATGATCTGCACTACACCAAGCATGAAGACGCTGGTGCGCATGAAGCGTTGCTCTGCGTTCAATCTGGTTCAACAATCGCGGATCCAAAGCGCTTTAAATTTGAGAATAGCGAGTTCTACTTAAAGAGCGCCGCCCAGATGCGCGAACTCTTTTCAGAACTCCCGGGTGCATGCGACAACACGCTCTGGATTGCCGAGCGGTGCAACATCACGATGCGTGAAGGTGAAAACCTCATGCCGCAATTCACTGTGCCAGAAGGTCACACCGAAGCCTCGTGGCTGACCGAACTCGCCAGCCAAGGTTTGCGCGATCGGATGAACGGAGATATTCCACCTGAGTATCAAGAGCGGTTGGAGTATGAGCTCGGCGTTATGATCAAGATGGGCTTCCCGGGTTACTTCTTGGTTGTTGCAGACTTGTGTTCCCATGCTCGTGAAGTTGGCATTCGAGTAGGCCCTGGTCGTGGCTCTGCCGCTGGTTCGCTCGTCTCATGGGTTCTTGGAATCACACAACTTGACCCGATCAAACACGGATTACTCTTTGAGCGCTTTTTGAATCCAGAGCGTATTTCGATGCCAGATATTGATCTGGACTTTGATGAACGTCGTCGCTCCGAAATGATTGCATACGCCACCAATAAGTATGGTGAAGATCGCGTCGCTCAGATCATCACCTACAGCAACATCAAATCGAAGCAAGCGCTTAAGGATGCGACTCGAGTACTTGGTTATCCATATGCGATCGGTGACAAAATCACTAAGACGCTCCCACCAACAATCATGGGTAAAGACATCACGCTCTCTGGAATCTTTGATCCCAAGAATGATCGCTACGGCGAGGCCGGTGAATTTCGTACTGTGTACGAATCCGATGGTGACGCCAAGCGAATTGTTGATACGGCTCGAGGGCTAGAAGGCCTGAAGCGTCAGTGGGGAGTGCACGCTGCCGGCGTGATTCTTAGCCGCGATCCGCTGCTCGATGTCATTCCTATTCATCGCCGCGAAGCTGATGGTGCGATCATCACGCAATTCGATATGGGCGCCTGCGAAGCTATTGGCCTCTTGAAGATGGACTTCCTGGGCTTGCGTAATCTCTCGGTCCTCGATGACTGCTTGATCAACATCAAGAAAAACCAGGGCATTGATTGTGATTTGGCAACGCTCTCACTGGATGATCCAAAGACTTATGAACTTCTTGGACGCGGAGACACCCTCGGTGTATTCCAACTTGATGGCGGCCCAATGCGTGCGCTGCTCCGTCAGATGGCGCCAGATTCATTCGAAGATATTTCGGCGGTGATCGCGCTCTATCGCCCTGGTCCCATGGGAGTGAATGCGCATACCGATTATGCCGACCGCAAAAATAATCGAAAGCCGGTTGAGCCAATTCACCCAGAGCTCTCGGATGCCCTTGCAGATATTTTAGGCGATACCTACGGCTTGATTGTGTATCAAGAGCAGGTAATGGCGATTGCGCAGAAAGTTGCCGGCTTCTCACTTGGTCGCGCGGATCTGCTCCGCAAAGCGATGGGTAAAAAGAACAAAGATATTCTGGATAAAGAGTATGTGAACTTTGAAGCGGGCATGGTCGCAAATGGCTTCGGCACTGCAGCGATCAAAGTCCTTTGGGATACCCTGATTCCGTTCTCTGACTACGCCTTCAACCGAGCGCACTCTGCTGGTTACGGTCTCGTCTCCTATTGGACCGCCTACCTCAAGGCTAATTTCCCCACTGAATACATGGCTGCGCTGCTTACATCGGTTCGAGATGATAAGGATAAGAGCGCGCTGTATCTGAATGAGTGCCGCAGAATGGGCATCAAGGTGTTGCCGCCAGATGTCAATGAATCGTCCTCTGACTACACACCGCTCGGAAAAGATATACGTTTCGGCCTTACCGCTATTCGCAACGTGGGTGAAAACGTCGTCTCATCGATTGTTGCCAATCGTGAAGCAAAAGGTAAGTACACCTCCTTCGGCGATTTCTTAACCAAGGTTGATCAGAATGTCTGCAACAAGAAGACGATCGAATCCTTAATTAAGGGCGGCGCTTTTGACTCCTTAGGCGCAGCTCGTCGTGGCTTGATGATGATTTATTTGGAGGCAATCGATTCGGTGAGCGAAACTAAGCGCGCAGAAGCGATCGGACAGTTTGATCTCTTCGGCGGACAGAGCGCTGATGTTGGCGGCGGAATTTCATCACCCCTTGATATTAAGGTGCCAGAAGGCGAGTGGGATAAGTCGCTCTTGCTCAGTTACGAACGCGAGATGTTGGGGCTCTACGTCTCAGATCACCCGTTGCTCGGTGTTGAACATATTCTTCGCTCGGCTGTTGATGTGCCGCTATCTCAGCTCACTGATGACTCTGTTGCCCACGATCAAGTCATTACGGTTGGCGGCTTGATTACCCAGGTACAGCGTAAGGTCTCAAAGAATGGAAATTCTTGGGCGATTGTTTCGATCGAGGACCTTGAAGGTGCGGTCGATGCTCTCTTCTTCTCAGGCACTTATGCAACGCACGCGATGAACTTGGTAGAAGATCGAGTCGTTGTCATTCGTGGCCGACTCGATAAACGTGAAGAGTTGCCGCGCTTCACCGCGCTTGAGATGCACCTTCCTGATGTCAATCAAGCTCCGACTGGGCCACTCATTATTTCGATTGATGCGGCACGAGTGAATGCCCCAATGGTGGAGCGAATGAAGGAGATTTTGCGATCTCATCCGGGTCAGCGCGAAGTTCACCTGCGAATCGATAATGGTGCCAAGGCGACCGTTATGAAGATTGATGATGATCTGCGAGTCAACGCGTCGCCAAGTTTGAGCGCGGACCTTAAATCCGTACTCGGCCCCGACTGCCTCGTTTCTTAGCAGCAAGTTAATAGTGCGCTTGCGCGAGCCATTTAAGTTTAGAATGGCGGCGTGAGCCAGCAACCAGTAATTCGCACCCTGGACCTGCGGGGCGCCAATCCAACTCTGGCTGAATATAGAAATCTGCTGCCGCGCGCAGCTATGGATATTTCACAAGCGCTGGTGGCAATCGAGCCCATCCTTGAATCAGTTCGATTGGGTAACGAAGAGACGCTGCGCGAGTTGGCCCTGAAGTTTGATGGCGTAAAGCCAGATCAGATTCGTGTGCCACAAAGTGCGATCGACCAGTCTCTGAAAGAACTCGACCCAGCGGTACGTGCTGCCTTGGAAGTAAGTATCGAACGAGTTCGCAAAGTTCACCAGACCCAAGTGCTCGACTCTGTCACCGAAGAGGTCGTGCCTGGCGCTACCATCACACATCGACAAATCCCGATTGATCGAGTGGGGCTTTATGTTCCAGGTGGCAATGCTGTCTATCCGAGTTCAGTAGTGATGAATGTTGTCCCGGCCCAAATCGCACGCGTCGCTAGCATCGCGGTTGCATCTCCGGCTCAGAGAGAATTTAACGGCCTGCCGCACCCAACAATTTTGGCAGCCTGCGCTCTCCTTGGAGTCAACGAGGTTTATGCAGTCGGGGGAGCTCAGGCAATCGCGATGTTTGCTTATGGAGTCACCGGACTCTGCGAACCAGTCAACCTGGTCACTGGCCCAGGCAACATTTATGTTGCTGCGGCTAAGCGCGCGCTGCGCGGAATAATCGCCATCGATTCTGAAGCCGGACCGACCGAGATCGCCGTGATTGCTGATGACTCCGCCCGAGCAGTCGATGTTGCTGCCGATCTCATCTCACAGGCAGAACACGACGTTCATGCAGCCGCAGTTTTAATCACACCATCGCAAGAATTGGCGCGCGCTGTTGAAAGTGAATTAGAGAAGCGAGTAGCACTCACCAAGCATTCAGAACGAATTCGACGTTCACTCCATGGAATTCAATCCGCGATCGTTCTCGTTGGAGATGTGGATCAGGCAATTGCGGTCGCCAATGCATACGGCGCCGAACACCTTGAAATTCAGGTTGACCCACTCGACGCGACTGCAGCTCGTATTCGTAATGCTGGCGCAGTCTTTTTAGGTCGTTTCACTCCGGTCTCACTCGGCGACTACGCGGCTGGATCAAACCACGTCTTGCCTACCGGTGGTTGCGCCTGTCACTCCAGCGGCTTATCGGTGCACACCTTCCTTAAAGGCGTGAACTTTATTTCATACGATCAGAGCGCATTTAGCGATGTTGCCCACACTGTTATCACTCTCGCCAATGCCGAGGATCTACCTGCTCATGGGCAAGCTATGAGCGCTCGGTTTGAAGAGTAAAGATTAAGGGAGTACGTAAAAATGGTACGAGCATCGAGTAATGGAGTGGCCTGGCCCTATTGGTTGCCGCTACGTCCTGACCTAAAAGGGATCTCGCCGTATGGTGCGCCACAGATTGACAATGTCATTGCGCTTAATACAAATGAAAATCCATTTGAGCTTCCTTCCGAGGTTGTCTCCGCAATTACTGCACGGATTGCAGATGTGGTGAAAGATCTCAATCGTTATCCAGACCGAGATGCGGTAGAGCTTCGCACCAAACTAGCGTCATACATCACCAACTCGACCGGTGTTGATGTCACCGCAGATAATATTTGGGCAGCTAATGGTTCAAATGAAATTTTGCAGACGCTGTTTCTTGCGTGTGGTGGAAACCAGAGCCTGGCTCTCGGTTTTACACCGTCCTATTCTGTCCATCCGTTGATTGCACAGATCACCAAGACTCCATGGATTGCAGGAACTCGTAGCGAAGATTTTGTCATCGATATCACTGCTGCAAAAAACCTCATCAAGGAAAAATCGCCCAAGCTAGTTTTCCTGACAACGCCAAATAATCCCTCGGGCACCCTCACCGCACTCTCTGATATCAAAGAGCTGGCTGAAGCCACACAAAAGATCGATGCGCTTCTTATTGTTGATGAGGCCTACGCCGAGTTTTCTTCGGAGAGTTCAGCCATCACCTTGCAAGCCGATTACCCACACGTCGTCGTTGTTCGGACCATGAGTAAAGCCTTCGCATTTGCAGGAGCGCGCCTGGGATATCTCGTTGCGCATCCTGCAGTAGTCAATGCAGCCCTCATCACTAGGCTTCCGTATCACCTCAGCTCACTCGTTCAAGCTGCGGCATCGGTGGCCTTGGATTTCTCTGATCGACTCCATGGCGAAGTAGAAACCTTGATTTCCGAGCGCGATCGGGTGGCTGCCGCCATCACCGATGCTGGCTTCAAGCCAGAGGCGTCCGCCGCTAACTTCATCCTGTTCACCGGCTTTAGCCAGGAGAGCGCCGAGGTCTGGCAGTTCTTCCTCGACCGCGGAATTTTGATTCGAGATAATGGGTTGCGGGGATACCTACGTGTCACAATTGGCACCCCCGATGAAAACGATCGGTTTATCGCAGCGCTGCGAGAGCTTTCCACCAGAGATGAGTAATCAGAGAATGAGCGCACTTCGAGTAGCAAAAGTAGAACGCACCACCAAAGAGTCTTCGGTCTTGGTCGAACTCAATCTGGATGGTTCTGGGCTGATTGATATCCAAACCGGAGTTCCGTTCTACGAGCACATGATGTCTCAACTGGGAAAGCATGCAGGCTTTGATTTAACTATTAAGACAACTGGTGATGTCGATGTCGATTCGCACCACACCGTTGAAGACACCTCACTCGCATTCGGTCAAGCTCTTCGAGAAGCTCTCGGCGACAAAGCTGGGATCCGACGCTTTGGCGATGCGATGGTTCCACTCGATGAAGTTCTCGTTCAAGCCGCCGTGGATCTTTCTGGTCGGCCATACCTGGTACATCGTCAACCAGAAATTGTGGAATTGATTGGCACTTTCGACACCACGCTTGGTCGACATATTTGGGAATCAATCGTGGCTGAGGCACGTATCGCGTTACACGTTCGTGTTCTCGAAGGTCGGAATGCTCATCACGTCTTTGAAGCACAATTTAAAGCAGTAGCACGCGCGCTGCGTGATGCAGTCGCTATTGATGGTCGAGTGAGCGGAATTCCTTCAACTAAGGGTGTTCTTTGATAGCGATTCTCGATTACGGATCGGGAAACCTACGCTCGGCCCAACGAGCATTTGAACGTACTGGGCACGAAGTTCGGATCACCTCTGATTCCGAGATCGCACAGATCGCTGATGGCCTAGTGGTTCCTGGCGTAGGAGCATTTGGAGCGTGTATGCAACAACTCCGTGCTGCTGGGGGCGATGCGATTATCACCGAACGCATCAACGCGAATAAGCCGGTTTTAGGAATTTGTGTAGGAGCACAAATTCTCTTCGCTCGCGGATCTGAAAAAGGGCTGCACGACGGGCTAGGTATTTTTGATGGGGAAGTGGCGCAGCTCAATGCCCCGATACTTCCGCATATGGGATGGAACACCGTGACGAGCTCGCCTGATTCTCGATTATTACAAGGACTCGATGGTGCCTCGCTCTACTTTGTGCACTCGTATGCCGCAACAAGCAACGTAGCTGATGCCACAATTTCGTGGTCGGAATATGGCGAGCGATTTATTGCCGCAATCGAACGCGGCTGTGTCAGTGCAACTCAGTTTCATCCGGAGAAGAGCAGCGAGAACGGGGCGCGACTTATTAAGAATTGGGCAGAGACGCTATGAGTACTCAGAAGAAGTTAGAGCTATTGCCGGCTATCGATGTGAAAGGCGGTTTAGCGGTTCGCCTGGTGCAAGGTGAACTTTCGGCCGAGAGTCAGTATGGCTTGCCGATTGAAGTCGCTCGCGAGTTTGTCCAGGCTGGTGCAGAGTGGATTCACCTCGTGGATTTAGATGCCGCCTTTGGTATCGGTTCAAATGCTTCGCTTCTAGAAGAAGTGATCAAGAGCGTGGAGATTAAAGTTGAACTCTCCGGTGGAATTCGCGACGACGAATCACTGCGCCGAGCACTTGCTACTGGATGCACACGCGTCAATCTTGGCACCGCTGCTTTGGAAGATCCTGAGTGGACCGCGCGAGTGATCTCAGAATTTGGTGATCGAATCGCCGTGGGTCTTGATGTGCGCGGCCATACCTTGGCAGCGCGTGGTTGGACGAAAGCGGGCGGTGATCTCTTTGAAACCATTGAGCGATTAGACCGTGATGGTTGTTCTCGCTACATCGTGACCGATGTTGCTAAAGATGGCACCCTCACGGGGCCCAATCTTTCGCTCTTGCGTGAAGTCTGCGCTGCAACCTCCAAGCCAGTTGTTGCCAGTGGCGGCGTCTCAACGCTGGATGATTTAGTGGCGTTACGAGAGTTGACTGCAATTGGTGTTGAAGGCGCAATTGTTGGTAAAGCGTTATATGCAGGTGCATTCACCCTCGAGGCAGCGCTTTCGGTAAGCGGCTCCTAAATGAGCGCTCGATTCGAAGTGAAGGGAGCGCCAGCTCGTCGCGTAATTCCTTGCCTTGATGTAGCAGGTGGTCGCGTCGTAAAAGGCGTTAACTTTAAGAATCTGGTCGACGCAGGTGATCCGGTTGAATTAGCAAAACTCTATGGCGAGGCCGGAGCGGATGAGCTCACCTTTCTTGATATTTCAGCGTCGGTGGAAGAGCGTTCCACAACGTTGGAGATGGTTGCCAGAACAGCGGAGCAAGTTTTCATTCCGCTCACAGTTGGCGGCGGAATTCGAGAAGCAAGCGACGTTAATGCGCTACTGCGTGCAGGCGCTGACAAGGTAAGCGTGAACACAGCCGCAATTGCCCGACCTGAACTCATCAATGAAATTGCGGATCGTTTCGGTAATCAAGTGTTGGTGATTTCCATCGATGCCAGACGCGGCCCAACTCCGTCGGGGTATGAAGTGACAACTCATGGCGGTCGACAGGGGACCGGGATCGATGCACTCGTGTGGGCACAGGATGCAACAGCTCGTGGCGCCGGCGAAATCCTTCTCAATTCGATGGATGCTGATGGCACTAAGAGTGGCTATGACCTTGAGATGCTTGCTGCAGTGCGAGAGGTCAGTCACGTTCCACTGATCGCTAGTGGTGGAGCGGGCGAGCTTGCCGATTTTGGTGCTGCCCTTGCGGCAGGTGCCGACGCTGTCTTGGCGGCTAGCGTCTTTCATTTTGGAACCCTCACGATCCCGCAAGTAAAAGAGTATCTAGGGCAGCAGGGATATTCGGTTCGCCGCTAACCAGCTTTACGGCAGAATAAGGTTGTGAGCGGCTCAGATTCAACAGCAATTCCAGCAGAGATCGCAGAGCGCTTTGCTCGCGGGGAGTTGATCGCGGCTATCGCGCAAGAAGTCAAGACCAATGACGTACTGATGTTGGCATGGATGAATCAGGAAGCACTGCTTAAGACTGTGGAAACCGGAGTAGTGACCTATTGGAGTCGTAGCCGCAATGTGCTCTGGATTAAAGGAGCTACTTCCGGAAATTCACAGGAGTTAGTCGATCTTCGTTACGACTGTGATGGCGATGCCTTGTTGCTAAGAGTCATTCAACATGGAGCTGCCTGCCATACCGGAACCCATTCTTGCTTCACCAATCAGATCGAACGTAACGTTGTGAGCGGTGAAAGTAATGAATGATCGCGAGATTACCCTCGAAGAGTTTCGTGAGTATGCGAAGAGTTTTAACGTTATCCCGGTTGCCCGTAAATATTTGGCCGACACCTATACGCCGCTATCGCTCTATAAGAAATTAGCAGGCACTAGGGCTCGCACCTTTCTCTTGGAATCAGCAGAGCATGGTGGAGTCTGGTCGCGCTACTCATTTATCGGTGTGAATTCCCAAGCGGTGCTTACCGAGCAGAGCGGTAAAGCGGTGTGGCTTGGAACGATGCCCAGTGGTGCGCCAACCGGGATTGATCCACTCGAAGCACTTGCCATCGCAGCCTCACATCTTCGCTCACCTGAAATACCTGGATTACCGCCACTGACGGGTGGCTTGGTCGGTTATGCCGGTTACGAAATCGTCCGCAGGTTAGAGCGTTTGCCTGAACTGGCACAGGCCGATCTGCAACTACCAGAGATCGCATTCATGTTGACCAGTGATCTTGCTGTCCTTGATCACATCGAAGGCACACTCACTCTTATTTGCAATGCCATCAACTGGGATGGCAGCGCTGATCGCGTTGATGAAGCGTATGCAGCCGCGCAAGAAAGACTCTCGCACCTAGAAGCAACTTTGAAAACGTCTCGAGAGGAGGAGCTGCTTTCACCGCTTAGCAAAAGCGCACCAGAGTACCTTCGCAAGACCACCTCCGAGGAGTACTGCCGCAGCGTTGAAGCAATCAAAGAAGAGATCAGAAGTGGTGAGGCTTTCCAGGTTGTACTTTCGCAACGATTTGAGATGGAGTGCCACGCCGATCCACTTGAGGTTTATCGAGCGCTGCGAGTTTCTAATCCAAGTCCGTATATGTATTTGTTTAGATTCGATGACGATGTATCAGTGGTCGGTTCTAGTCCAGAAGCACTCGTAAAAATTCATGGTGATGAGATCATGATTCATCCGATTGCTGGCACCAGACCTAGGTCGGATGATCCTGAGCGGGATGCTGCTCATGCGCAAGAATTACTGGCTGATCCCAAAGAACGTGCCGAGCACCTGATGCTGGTAGACCTTGGCCGCAATGACCTTGGCCGAGTATCCACCCCAGGTAGTGTTGAAGTTGTTGAGTTCATGAACATCGAACGTTATTCCCACGTGATGCATATCGTCTCTACTGTCATTGGAAAATTAGCACCGACCAAGAGCGCGGTCGATGCGTTGCTTGCGGTATTTCCGGCAGGCACACTCTCTGGCGCTCCAAAGCCGCGCGCTATGGAGATCATCGAAGAGCACGAACCCACCAGACGCGGCCTCTATGGCGGAACAATTGGCTACCTAGATTTCCGCGGGAATGTTGATACCTGTATTGCCATCCGCACTGCGCTGATCACCAAAGGCATGGCATACGTTCAGGCTGGTGCTGGAATTGTGGCCGATTCGGTGGCTGCGAGTGAAGATGCGGAATGCCAAAACAAGGCGGCTGCCGTACTTGGCGCAATAGCGAGTGCAAATGCGCTGCGGGGGAGATAGATGATTATTGTTAAATTGTTGATCCTGTTGGCTATTTTCGCGCTGGTAGTTTTTCTCTCGATTCGGTTAGTTAAGCGCGGCCTCTCTAAGCGCTATGAACCAAGAGCTCGAACCCCGTGGAGCGCATTGAGTGAAGGCGAGGATCCAACGCTATGAGCACCGCGCTTGAAGCAATTGTGGCGGGAGTGCTTGAGGATCTCGAGGAACGCAAAGTCTCGATTTCAGAGCTGATGGCGCGCGTTGAAGCCGCGCCAACTGTGCGCGATGCAGCTGCTGCGTTGGCAACGCCTGGAACCCAAGTAATTGCCGAAGTGAAGCGCTCGTCTCCTAGCAAAGGCGCGTTGGCACAGATCGCTGATCCAGTGGCACTTGCCAGCGAATATGAAGCAGGTGGAGCAGCCGTCATTAGCGTGTTGACGGAGCGTCGTCGATTTAGCGGTAGCAATAACGATCTGGTTCAGGTTCGCTCGGAAATTTCGATCCCAGTATTGCGTAAAGATTTTATTGTCACCGAGTACCAAGTATTAGAAACTCGCTCACTTGGCGCCGACCTGATGCTTCTGATTGTGGCATCGCTCTCTGATTCAGAGCTCCGCGATTTCTATCAGATGGCAACAGAGCTAGGAATGAACGTGCTCATCGAAGTCCATGACGAGAGCGAACTCGAGCGAGCGGTCGCGCTTTCACCAAAAATAATTGGAGTGAATTCACGCAATCTGAAAACTCTTGAAATCCAGAGCGATGCATTTACTCGCCTTATCCCAATGATTCCTGCCGAGATCATCAGAGTCGCCGAGTCGGGAATATCCGCACGGAGCGAGGTAGCCGCAGCCGAGGCCGCTGGCGCAAAGGCAATCTTGGTAGGGGAGACCTTGGTTAAATCTGGTAATCCGAAGGCGACGATCGCCGAACTGCTCGGACAATAGGCTGCTGGTAGGTTTGGCTTATGAGCACTTCTGCTAGCACGGAGATCCTTGGCCACTTTGGCCCGTACGGCGGCAGATTTGTGCCGGAAGCTCTTATCGCTGCGCTCGACGAACTTACTGCGGCTTATGAAGCTGCAATTGTTGATCCAGAATTCCAACGCGAATTAGCGGAATTGCACCGCACCTACACGGGGCGCCCTAGCATCATTACGGAAGCTAAGCGCTTTTCCCAGTATGCAGGCGGAGCGAAAATCTTGCTCAAGCGCGAAGACCTCAATCACACCGGTTCGCACAAAATTAATAACGTGCTTGGACAGGCTCTCCTTGTTAAAAAGATGGGCAAGAAGCGGATCATCGCCGAGACCGGTGCAGGGCAACATGGTGTTGCCTCTGCAACTGCAGCCGCATTGATGGGTCTTGAGTGTGTTGTATATATGGGCGAGGAAGATACAAAGCGCCAGTCGCTCAACGTTGCTCGAATGAAACTTTTAGGCGCAGAAGTTGT
>Ga0007852_1000135_pt1 | contig 23746 bp, 22 predicted proteins | sample CryBogCBH28Sep08_FD_71227 | JGI IMG/M metagenome (GOLD analysis project Ga0007852, IMG submission 71227) | Freshwater microbial communities from Crystal Bog, Wisconsin, USA - CBH28Sep08 | ecosystem: Environmental > Aquatic > Freshwater > Lake | place: Crystal Bog, Wisconsin, USA | collected...
ACTTGATCATCCATGCGGAAGAAGGTGGAGTTATCTACGACGACCGCGCCGCGAGCTGCAGCAATAGGTGCCCATTCGCCCGCAATGTCATCTGGAGTATCAAACATCGCGATATCGATGCCATCAAAGGCCTCTGGTGAGATCGCAACGACTTCAACTTCTTCGCCGCGAACCATCAGCTTCTTGCCAGCGCTACGAGCAGATGCGATCAGACGAATCTCGCCGTAGACATTCGGACGCTTGGTCAAAATATCAAGCATCACAGTTCCGACAGCGCCGGTAGCTCCGACTACTGCAAGTGAAGGTAGCTTCTTACTCATCGTCCGGTTCCTCCATATACAACGGCTTCATCTTCTGAATCTAGATCGAAAGCGGTGTGGGCTGCTTTCACGCCCTTCTCTAAATCGGTATCGCGCAGGATTACCGAGATACGAATTTCGGAGGTCGAAATCATTTCGATATTCAAACCAGCATCTGCCAGACAAGCAAAGAATGTTGCAGTCACACCTGGGTGCGAACGCATTCCTGCGCCGACCAAAGAGAGCTTTCCGATTTGATCGTCGTACTGGATCGATGCATAACCGATCTCGCCTTGAATCTCTTTAAGAAGCGCAATCGCTTCTGGACCATCTGCCTTAGGGCAGGTGAAGGAAATATCAGTGAGACCAGTTGCTGCAGCAGAGACGTTCTGCACGATCATGTCGATGTTGATATCGGCATCTGCGATCGCCTGGAAGATGCGCGCTGCAATTCCCGTGCGATCAGGAACACCAACAATGGTGACCTTCGCTTCGCTCTTATCGTGTGCGATACCGCTGATAATCGCTTGTTCCATATCGGTTGCTCCTTCTGGATGGTATTTAACAATCCATGTGCCTTCGTGATTTGAAAATGATGATCGAACGTGAATAGGAAGATCGAATCGACGCGCATACTCAACGCAACGCAAGTGCAGAACTTTTGCGCCACTGGCTGCAAGTTCCAACATCTCTTCATAGGTAACAGTTGTTAGCTTGCGAGCAGAAGGAACAACGCGTGGGTCGGCGCTGTAGACGCCATCAACGTCGGTATAAATTTCACAGACATCTGCTTCGAGAGCTGCAGCGAGCGCAACAGCAGTTGTGTCTGATCCGCCGCGACCAAGAGTTGTCACATCGTTGGTATCGCTTGAGATTCCTTGGAAGCCAGCAACGATGGCAATGTGTCCGGTGCTAAGCGCTTCTTGAATGCGACCAGGAGTGACATCGATGATGCGCGCTTTTCCGTGAGTGCTGTCGGTGATCACGCCAGCTTGTGAACCAGTGAAGGACATCGCCTCGTGACCCAAGTTGCCGATCGCCATAGCGAGGAGCGCCATCGAAATTCGCTCACCCGCGGTCAGCAACATATCTAGCTCACGGCCTGTTGGCATTGGTGATACCTGATTCGCCAGATCAATCAGCTCATCGGTGGTATCGCCCATAGCGGAGACAACGACACAGACCTGGTGGCCAGCCTTCTTGGTGGCCACGATCCGGTTGGCGACTCGCTTTAGCCCTTCGGCATCCGCGACGGAAGAGCCGCCGTATTTCTGCACAATCAAACTCATGGCTCGATTTTGACAGAGATATCTCGCTGGGGGCAGTAATAAGGGAAAAATCTCACATATCAAGACACGGGTACGTATCAATATTTGAGACAAAAGTCAGTTTTGTCCAAGACAGGCTTTAAGCGAGGTTAATTGATAGTTCTGCGACCCTCAAAAGCTCGGCCCAAGGTGACCTCATCGGCATATTCAAGGTCTCCGCCCACAGGAAGACCGGAAGCCAAGCGGCTCACCTTGATTCCTAGCGGCTTGATCTGGCGGATCAAATAGGAGGCCGTTGCTTCGCCTTCCAAGTTCGGATCGGTCGCAATGATGACTTCTTGAATATTGGTATCGCCTAAACGCACCATCAATTCGCGGATGCGTAGGTTCTCAGGTCCGATGCCATCGATCGGTGAGATCGCTCCACCGAGCACGTGATACGTCCCGCGAAATTCCCGAGTCTTTTCAATCGCCATCACATCTTTTGATTCTTCGACTATGCAGATGGTGGAGTTCTCGCGGCGAGGATCGCGACAAATCTTGCAGAGCTCTTCTTCGGAAATATTGCCACATTGAGTACAGAACTTCACGCGCTCTTTTACAGTGCGAAGCACATCGGCCAATCGAGACACATCTACTCGCTCAGATTGAATAATGTGGAAAGCAATTCGTTGCGCTGACTTCGGTCCGATTCCGGGCAGGCGGCCAAGCTCGTCAATCAGATCTTGGATCGCGCCTTCATACATGGCTTACTTCTCGAATTCTTTAATCACTTGTGCGCCGAGTTCACGCGCCAAGAGAGCGGTACCAGTAAGGGCGTCGGCATCATCGTGTTCTTCGACGGTGCGTTCGGCAACTGGCGCGTTGATTGAGCCATCGACAATAACTTCGATTGCCAAGTTAAGGCCAGTGACATCGGTGAAAGCAGCGCGCAAAATCTCTTCGCTGCCGCTTCGCACAAATGAATCACGCGCACCAGAATTAACAATTGCAATGGTGATTGCCTTTTCATCAACGGCAAGTACTTGTGCGCTAGCAGCAAGCAGTGACCAGGTAAGGCGACGGCGCTTCTTTACGTTTTCAATAACATCTGGCCACAGTCTGCGTAGTGCGGCGATATCAACTGGTCCACTGATCGGTGCAGCAGGCGTGGAAGGTGCAGCAGGCGCTGCTGCCTTAGGAGCGGCGCTCTTAGGCGCTTCAACTTTTGGAGCCTCAACCTTTGCTGCTTCAACTTTTGGTGTTGGGTTTGGTGCAACAGGTTGCGGGGCTACTGGGGCCGCGACTGGTGCTGCAGGTGCAAGATCTGAAATAGGAGTGTGAGCAACTAAATTCACACCGCGCTCTAGTCGTTCGATACGTGCAATCACTGCTGCATCATCGCCCGCAGGAAGCAGAATACGGCCGCAAATAAGCTCCAGAATCAATCGAGGCGCAGTAGCACCGCGCATCTGTGTGAGGCCATCGGCGGTGATATCCGCAGCGCGCATAAGTGTTGCTGCGCCAATCAGATTGGCTTGAGTAGCCATGCGCTCGAGTTGATCTTGCGGATACTCACGCAACAACTGCGATGCCTTCTCTTTGGTAGCGCCGACAATAATTAAATCGCGCAACCGCTCTAAGAAATCTTGAGTGAAGCGTCGTGGGTCTAAGCCCGATTCGATCACGCTATCAATTGCGGCAAACATAGTTGCGCCATCGCGAGCGGCTAGCGCATCGATTGCCTCATCTAGAAGCGCGCCATCTGTGAATCCAAGAAGTTGAACAGCGATCTCGTAAGTGACGCCATCTTTACCTGCTCCTGCGAGCAATTGGCCAAGTATCGAAAGCGCATCGCGAACCGAACCGCCACTGGCACGAACTACAAGCGGGATTACGCCCTTGGCAACTTTGATGCCTTCTTGTTTGCAGATGCTCTCGAGGTGATCTCCCAAAATTCCAGGTGGAACCAATCGGAATGGGTAGTGGTGAGTACGAGATCGAATCGTGCTAATTAATTTATCTGGCTCTGTTGTTGCGAAAATAAAAATTACATGTGGTGGTGGTTCTTCTACGACTTTGAGCAACGCGTTTGCAGCGCCGGGTCCAAGTTGGTGCGCCTCATCAATGATGTAGATCTTGTAGCGAGATTGCACTGGGGCGAAGAAAGCTTTGTCGCGTAAGTCGCGGGCATCATCAACTAATCCATGAGTTGCTGCGTCGAGCTCCATAACATCGATAGAACCAGGACCGTTCGCAACTAAGTCTTTGCACGATTGACATTCACCACATGGATTTGGTGTTGGGCCTTTTTCGCAATTAAGGCTCCGTGCCATGATGCGAGCGCTCGATGTTTTACCGCAACCACGAGGTCCGCTAAAAAGATATGCGTGATGAATCGCGCCAGATGCGAGCGCATTAGAGAGTGGGGTAGTCACATGCTCTTGACCGATTACTTCGCCAAATGTCGAAGGTCGATACTTGCGATAGAGAGCGAGTGACACGATTCTCCTTTAGTAAATGGGACCCCCCGCACACCCGCTAGAGCGGACCTACCCTTGCTGCCTTCCGGCCCTGGGGGAGTTCAGTACGGTAGCGCCGCACGGAGGATCTGAGGGTAATCATAGTTTCAACTCGCGCTAGGCTACGACCCGCAAGCCCTTAGGGCTCGCACCAGGAGAATTCGCATAGCGGCCGAGTGCGCACGCTTGGAAAGCGTGTAAAGGGCAACCTTTCGAGGGTTCAAATCCCTCATTCTCCGCCAGTTTTTTTATTACTTCATGACGCGAGCTAGCCAGCCCGCCAACACCAACATCAACGCTGGATAAGCCATGGCAACCGGAAGATTGATTGCTTGCGCCAGACCGCCCGTAACTGTTGGGCCAATGAAATAAGCACCAAGACCAATAATTCCGATTCTCGCCAACGCAACCGATGGTGCGATGCCAGGCAGCGAAGCAGCCGCAACCATCATTGCAGGAACCATCGGGCCGATACCCAACCCTGCAATTACAAAACCTAGGTCAGCAATAACAAGCGCAATGCTCTGATGAGAATGCGAAAGCGGAACAGCAATTGCTATTCCAAGTCCCATGGCAGCGCCGCCAATGTAACCGCCTAGTTTCACTGTTTTTACTGGGCCAAATTTTTCTAGAATTCGATCACCGCTCAAACGCGAAACAATCATGGCTAACGCGAAAGCACCGAAGCCGGTTGCATTCCAGCCTTTACCGATTCCCATATTTTCTTTAAGAAGAATGCCAGCCCAATCACTCACTGCACCTTCAGGGAGCAGCGCGCCAATCAGAGCAAATCCGATCAGCCACAAAATCAGATACTTGCGAGCGAAGAGTCTGATCGAACCCGTGGACTCGGCATCGCCTTTATGACCATCGGCCTCTTTTGGTAACACCTGCCGCACAGCAACCTGCATGACAAGAAGACCAATCACGCCTACGGCAAAGAGATTGGCGCGCGGTGAAATAAAGTGTGAAACAACTCCGCCAAAAACGGTTGCAACAAATGAACCAACAGACCAGAGGCCGTGGAAGTTAGACATGTAACGTTTTTCTAATATCTTCTCGATCGCAACCGCTTGCGTATTCACGCAGACATCGATGCCTACATATCCAAATGCCATCACAAAGAGTGATGGGCACATCGCGATTACTCGAGTCGTGGAGAGCGACATCAAAATGAGGCCAAGTGGCATCAGCAGCACAGAGAGTTTGAGGACTCGGGGCGAGCCCCACATGTGGACCAATCGGCCGCAGATCTGCGCGCTCAGAACCGCCCCAGTCGTAGAACTCAGCAGGATCAAGCCGAATTGGCCGTTGTTAACGCCGAGAGAGTGCTTAATCTCAGGAATTCGTGGGACCCAGGCCATGGAGAGAATTCCCATGACAAAGAAGATGGTCCACGTAGCATTTCGAGCGCGAATCGCAGCAACTCTCATAGCTATCTCCGATTTCGCTTCATACCCTAAAATAACACTCTCAGATCCGTTATTGATCGACTGAATAAGAAGGACACCGTGCCAAAAGCCTGGACAGATGATGCCCCGAAGCCACAAGTGCTCCAAGATCACGCGCACCTAAGGGATCCGCTCTCATACAAAATCAAGAAAGCTTTTCTCGGTAAGCCGCTGAACCGTCACTCGCTCTCGCATCAACGTCTCTCAAAAGTATTCGCTCTTGGAATTCTTTCATCCGACTGTATTTCCTCTGCGGCGTACGGAACAGAAAATATTCTCTACTACCTGCTTCCTGCCTTTGGTTTGGCCGGTTTTGGAATCTTGATGCCGATGACCTTTGTGGTCTTGGCAGTACTTCTTATCGTCACGCTTTCTTATCGCGAAGTAGTGATGGTCTACACCAAAACTGGTGGCTCCTATGTTGTTGCTCGAGATAACTTCGGAGTAGTTGTCGCACAGATCGCCGCAGTTGCGCTGATGTTGGATTACATCGTGACCGTTGCGGTGCAGACAGCTGCCGGAACTTCTGCGCTCACTTCCGCCTTCCCGAGCCTTGCTTCTTATTCCTTATTAATTACTCTCGGTGTTGTTGCGATTTTGTTCTACGGAAACCTCAAGGGCGTTAAGGAAGCTGGTCGAGTTTTCGCGGCTCCTACTTATCTCTTCGTTGGTTCCGTATTTATGGTGATCGTTGTCGGCATCTATCGCGAATTCGCGCACACCCTTCATCACGCACCAATTAACGCCGGCAATGTTGGCTTTGGTCATTCGCAGCAACTCATCACCTTTGCTTCAATTTTCGTCCTACTTAAAGCATTTGCGAACGGTGGATCTTCTCTTACCGGTCTAGAAGCAATCTCTAATGGTGTATCGCTCTTCAAAGCTCCTGAGGGGAATAACGCTCGTCGTACCACCGTGATCATGGCTACCATCTTGGGCTGTTTGGTTCTTGGCATCTCCTTCTTCGCTAAAGCTACCCACTCGATTCCTTATCTTTCAGGCACACCTACCGTTGTTTCACAGATCGCCGATGTCGTCTTTGGTCACGGCACCGTTGGTCATATCTTCTATCTCTTCGTTCAGTTCTCGACGATGTTGATTCTTTATACCGGCGCAAATACGCCATTTAGTGGCTTCCCATTCTTGATGAGCTTCATTGCCGAAGATGGCTTCTTGCCACGCCAGCTCACCAAGCGCGGACACCGGCTCGTGTTCTCAAACGGCATCATCTTCTTGACCATTGCATCATCGACCTTGCTGATTGTTATTGGTTCCAACGTGGCCAAGTTGATTGCCTTTTATGCGATCGGCGTATTCACTGGCTTCACCATGGCTGGTTATGGCATGGCCAAGCGCGCTTACACCCGTCGCGAAAATAGATGGCAACTCAAGTTCTTTATTAACTTCTTGTCGGGCAGCGTCTCACTCGCCGTTGTGATCATCTTCGCAATTGTTAAGTTCACCGAAGGCGCATGGCTGATCGTTCTTATCTTCCCAATCGCCACCCTTGCTCTCATTCGACTTAATCGTCAGTACCGAATGGAGCAATCCGCGCTCAAGATTAATCAGGACAACAATCAAGCCGTCACAATCTCGCGCCACGAAGTAACTGTTCTTGTTGACTCAGTCGATATCGCCACCGTTGGCGCAGTTCGCTACGCACGCAGCCTTAACCCTCGTTCACTTCAAGCGGTGCACTTTGTTATTGACGATCAGCACGCAGATGAAGTGAAGCGCGCGTGGATGGAAAATCCAGCTTTGGCCGATGTCTCACTTGAAATGATTGACTGCCCAGATCGTCGGTTGGCGAACGCGGCTGTTGATTACGCAATTCGAGCAACGATCTCTCCTGATGTTGAACTCACCTTGTTGTTGCCGCGCCGCGCTTACTCCGGCTTCCTCGGAAGATTGCTTCACGACCGTACTGCTGAAGCAATTGCTGCACCGATTTCACAATTACCTCGAGTGGTAGCAACCATCGTTCCATTCGATGTCGACAAGATTATTTCTGGCCGTCCGATTTATCATGACACGATTGCAGATCATGCACATGACGATGGTGGGGCTACAAAAACGGACGTTGTATCGCAGACACGTCGTGTTGATGATGAGCCGACAGTTCTGGAAACAAGTCATTACGCCGAAGATGTTCAACCAATTTCTACGGCCTCGTGGCGCCATCGCGCGCACGTCCGCGGCCACGTCACCTCGCTGCGCAGCTCTGCCGCAAATGCATCCCCACATGTAGAAGTTGAGATATGGGATCAAAGCGGTGGAATTACTTTGCAATTCATTGGTCGTCGCGAAGTAACTGGCTTAGAAATTGGTTCGACGATCTGCGCTGAAGGTATGGTCGGAGAGAACGAAGGTTCGCTCGTTATTCTCAATCCGTCCTACGAAATCATTATTTAAAACTGGCGGTGGCGGTGGGATTTGAACCCACGGTTGAGTTTCCCCAACACACGCTTTCGAGGCGTGCTCTTTAGGCCGCTCAGACACGCCACCAGAACGCAGATTACTCGGTTATCTCAAGTTACGAAAAAACTCCTGCAGTAGCTGGCTGCACTCTTGCTCCATAACGCCTGAAATCACTTCGGTGCTGTGCGGGCTTCGCGGGTCGCGCAATACATCCCAGACCGAACCCACCGCTCCAGCTTTCTCATCCCAGGCACCAAAGATCAGCGTCTTAATTCGTGACTGTGCAATTGCACCAGCGCACATCGCACATGGCTCAAGAGTGACGACCAAGGTGTGGCCATCAAGGCGCCAGTTTTTATTTGCTAGACCAGCTTCACGCAGGGCAACTACTTCCGCGTGCGCAGTGGGATCTGATTCTGCTTCACGTAAATTTTTTCCGACCCCGACAACCACGCCTTCAGGGTTTATTACTAACGCGCCAACCGGAACATCACCCGTCTGAAGTGCTTCTTCCGCCAAAGAGATGGCTTGAGCCATGTACTCGTTATGTTTTTTATCGATCATAAATTTCGTCGAACTGTTCACCAAAACCTAAACGATGGGCGAGCGCTGTGATCTGCTCTTCTGGATAAAGATCGAGATCATCACTCATGATCTCGAGTTCCATTGCGTTCACGCCAAGATCGGTGAGCAACGAGATATCGCCACCAGGCTGTGGCTCGTCATCTTCATCTGGGAATGGCAGATCGAGCATGTCAATGATATCGGCTGCGATTTCATACTCGGCCGAGTATGTGACATCACTCAACATAATTTGCAGTTGGGCACCCAGTGCGCGCGCAACAATAAAGAATTCTTCATCGATTGCAATCAGCGCTACTGCGCCACCATTGGTCTGCTGACCCTTAAGGAGCTCCACAATCTCGGAGAGATCTCGGGTTCCCATGAGACGGGAAACACTCCAGACGCCATCTTCATGCCATGCAATAACGCCGAAGTCATCGTCGTTGATCGCTTGCTCATGTGATCCTTCGTGGGTGTCCATAACCACATTCTTTCACCCTTTAGAGACTAGCGACAAGGTCGAGGAGCCACTGTAAAGTGCAGTTATGAAAGTTCACGTCTCCGACCATCCGCTGATTACCCATAAAGTCACAGTTCTCAGAGATGAAAAGACTCCTTCCTCTATCTTTCGTGAGTTGATCAGCGAGATCGTGACGCTCCTCGCTTACGAAGCAACTCGCGATGTAAAAGTAGTTCCGACTACCGTGCAGACTCCCGTAGCTGCTGCAGAAGGCGCGCTCCTCGCAAAACCTGATCCAGTAGTAATTCCAATCTTGCGCGCTGGTCTGGGCATGTTGGATGGCATGGTCCGATTAATCCCATCTGTCCAAGTCGGTTTTCTTGGCATGGTCCGTGATGAAAAGACACTTCAGGCATCTACCTATGCCAATCGTCTTCCTGCCGATCTGCATGACCGGCACTGCTTCTTGCTCGATCCCATGCTCGCAACTGGCGGTACCTTGATTGCTGCGATCCACTACTTGGTGGACCTCGGTGCAACCGAGATCACCGTGATCTGCATAATCTCGTCGCCTGAAGGAATTGCCGCACTAGAGAAAGAATTGAGCAGCCTGGCAGATTCGGTGAAAGTCACCGTTCTTACCGCTGCGCTTGATACCAAATTAAACGAAAAGGGATATATCGTTCCAGGCTTGGGCGATGCCGGCGATCGTCTGTATGGAGTTGTGTAATGGCTAGTACCAGTCCTGGATATGCAATCACTATTCGCGTTGATGGCCCACCTTCGGCCCAACCGGTAGCAGAAATTACTGCCGCGATCACCGCGGCTGGTGCAAGCATCACAGCGCTCGACGTTGTTGAATCATTTATCGATCGCGTTGTCGTTGACGTTTCCTGCGATGCCCACGACTCCGAGCACGCCGAACGCATCACCGCTGCGATTGCAGAAAATCCGTTGCTCACCGTTCGCAAAGTAAGCGACCGTACCTTTCTATTACACCTCGGTGGCAAGATCGAAGTTCACTCAAAAGTTCCGCTGAAAACTCGTGATGATCTCTCGCGCGCTTACACACCTGGCGTTGCCCGAATTTCACAAGCCATTGCCGCAGATAAAGAAGATGCGCGCCGCCTCACTATTAAGCGCAACACTGTCGCTGTCGTCACCGATGGTTCTGCTGTGCTCGGGCTCGGCAACATCGGCCCAGAAGCCGCACTTCCTGTCATGGAAGGTAAGGCTGCTCTCTTCAAGCGATTCGCCGATGTTGATGCCTGGCCTGTCTGCCTTGATACCCAAGATGTCGATGAGATCGTTCGCACGGTTCAGATCATCGCTCCGGTCTATGGCGGAATTAACCTAGAAGATATCTCTGCGCCGCGCTGCTTTGAAGTTGAACGTAGATTGCGCGAACTTCTCGATATTCCAGTGTTCCATGACGATCAACACGGCACCGCGATCGTTGTATTGGCAGCGCTCAGCAATGCGCTCAAGCACGTCAAGAAAAATATTGGCGATGTAAAGATTGTGATGTCAGGTGCCGGAGCTGCAGGTACTGCAGTTGCTCGCCTGCTCGTTGCTTCTGGTGCAAAAACAATTATCGGATTCGATAAAGATGGTGTTGTGCGCGAGGCAAAGCCCGACGATGACGTCATGCGCAAATGGTTTGTAGATCACTGCAATCCCGGTGACTTCAACGGAACCATCTCCGAAGCGATGGTCGGAGCCGATGTCTTTATCGGCGTGAGCGCTCCAAATGTTCTCAAAGAGGACGACATCAAGGCTATGAATAGCGGAGCGATTGTTTTCGCGTTAGCTAACCCCGACCCAGAGATCGACCCAGCAATTGCTCGCAAATATGCGGCAGTGGTTGCAACTGGTCGCAGCGATCACCCCAATCAGATCAACAACGTCTTAGCATTCCCAGGAATTTTCCGCGGTTTGCTCGATGGTCGAATTCACAAGATCACCGATGAGATGTTAGTTGCCGCTGCAACAGCTATTGCCGAATGTGTTTCGGCAGAACAACTCAACTCCAACTTCATCATCCCAAGTGTTTTTGATTCCCGAGTCGTCAGTAGCGTTGCTGCTGCAGTGAGAGGCGCCAGTAAGTGAGATCAACGGTGATAAAACACCGTAATTTCCCCTCAATTCAGGCTCTTTATCGCTAGCCATGCCATTTGAGATTGTTCTCGGTTAAGATCAGCCCATGGCCTTTATCGCGCGTCACGATCGCACGATGTTTGATGGCCGAGATATTTTTTATTACGACAGCACCGAGCGCGAACGCACCGCTGTCGATCAGCGCGAATTCGAAGAACGCCCTAAGCCTGCGCAACTTCGTTTGGATTTATTAACTAACGAGTGGATCGCGGTCGCTTCACACAGACAAACGCGAGCATTCTTGCCACCCAAGGAGCTCTGCCCGCTCTGCCCAACAACATCTGATCTCAAGACCGAAATTGCTGATAAAGATTTTGAAGTCGTAGTTTTTGAAAATCGTTCTCCTTCGTTTGCCGCGCCTGATGCTGGTTGGACAATGGCGCAGGATGAAGGCATCAACACCGAAATTCACCAAGCCGCTGGTCGCTGCGAAGTTGTGGTCTTCTCTGATCAACACGAAGGTAGCTTCGGAAGTCTTCCGCTTGAGCGGATGAGAACCGTTCTTGAAGCATGGCGAGATCGCACGCGCGAGATTTCGAAACTTCCTTATGTTGAACAGGTATTTGTCTTTGAAAATCGTGGTGAAGAAGTTGGTGTGACCCTTAATCACCCACACGGTCAAATTTATTCATACCCATTTGTCACACCGCGTACCACCAAGATGCTCGATGTTGCCCAAAAGTATCTGGCTAAAACCGGCCGTCCGCTTCTCACCGATATCATCGATCGAGAGATCAACGATCAAACCCGCATCGTCGCTCAAAACGAACACTGGATCGCGTACGTTCCATTCGCGGCGCGCTATCCGTTTGAAATCCACGTTGCTCCTAAGAACTTTGTTCCAGATCTCGCTGCGCTAAGCGATGAGGTCGCCGATGCCTTCCCTGAGATTGCGAAAGAAGTTCTGCTTCGACTCGATGGCGTATTCGGTATCCCGATGGCCTATATCGCAGCGTGGCATCAAGCACCGGTGCGAGTCGGACGCGATGCTCTTGGACTGCATTGGCAAGTAACAAGTATTCGCCGCGCACCTGGCAAGCTGAAGTATCTAGCGGGATCTGAATCGGCGATGGGCGCATTCATCATGGATTTGGCCCCCGAACAAGCCGCGCAATCACTGCGCGATGTTCAACTCTAATTAGAGGTTAAGTTCAAGCCACTCTTCTTCTAGAGCTGCATGTTCGCTCTGCAAATTCTCTAATTCGGCATTGAGTTCAGCAAGCTTGGCATAGTCAGTGGCGTGAGTATCGAGCTCCTGCTTAATTGCTTCGATCCGCTCTAACCTGCGCTCCATCTGTTTCTCGATGCGAGCGATCTCTTTCTTGAGCGCCTTCTCTTCCACGATGCTGAGCTTTTGCTTCACTTCTGAACTCTTCTTGCCTGTGTTCTGGTCAGAATTCAGTCGAGCGAAACGCAGCTCTAAATACTCATCAATTCCTCGAGGCAGATCTCGAATCGCTTTATCGCCAGTCAGTCCCACGAAACGATCGCAGACGCGCTCCAAAAAGTAACGATCGTGCGAAATAACAAGCAGTGTTCCAGCAAAAGAGTCGAGTAGATCTTCTAGCGCTGTAAGGGTTTCGACATCAAAGTCATTTGTAGGCTCATCGAGTAAAAGCACATTGGGGCTGTCCATAAGTAAGCGCGTGAGTTGCAGCCTGCGACGCTCACCACCGGATAAATCTCCTACCGGAGTCCACTGCTGATCTTTGTTAAAACCCAGCCGTTCACAGAGCTGCGAGGCAGAGAGTTCCTTGCCGTTGCCGAGCTCTACTCGAGTCGCAACTTTCTCGACCGCTTCCAATACTCGCCACTTAGGATCTAACTCTTCTAAGTGTTGCGACAAGAAGGCAGGCTTCACCGTGACGCCGGTAACTAACTTTCCAGCGCTGAGCTTATGTTCACCGCTGAGCGCACGAATCAGCGTGGTCTTACCTGCGCCATTTACTCCCACAATTCCGATTCGATCGCCAGGGCCAATATTCCAATAGACGCTATCGAGAAGTTCTAGCTCGCCTGCGTTAATTGATGCTTGGTGAAGTTCATAGACCGTATTGCCTAACCTGTTTGCCGCGAAGTTGAGCAGCTCGGCTTCGTTACGAGGAGGCGGTTCGTTTGCGATCAGCGTATTTGCGGCTTCAATTCTAAATTTTGGTTTCGCGGTTCTGGCTGGTGCGCCACGGCGTAGCCAGGCCAACTCTTTGCGGATCAACATGTTCCGCTTGCCATCTTCCACACTTGCTTGACGAGCGCGTTCTGCCTTAGAAAGCACGAATGCGGAGTAACCACCTTCATACTCCAAGACCTTGCCATCGACTACTTCCCAAATATTTTCTGCGACCTCATCCAAGAACCAGCGATCGTGAGTGATCACTACTACCGCTAACTCGCGGCGATTCTTGAGATACTTGGCAAGCCAGGCAACGCCTTCCACATCGAGATGGTTTGTCGGTTCATCGAGCAGAATTAAATTGAGATCATCGACAAGCAACTTAGCGAGGTTAACGCGACGGCGTTCACCACCAGAGAGCGAATGGAAATCTCGATCGAGCGATTCATCTTCATAACTTCCAAAGAGACCAGTGAGGACTTCGCGGATCTTGCTATTGCTCGCCCATTCATGGACCGGAATGTCGCCAAGGACTACTTCGCGAACACTCGCGCCAGGGGCTGCGCTATCTTCCTGCGACAGAATTCCTACTCGCACCGCATTTGATTTAGCCACGCGGCCAGAGTTTGGTTGGAGCGTCTGTGCCAGAATCTTAAGGAGCGTGCTTTTGCCGCCGCCATTGCGACCAACAATTCCGATTCGTTCGCCCTCGTTAACACCAAGAGAGACTTCATCAAGAAGTGGTCTGATATCAAAGGCGTGAGAGACAGACTCTAGATTTATAAGGTTCACTATCTAGAGTCTGTCACGAAATCTCACGCCGTACTAATTCACCTTAGTACTAGCGTTTATCCGATTATGAATTAGATGGGGCTGAACCCAAGGTGATCTGATAGGTCTTGCTTCCGCCCGTTGGCAGAGTGACGGTGACCGAGACAGTTGCACCAGGGGCATATGAGCGGATCTTTACGATCGCTGTCTGCTGATCTGGGATGCGTGTTCCGGCAATATTGGTGATGATCGAACCAACTGGAATTCCAGCGAGCGCAGCCGCATCTCCAGCTACTAGCTGTGAAATCTTTGCTCCAACGCCAGTAAAGCTGGTGTCGAAATAGACACCTAGTACTGGGCGAGTAGAGGTATGAGTTGGGCTAGTAATGATCTCATTCACGGTACGCATCGCCTCGTTGATAGGGATCGCGAAGCCAAGTCCTATCGAGCCGCTCGTAGATTGACCATTAAGGCTAGCAATGGCGCAGTTAATTCCGACGAGTCGTCCACTGGAATCAGTCAGAGCGCCGCCAGAGTTGCCTGGGTTAATTGCAGCATCGGTTTGGATTGCATCAACATACGACTGAGTATTCGAGGTATCGCTCTGAGTTGTCACTGGACGATTCAGTGAAGAGACGATTCCTGCGGTAACAGTTCCATCTAGTCCGAGTGGTGAACCGAATGCAATCACTGGATCGCCAATTGAAAGGGTGGATGAATCGCCAACGCTAATTAACGGCAAGCTAGCAGTTGTGACATGAAGGACCGCGAGGTCATAAGCAGTATCGCGTCCAACCAAGGTGGCGGTGATGTTGCGACCATCGCTCAGGTCAATACTCAACTTGTAGGTGGATGGGGATTGCGCAAATGCATCGATCACGTGATTGTTGGTCACGATATAGCTACCCGTTGCATCGCTCTTGATAATTTCACCAGAACCAGTGTCGCCACTGCCATCACTCGCTGAGACATTAACGGTCACAACCGATGGTTCTACTTTAGGCACGACAGCTGTGATGCCAGTTCCACTTGTGAGTGTGATTGCGCTGCGACCAGCAGGACAGATGGCGGTGCTGTTTGCATACAACGCTCCACTACTACTCGCGCAGATCGTGGTGACGCTGCCGCTAAATTGACCAGCCGCTGTTGCCACGCCACCTGCGAGAGTGGCGCCGATGACAACGCCAATGGCGATCTTTGAGACTGTTCCTAAAGAATGTAGTTTCTGCATGCTCTTCATGAGTAGCGCTACCTTTCGCAAAATCCTGATCAGGGGAAAGTTATTGGCTTTCTACAGCCGAAATTAAAGCGGGCATAGCCTAGAGAATAGTTGGGGAAACCTGCGAGCCAACTGAGAACTACTGGGCACCTTGACCCTTAAGAAGTTGGTGAATTTCGGCCGCAATTGCCTTCAATTCGGCGATCTCCTGGCGGTTGAGCTCTCGGGCCTCCTTCGCCAGTTCGAACTCTCCTAGGCTGGCTGTGTGGGTCTCTGTGATCTTCTGCTCGACGCTAGCCGAGGCCACGTTCTGACCGACCATGATGATCGAGAGCAGCACCAATTGCAGGAAGGTCTGGGCGATCCACGAGACGATGGTGATGAGATCTCCGGACTTAAGGGCCGCAGGCAGTGAAACCAGTGCGATCGCGGCAAATGCATATGCACACCACATCGTGGCCACACCTGAGGTGATCTTGGCCGCTAATTTCTCATTGAATTCGTTGATTTTGCTCATGTCTGGCAGTTTATCCATTGGACTATCCAAAGGTAAGATCCGGCTATGCGTGGACGGAAGATTATTGCAACCATCTCCGTCGCAATCACCCTCCTCTCCCTCGGCTTCTATACGCTAGATCGCACCGCTGGCAGCGCCATCCCGCGCTCAAACGTTCTCAACGGTTCAGCCAAATCGGCCCACGGCGACGTCAACATTCTGCTCCTCGGCTTGGACTCTCGCCGAGCAAATGATGGCTCGGATCTACCTCGCAAACTTCTCGACATCATGCACGTCGGTTCTTCTAGCTCGGTCGGTGGCTACAACACGAACACCATGATTTTGATCCATATCCCGGCTGATGGTTCGCACGCTGTCGCAATTTCGATCCCGCGCGATGACTATGTCGCGGTCGATGGTTATGGCATGCAGAAGATCAAAGAAGCGTACGGTCTTGCGAAATATGATGCCGAACTTAAGCTGATTAAGCAGGGTGTGCAGAATCCGCTGCGCGAACAGCAGAGTCGTGATGTCGGTCGCGCGCTCACCATCAAGACTATTAGCACCTTGCTCAACGTTCCGATCGATCACTTTGCCGAAGTGAACCTGGTTGGCTTCTACGATCTAGCGAATGCTGTCGGTGGAGTTCAGGTCTGTTTGAATCACGCAGTAAATGATTCGAAATACTCTGGCGCAGTTTTCCCTGCCGGACTTCAAACAATCACCGGTGCGCAAGCACTCGAATTCGTTCGCCAGCGCCACGGTCTACCTAATGGTGACCTTGATCGCACGCATCGCCAACAGGCATTCATCACTGGCGTGATCACTAAATTCCGTAGCCAAGGAATATTTGGTGATATCTCTAAGCTGCAAAACTTGCTTAACGTCGCACAGAAAGACGTTGTGATCGATAGCGGTTGGGATGTGCTCGGATTCTTGCCACAAGCTAAGGCTCTTACCGGCGGACACATCACATTCCACACACTTCCTATTACTGGCTACGCCATGCAAAATGGTCAAGATGTAAACATGATTGATATTCCAACTGTTCAAAAGTATGTTCATGATCTCTTCTATCCTGCGCCAAAGGCGAGTGCATCGCCAACTGCCGGTGCTGCAGGTACAACAACAAAGCCGGTTGCAAAACCGCTCGTGAACAACGGAGCTAATGGCAACGCTGTCGATGGCTCGAACATCCCGTGCGTGAACTAATCTGATGTTTTACGCACTCCTTGCATTTCTTGTTGGCGGACTCACCGCAATTCAATCCCGTCTCAATGGTGCGCTCTCGACCGATATTCATAACGGCATCGCAGCAGCGCTGATCTCTTTTGCATCGGGTTGGATTTTCTTGATTGCCATCAATGCCTTTAATAAAGCTGATCGCGATGGCCTTAAGACAATTTGGCAGGCTCTTCGCACGCGTCGCCTGCAGTGGTGGGAAATCATCGGCGGAATGGGTGGCGGCTTCTTTGTCGCTATGCAGAGCTCGCTTGTTCCTACGCTCGGCGTAGCTATCTTCACCATCTGCGTTGTCGGTGGCCAGACCGCATCGTCAATCCTCGTGGATTACATCGGACTCTCACCATCAGGCAAACACCGCGTCACGATTATTCGGTTGGGCACTGCGATTCTTACTATCGCTTCGGTCTGCGTTGCGGTGTATCCAGATCTACGAAACTCCACCTTCAAATTCGCACCCATCATCTTCACTGTCTTGGTCGGTGGAATCGTTGCTTTCCAGCAAGCGCTTAACGGTCGCATGAACGCCACTTCTGGTCGCCCGCTCTCGACTACTTTCGTGAATTTCTTAATGGGCACTTTCGTGCTCACAATCGCACTCGTGGTTAATTTAGCCAGGGGCGGCACAATCGGTGCGCTTCCGCACAACCCATGGATCTATCTTGGCGGCCCTGCCGGTTTGATTTATATCGCAGTCAGTGCCATCACCGTTAAGCACCTGGGAATTCTTAACTTCATCCTCTTTGGTGTGACCGGACAATTAACCGCTGCGCTGCTTGTCGACAAGATCGCGCCAGCTGCTCACACTCACATTACAAGCTATCTCATAACAGGAACCGCGATGACACTTGTTGCTGTTGTGTCATCGCGGTTCTTAACGAGCTATTTCAAGAAGTAAAAGCGATTAAGCGGCTGCGCGTGCGGCTGCCTTCTCCTTAGCAGCTGCGATTGATGCAGCCTTGTTATCCACGAATGACTCGAGTCCTGGAGCAATTCCAGCGAGACCAAACTCGGAGACAATTAATTCAACATCGGTTGCACCGATTGACTCGAATACCTGCTTCATGAAGCCGCTCTCCCAGTCCCAACCTGCGCGAGGTGCGCCTTCTGCGTATGAACCACCTTGGGAGATGATCACAGTTACTTTGCCAGTGACAGTTACTGCACCAGGAATGATGAGCTGATCGATCCATGCCTTCAAGACTGATGGGACTGAGAAGTTCCACATTGGTGTTGAGATCATGATGTGCTTTGCTTCGTTAACTTCTTTGATCAAACCAAGGCGGTAGTTGTGCTTTGCTGCTGCGCTAACGCCGCGAGCATCTTCTGGTGTGTAGCCAGCGCCGATTGCTTCGCCATCAAGGTGAGGAATTGTTTCGATAGAGAGGTCATGCGAAATGATGTCGGCATTTGCGTGGCGGGCTTTGAAAGCCTCCATGAATGCGCCATCGATTGCACGTGAGATTGAGTGATCGCCCATTGGGCTTACTGCAATATGAAGTAGATCTGACATCGGAATCCTTTTTTTAGGTTGATTGGCTTGAGCCATGCTCAGATTAGTTTAAATTTCAACTAATTGCCAGTCGAAGTTACTCAGCCAAGGTTAAGAGTGGATGAATTACTCCCCGTAGGGGATACTTTCACTATGCCCAAAATTTCCGCGCCTAACTTGGTGCTGCATCGCGAAGCTAGACGGCAAGAGTTGATCAGCGCTGCGCTAGAGCTTGCGATGGAAGAGGGCGCTAACGCTGTCACGGTCGCCGCAGTTGCAAAGAAAGCGGGATTGGCACGTACATCTATTTACGAATACTTTGCATCTAGCGCGGATTTAATCGCTGACTTGGTGATCGAAGAACTTCGTTATTTCAATTCCCGACTCACTCAAGCGATTTCAGTGAGCGAAGATCCCTTTGAAAAGATCGCACTCTGGCTGGAAGAAGGTTTGCGATACGCAGCCGATGGTCGCCATATGTTGGTGAAGTCTCTCAACGCTATTGGAACATCTCCTGCGCGTTCTGAAGAGATTGCCCAAGAACACCGTGCACTTCTTGCACCACTTCAAGGTGCGCTTGTTGCAACTGGAGTGAAAGATCCACGTACTGCGGGTTCATTTTTAGCAGCTATCTCGGATACTGCCAGCGTTCGAATTGATTCTGGGGCCGACCCAGAAGAGCAGATCGCTATCGCAGTTGAATTTGCGCTAGCGGGTCTGCGAGCTTTAGTTAATTAAGTACTGCTTACTTAGCAGTTAATTACTTAGCAGCGAAGGTAAATGGAATTACCTGGTCTTGCGAACGATCCATTGACGCGGTGTGATCGTTAGAGATATAGAAAACGCAGGTTGTGTGGACACAGTCACCGTTGGTGAAATATGGGACTGGGTGTTCAACTACCTTGCCAGCTGCCGAAGTTGCGCCTTGAGCGATATCTGCCTTGTTAGCGCTGACCCAGAGCTGAGTTGCTTGGTCTGAGTTACAGACTGTTGGGACGCCGCCCTTAGTTGCTGGAGCCATGCACTCCTGGACATACAAGCCGTTCTTTGCAGGCATCTTTGCAAACGTAAATGTCACTGCGCCACCCTTTTGAGCGATGTTCTTCAGTGGTGTTGCTGTGACGGTTGCCTTTGCGTTAGCAAATGGTGCTGCCGTTACTACGAGCGCGAGTGAGAGCGCTGCGATGATCTTCTTATTCATTTCTCTCCTTTAGTGGGGTTTTACGCGTTATTTAGCAAACGAGATTGGGACATATAGGTCGTGAGTACGGTCTTGCGTGCGGGTATGGTCCGCGCGTACATAAATTGCGCACGCGCTCTTGCGGCAATCAACAGCGCCGATCTTTGGTGAAACCTGCAGATTCACGTTAAAAGTACCGCCCTTGCCATAAGCAATTGCTAGACCTTTGCCATAGCTAGGCGGGTTAGAAGATATCCAGGAGCTCGCTGCAGATGCACCGCTCATGTTGACGCCGCCACCGCATGGATTAGGTAGTTGTGCGGCAGGAACGATCACACACATCTCAACATAAATGCCGACTGTGGTGTCAAAGTTTTTACCACTCACAACAAGCTTGGCTCCGCTTTTAATGTTGCTGGTCTGAGAAACCGTAAGGACTTGACCGGCTTTTCCAGTCACACTTCCACTAGCTGCGAATGCCACAGAAGGGGCAGTGACTGCAACTAGTGCAATAGCGGCTGCTACGAGTGAGTGAGATGAAAACTTCATGGGCATAATTTAGAGAGAGTCTGAGTTTCGCGCTCCGACAATTCGCACAGAACTGTCGGCGCGAGTGATGCCATAATTACGGAATGAAGTCGCGAGTGAAAATTCGAGCTATTTTTACGCTCATCGCTCTGGCTACATCACTTTTTTCTGCAACACCTAGCCACGCTGTGTCGGCTAAAAGTGTGAGCAATATTTCTGCGGCCCAAATCGCACTGCCGGTCGTTCACAGCGGTGAAACTCCAAAATTCAAACGAGTTGTTGCGCTCGGTGATGGCAGCGCCGAGATTGTGGCTGCTTTGGGTTACCGAAATATTTTGGTGGGTCGAGACATCGCTTCCACTATGCCTGCTCTTTCCAGCGTGCCGATCGATGAATCCGCGATGCAGGTCTCTGCCGAAACCGTTTTGTCACAGCACCCAGATCTTATTTTCATTGATTCAAATACCAGCCCTGCTAGCGCGCTAGCCACTCTTAAGCAGATTCATATACCGATGGTCACTACGTCGAGTACGTATTCGATGAATGCAATCGTTGCAAAGGAACTGACCATCGCAAACGCGTTGGGCGTTCCCAAGGCGGGAAAGCTGCTTGCGGCGCAGGTTTCATCGCTCCACTTTCCGACTACTGGCATCAAGGTCGCCTTCCTTTACCTGCGCGGCACCGCTTCGATCTATTTGATTGGCGGCCCAGGATCAGGCGCAGACTCGCTATTGCAAGCCACCGGCTTCACCGATGTTGGCGCTGCTCATCTCACACTTCCTTTCAATGCACTTACCTCAGAAGCTTTGATCACGCTCCAACCCGATGTCATTTTGCTGATGACAAAGGGGCTTAACTCCGTTGGTGGCTTGAGCGGGTTGCAACAGATCCCCGGCATCGCACAAACACCTGCAGGCAAAAATGGTGCAGTCGTCACGGTCGATGATTCACTCTTGCTCTCCTTTGGTCCTCGGAGCGTACCTATGGCCAAGGCGCTTCGACCTTTGATTATTGCGGCGAGTAAGTTGGGCAAGTAATGAGCCAGCGCACTCGAAAATTGTTGAGCTATACAGTCAGCGTTGTCGCCATCCTTTTTTTGTTCCAAATCTCATTAACCACCGGAATCGTCCATGTCCATGAATCGATCTGGTCACTGGTCGGTAAAAATAGTGTTGATTCAAATACTGTGTGGCAGCTTCGTTTCCCGCGAGTACTAGGCGCTTTGATTATCGGTGCAGCGTTGGGTGTTGCCGGAGCAGTGGCACAAGGAATCTTTAGAAACCCGTTGGCAGAGCCGACTCTGATTGGTCTTTCTAGTGGTGCCACTTTGGGAACAATTGTCGTGATCGCAACGGGGGTCGGGAGCTTTGGCACTCGCAGCATTGTTGCTGGCGCTGTTGGTGGCGCAGCCCTTACGGCGCTCTTAGTGCAGTGGTTGGCACCGGCAAAAGGTTTTGGTTTTCTTCTTACCGGTATCGCAATCTCCTCTATTCTGACATCCGTTGCTGGGTTGCTCATTTCGATGTCGGCAAAGCCTGGTATTCAATCGTTATCGTTCTGGGATTTTGGTTCGCTCTCGCTGCTCAACAATCAGAGCGTTGGCATGATCGCCCCATACCTTGAAGCCGGAGTAATTCTCGCCTTCTTCGTCTCACGAAAGCTCGACATTTATTCACTCGGGGATCACTCTGCGAGCTATATGGGCGTGGATCCACGCAGGCTTCGGCTCTGGGCTGTCTTAGCGCTGGCGCTACTTGTGGGACCAGCAGTAAGCGCCGTCGGTTCGATTGCATTCCTCGGTTTGTTGGTGCCGCACATTGTTCGCTTGTTAGTAGGTCCAGCGCATCGCCGGTTGCTCTCACTCAGCGCGCTCGTTGGGGCTATTGTGTTGATGTTGGCGGATTTGATTGCGCGCACAAGTTTTGAGCCAAATGAAATTCCACTGGGGCTCATTACTTCACTCCTTGGAGCACCTGTGCTAATTATCTTGTTAAAAGTGAAACGAGCATCGTGGGTGAGCAATGATTAACGTTCAAGGGCTAACTTTTTCGCGCGGTGAGCGGACTATCCTCAACAATTTTTCTATGACTCTTGCCCAAGGCGAGCTAGTGTTGCTGAGCGGAGAGAATGGTTCTGGCAAGACCACCCTGTTACAACTCATCGGTGGCGTATTAACTCCGAGCGCTGGCGCGATCACATTTAACGACAGGAAACTTAGCGAACTGAGCACCACAGAACAGGCGAAAGTTCGCGCTATTGCACCTGCTCGCAGACAATTCACCTTGGCCTACACGGTTCAAGAAGTTCTCGACTTTGTTCCCAAGAACGATCGAGCCGCCCATCCAGATCAGATGATTGAGTCGCTCGGTCTTCGCGATTTGCTCGAACGAAAAGTGACCGAACTTTCTACAGGTCAGCAAGAGCGAGTCAGTGTTGGTCTCGCGTTAATGCAGGAAGCAGATTTTTATCTTTTGGATGAACCGTTTAGTGCGCAAGATCAAGGAAATACCCAGAACATCCTGCAGCTATTGACTGCTCTTAAAAAGACGAAAGGCGTCCTCGTTATTAGTCATAACCAAGACGCCTTGCGTTCTTACTTTGATCGAGAGATTATGCTCGAGGAGCCTTACTAGGTTTTCCAGGCTTCGAAGATTTTGCTGGGCGACCAGGCTTTCCGGACTTTCCAGGTTTTCCAGGCTTACCCGAACTCTTCTTAAATCCTCCAGCACTCGCAGCAGGCTTCTTCTTAAATCCGCCCGTGCTTGCAGCTGGCTTGCCTGTCTTTTTAGCAGCGCGTGACTCTTCCTTCGCAAGTGCAATTCGCTTTTCCAGAGGCATGCGTGCGCTCTTAGTGGTTTCTACTCGGCCACGATTACCAGCCTTTGGCTCGCGCTCTTCGAGCGCCTTGTCCTCCCACTTCTTTGGTGTGCTGCGGAACGGACGACCGCCTTGCGATGGGCGTTCGGTGCGAGCAGGACGATCAGAACGATCGTCGTACTTGCGGACTTCGCGAGCTGCTCCAGCCGGACGCGCTGGGCGTTCGGTACGAGCTGAAAATTCTGGGCGAGCTGGTCGCTCGGCACGTGCCGGACGATCTTCGCGCTCTACCCGGCCGCCACCTTCACGGCGAGGCTTGAAGTTTCCTTCGCGAGTTTCGCGTGACTTAGCACCACGATTACGTGAACCCGGCTTGCGATCGCTGCGATAAGATTTCTCTGCTTCGACAATCACTGGGATTCCAGATGGTTGTTGCGCACCAGTAATTTCGACCAAGAGCGAATCTCCTGGGCGAACTTGGTTTTCAATGAGCTTCACAGCAGCGCGATTGGTAATACCAAATACTGCTTTCTTCTGCTTGTGAGTAGCGAGGGTGACAACGGTTCCGGTTGCTCCGGCGCGCGCAGTACGACCAGCGCGGTGCAAGTAATCCTTGTGATCTGCTGGAGCATCGACGTGCACAACAAGTGAGACATCATCCACGTGAATACCGCGAGCAGCAACGTCGGTTGCGACGAGTGCATTCGCACGACCATCTTTAAATGCTTTGAGGACGCGGGTGCGCTGTGCTTGTGACTTTCCACCGTGAAGAA
>Ga0007852_1000141_pt1 | contig 23251 bp, 18 predicted proteins | sample CryBogCBH28Sep08_FD_71227 | JGI IMG/M metagenome (GOLD analysis project Ga0007852, IMG submission 71227) | Freshwater microbial communities from Crystal Bog, Wisconsin, USA - CBH28Sep08 | ecosystem: Environmental > Aquatic > Freshwater > Lake | place: Crystal Bog, Wisconsin, USA | collected...
TTCGATGATGAGTTCCACGGCGAACTTCAATTCGATCGCCCTTACTTGCTCGCAATGGCAAACGCAGGACCAAATACAAACGGTTCACAATTCTTCATCACTGCTGCACCAACAACATGGCTTAACCGCAAGCACTCAATCTTCGGTGAAGTAAAAGATGCCGCATCACAAGCAGTTGTCGATGCCATTGAAACCACCAAGACTGGTGCGATGGATCGCCCACTAGAACCAATCACAGTTAATTCAGTAACTATCACTGAGTAACTCATGAAACTTAAGAACTCGATCACTACGGTTCTTATTTTCATCATTGTTGGCTTTTACATTGTTGCCAACTATGTTCCTAATTTCACCTGGGGTGGCTTAGATCTCCAGAGCCAACTTCTTCTTGTCGGAAAAGCTCCAGTAAGCGACGGAAGTTATGTCGGCGTATTTGCTGGACAGTGGTGGCGTGTTCTCACCGTTACTCTCACTCACGCAAGCTGGATCCACCTTGGTTCAAATATGTTGGCCTTTTTCCAACTCGGAAATATTGTTGAGCGTTTCTATGGTCGCGCTCGCTACATCGTCATTCTTCTAGTTTCACTCATTGCATCATCGCTATTGGCGCTAGCGTTATTGCCTGAATATCAAACCTGCGTAGGCGCTTCGGGCATGATCTTTGGCCTCTTTGGCGTCATGTTGGTTACCGGTAAGCGGATGGGTGTTGATTACCGCCAGGTGCTTGGGCTTATTGTTCTTAATCTTTTGATCACCTTTGCGGTACCCAACATTGCTTGGCAAGCCCACATCGGTGGACTTATCGGTGGTTACTTAGCGGCACAACTTATTAATCTCTTCAACAAGCCACAGGCGCAACGCTTTTCCAGCTGGTAATTTTTCACTGTTGCTAAAAAATCCATGGATCATTCCAGGATATTCCTTCAGCACAACGTTCACACCCGCTGCCTTTAATTGCTCGCCATAATCCACACCATCATCGCGCAAGACATCGTGGTCGGATAAATGAGAGCTTGAAACGCTAAATTTACTAAACCGGTGTCGCGCGCTTTGATCGCTACACACGCGGCCAAATTTCCACCAGCGCTATCGCCGCCAACCCCGATCGCGGTGGGATCAACTCCTAACCGCTCTGAGTTTTTCACTACCCATTCCAAGCCAGCATAGGAATCATCAAATGGAATCGGGAATTTATGTTCGGGAGCTTTCTGATAATTAACACCCACAACAACAAGGTCACCTTCCGCAGCCATCGCGGACATCTGTGGTGCGTATTTCATAACAGTGTTATTGGTCCAACCACCACCGGGATGTAAGAGGTAGGGCTGACGAAGTAGTCGTGGTGAATATCGACGGCAGTCGACACCACCCCGCCTGAGCTAGAGTCACGGCCGGCAATCTCGCGCACCTGGGCTGGGAATAAATCCCGCGTCTCGTGGGTTCTGTAGATAACTTGAACTTGAGTCCCCAAGGCTCAATCTTTTGACAGCCTTGGACTCAAGGGCGAGAATTCAGCAGGACAAAGGGAGAACACACAATGGCTAAAGCCGTAGGAATTGATCTAGGAACCACCAATAGCTGCGTGAGCGTACTGGAAGGCGGCGAGCCAACGGTTATCGCTAACGCCGAAGGCGCACGCACCACCCCATCGATCGTCGCATTCGCGAAGAACGGTGAAGTTCTGGTTGGAGAGGTGGCAAAGCGCCAATCCGTCACAAACGTTGAGCGCACCATCCGCTCCGTTAAGCGCCACATGGGAACAAGCTGGACCTTCCCAGAGCAAGGCGATATCGATGGAAAGAAGTACACACCACAAGAAATTTCTGCACGTATTTTGATGAAGCTCAAGCGCGATGCTGAGGCATATCTTGGCGACACTGTCACCGATGCTGTCATCACCGTGCCTGCTTACTTCAACGACTCAGAGCGTCAAGCAACAAAGGAAGCTGGCGAGATCGCAGGACTCAATGTTCTTCGTATCGTCAACGAGCCAACAGCTGCTGCTTTTGCTTATGGTTTTGATAAGGGCGACAAAGAGCAGACCATCTTGGTATTCGACCTTGGCGGCGGAACCTTCGACGTATCACTTCTCGAAATGGGTGAAGGTGTAATCGAAGTAAAGGCAACCAACGGTGATAACCACCTTGGTGGCGATGATTGGGATCAAGCTCTTGTTGATTTCTTAGTATCAACATTTAAGTCCAAGAACGGTATCGATCTGACCAAAGACAAGATGGCGATGCAACGCGTTCGTGAAGCTGCTGAAAAGGCAAAGATCGAACTCTCATCATCTGCATCGACATCAATCAACTTGCCGTACATCACCGTTGATGCCGAAAAGAATCCACTCTTCTTGGATGAGACCATCACTCGTGCACAGTTCCAAGCTATGACCTCGGATCTGCTTGCACGTTGTAAGGGTCCATTCCAGACAGTGCTCAAGGATGCTGGTATCCCAATCGAGAAGATCGATCACGTTGTTCTCGTCGGTGGTTCTACTCGTATGCCAGCTGTTGTGGACTTGGTCCGCGAACTCACTGGTGGAAAAGAGCCAAACAAGGGCGTTAACCCAGATGAAGTTGTTGCAGTAGGTGCAGCGCTTCAAGCTGGTGTTCTTAAGGGTGAAGTAAAAGACATCCTTCTTCTCGACGTCACACCACTCTCACTTGGTATCGAAACCAAGGGTGGAGTCATGACAAAGTTGATCGAGAAGAACACCACCATCCCAACAAAGCGTTCTGAGATCTTCACAACAGCCGATGACAATCAGCCTGCTGTGCAGATCCACGTCTTCCAGGGTGAGCGCGAGATGGCTGCTGCTAACAAGCGCCTAGGTATGTTCGATCTGCAAGGTATCGCCCCTGCTCCACGTGGCGTGCCACAGATTGAAGTGACCTTCGATATCGATGCGAACGGAATCTTGCACGTAGGTGCGAAGGATCTTGGTACTGGCAAGGAGCAGAAGATCACCATCTCTGGTGGTTCATCCCTGTCCAAGGAAGAGATCGAGCGCATGGTGAAGGATGCTGAAGCGCACGCCGAAGAAGATAAGGCTCGTCGCGAAGAAGCCGACACTCGCAACCTCGGTGACTCTTTGGTCTATCAGACCGAGAAGTTCATCAAGGACAACGAAGAGAAGCTTGGTCAAGGCGATGCTGCCGCGAAGAAGACCGAAGTTGAGAACGCTCTTACTGAATTGAAGAGTGCGCTCGCTGGTACCGATATCGCAGCAATCAAGAGCGCGACCGAAAAGGTTTCAACGCTAAGCCAAGAAATGGGCGCAGCACTGTATGCGGCTAACCCAGAAGGCGCAGCAACCGATGGTGCTTCGACAGCGAACGACAACGTTGAAGATGCCGAGATTGTGGAAGAGGCGTAATCACCCACATGAGTGAGAACACAGAGACCAACGCTGTGAACCCAGAGGAGAGCGCTGACCAAGCGCTCTCCGATGCGGTCGAAGCAGCACTACAACCAGATCCCATCAATGATCTGACCCTCGACTTGCAACGATTGCAAGCTGACTTCTCTAACTATCGCAAGCGCGTTGATCGCGAACGAATTGAAGCAACAGAAGTTGTGACAGCAATGGTGCTCTCACAATTTCTCGGCGCACTCGATGATGTTGATCGCGCAGCCCAGCATGGTGAACTCACCGGTGGTTTCAAGGCTGTAGCCGACCAACTCACCAGCACCACCACCAAGCTAGGTCTAGCGAAGTTTGAAGAGATCAATGTCGCCTTCGATCCAAATATTCACGAAGCGCTTATGCACGAAACCTCACCAGATGTCGCCGAGACTCAAGTGACCAAGGTTTTGCGCCCCGGATATAAATTCAAAGAACGTGTGATTCGCCCAGCACAAGTAATTGTGAGCGATCCAGAAAGTAACGAGAGTAATTAAATGGCTGCCAAGGACTTATATGAGAAGGACCTGTATCAGGTCCTTGGCGTCTCTAAATCTGATGATGCCAGCGCTGTAAAAAAGGCGTATCGCAAACTTGCGAAAGATTTACACCCCGATAAAACTAAGGGCGATAAGAAGCTCGAAGATCGCTTCAAAGAAGTCTCTGAGGCCTACGAAGTTCTCTCCGATCCTAAAAAGCGCGCTGAGTACGACGAGATGCGCGACGCCTTTACCTCCGGTCGATTCAATCCCAACGCGGGTGGAATGGGCGGCGGTTTTGGTGGCGCCGGCGGCTATCAAGATATTTTCGGCGGCGGTGACCCTAATGACATTTTCGCCAACCTCTTTGGCGGCGGCGGACGCCGCGCACCACGTCGCGGTCAAGATTTACAGACTGAGACCACAATTTCTTTCCGTGATTCGATCAATGGCCGCGAGATCAATCTGCGCGTCAACGGTCAATCGATCGCTGCGCGAGTGCCTGCTGGCATCAAAGATGGTGCAAAAATTAAACTCAAAGGGCGCGGCGAGAGCGGTCCGGCTGGTCCTGGCGATCTCTACATCATTGTTCACGTCACCAAACATCCGGTCTATACCCGAGATGGCGAAAACTTACTCATGACACTTCCTGTTACCTTTGCAGAAGCAGCGCTCGGTGCCGATATTTCGGTACCCACACTCAGCGGTGAAGAAGTAAAAGTTCGGCTTGCACCAGGAACTCAGAACGGAAAAGTCTTGCGTCTTAAAGGCCGCGGAGTTTCACGCAACCACACCGTCGGCGATCTGTTGATTACTGTCGAAGTACAGGTGCCACAACGAATCGATGGCAAAGCCAAGAAGGCGCTCGAAGAATTTGCCGAAGAGACCAAAGATCAATCACCACGCGTTGACCTACTAGAACGATCACGAGCATGAGTACTCAAGAGAGTCCAGAGTCACAGGCAATCGGCGATGACGAAGGCGTCTACGTTATTTCGGTAGCCGCTGAACTATCTGGCATGCATCCACAAACGCTGCGTCAATACGACCGCATGGGTTTGGTCTCACCAGGACGCGCCTCTGGCCGCGGCCGTAGATATTCATTGCGCGACATCGCTTCGCTACGCAATATTCAACGCTTGGTTGGCGACGGTATCAATCTTGCAGGAATCAAACGGATCATGGAGCTTGAATCAGCGGTTGCCAACATGGCGATTGAAATGGCCAAGCTTCGTACAGAAGTGGATGCACTGATGAAAGTTACGCCAGCAGCAAAGGCAGCTTCGTCTTCCAACCGGGAATTACCTGCTCCGCAGGAACCTTAAGCACATCTTCAATCAAGGTGGCATAGATATCGCGGAAGTCGGTTGTCACCGCAAGGTTCCCATCAACTAACTTTGAGAGTGATGGTTGGTCGCCATAGAACTTGCCGCCATCTACACCATTACCAATAACAAACACTGGTCCGGCGGTTCCATGATCTGTTCCCTGAGTTCCATTTGCCGCGACTCGTCGTCCAAATTCACTGTGCACCATAACAATCACATCGTTCTGACGATTGCTGCCATGCATCTGACTCATAAAACGAGAGATCGCGCTTGAGACTGTGCCAAGAAGTGCAGATTGACCCTTTACTTCATCGGCGTGCGTATCAAATCCGCCCAGTGAAACCGCCCAAACCTTTGTCGGAGCTTGGGCTGCAATCAACTTGGCGATGATGTCGAGCTGTTGCGAGAGTGAAGAATCTGAACCAAATGAACCACCAGCTTGAGTTGGTAGATCATCGGGTTGTGGTGCTGGCATCTTCAAAATTGGAGTTAAGTTCTTGCTAAGCCCCAACAAATCATTGATCGCTGTAGCGGCAGCCGCTTGTAGCGGACCATCGCTCGGATCTTTCACGCCAAGTTTATGTAATTCATACGATGTTGTACCGGTTGGAATTAATAAACCACCGAGTGGCAACACCGAACCAACTTCATTTTCTCCGACAAGTAGCGGTGGCAATACCGAACCCAGTCCAATTGCTTGCATCGGATCATGGCTCTGAGTGTCTAACCAACGACCGATCCATCCAGTGCGCTGTGATTCATCAGGAGATGCGCTCTGCCAGATTGCCATTGATGTGAAGTGTGAGAGATCTGGAGTTGGATAACCGACCCCGCGCACAATTGCTAAGTCACCCGCATCCCAGAGCGCTTTGAATCCACTCATGGTTCCGTTAAGAGCGAGCTCACTATCGAGTGGGATCAATTGTGAATCCGGAACATAAATTCCCGGACGAGATGCCTTATAGATCGGATCGGTATGCGGAATGACAGTGTTGAGTCCATCATTACCGCCATACAGAGTCACCACAACAAGAATGGGAGTGCCAGTAGGAAGTGGTCTGGTCTGACCAGCATGAACAATGTCGGCGATAGAAAGTTGTGTGGCGATAGCACCAGCGCTACTCACCCCCATCAATTGCAGGAATTTGCGACGAGATAAGGTATCCATGATTCGCTCCTACGCGTTCACTACATAGTCGGGTGAGTTAATAGCAATCAGAACCATCTGCTTCGGATCACTTAGCGCAGTTCGCAATACTGATTTAGTGCGTTCACTAAATTGGGCGACTCCCAACAAATCAGCTAGCGCATTTATCCGCGCATCACCCGGAGCTACCGCGGTGAGTGAATCAAATTTGGCTTGTTGCAGCAGGTATTGCGAAAAAGCCAGCCTGGTTTGAGCACTAGAGATATTGATCCACGCTTCATCCGCTGGCCAACCACCCACGTTTGGCGGATTAATCGGCTCTTGTCCCATGGTTGCTAAATAACGCACGACATTGGAGTTAATCGGAAGCGCCGATGGCGTGATCGCAAGCGCGCGGCAGACCGAGACGAACCATTCCACCGGTGATTTCACTTGTGAGTAGGTCGGATTACGCATAGCGCTACTAGAACCAAGTGTGAGTACCAAGGTGTGAATATCGCGATTAGCAAATGCGCTGTAGACACTTTGATCTAATAGTGGCGCCGTACTAGAAATGAATCGGTACCACATTCGGTGCGGAATGTATTGAGCGTTTGCAGGTAGCGAGGTGATGTAATCACTGACACCAAGCGCATCAAAGGTTCCGGTTGTGCCTAAGAAAGAGATCGGCTGCGCGTAATGCTGCTTCTCATTAAAGGTAACTGTGCCAGCGCTTCGCACGGTGCGATAACCAGTTAAACCTTTAGCAATCGCCTGAATATCGGTTTCGGTGTAGCTACCAACACCAAGTGTGAAAAGCTCCATAAATTCACGCGCTAAGTTTTCATTAGGAGACTTGGCGGTGTTCGAGTTTCCATCGAGCCAGAAGAGCATTGCGCTATCGATGATCATTGCACGCGCTTGATCCTTGAAATTTCCAAGAGCGATGTTACGTAACACGTGATTTTGATTATACATCGGCAGTGCGTACTGAACTTTGCCGACCGCAGTTGCCCAATGGCCGTGCCAGAACCAGGTCATACGTTCTTGCAGCGCATGATCGGACTTCGCCATTCGATCTAACCACCAGAGCTGAGTAGCCAAAATCTGACCTTGCCGCGCCTTTTGAAAATCTGCCAAGGCCGCGCTCTTCTGCGGTGGGTAATCACCTAAGTCAGTGAGAGTTGGCGGGGTGACACTCGCCGCTCCCGCATCAATAGCCGGTGGGTTTAAAACGCTCTGCCGCGCGTTGGTGATTCCGCTCGCAAGCAGCGCTGCATATTCCCCTGGCTTCGGACCAAAACCGAAGCGATGTATCAGCCGAGATAGCTCTAACCGGTCTGTTGTGCTCATATCAAAAGCCTAAATCGTGGTGAAGCGGCAAAGTGAGCTTCGCTAGGATTACACCATGAATTCACGCGAAACTCTCAAGAATGAAATCCTTAACAAGGCAGTTGTTCACGGAAAAGTCATTTTGTCTTCTGGCAAAGAAGCTGACTACTACGTAGATCTTCGCAGAATCACACTTGATCACGTTGCTGCTCCTCTTGTCGGAGAAGTGATGTTAGAACTCACCAAAGATTTAGATTACGAAGCAGTTGGTGGTCTCACCCTCGGCGCCGATCCAGTTGCTACCGCAATGATGCACGTTGCTGCCCGCCAAGGTCGCGCACTCAATTCTTTCGTCGTTCGCAAAGCCGAGAAAGCACATGGCTTGCAACGTCGCATCGAAGGACCAGATCTCAAAGGCAAGCGCGTGCTTGCAGTTGAAGACACATCAACAACCGGTGGCTCAGTACTCACCGCGGTTGAGGCTCTCAAAGAAGCTGGCGCGATGGTCGTTGGAGTTGCTGTGATTGTTGAACGCGGCGCAGCGGATGCAGTTGCTGCAGCTGGCTTGGAATACCGCGCGGCGTATCAACTCGCAGATCTCGGTTTATAAAACTCGCTTACAGAGTTACGAGAGGTGCTTTCGAGTACGCCACTCTTTGAATACTTCCCAGACAATCGGCACCACGGTAATTGCAGCAATCGCAATAATGATGTCGGTTAAGTATTTGGAGATCGTGTTCGCGAAAGTATTTCCTGCGGCATAAGCGCCCCAGATCAACACTTGGGTCCAGATCAGCGCGCCGAAGATATTCCAGAAAGCAAAGGTCTTAAACGGCACCCGAATAATTCCGGAGAGCGGATTAATCAAACCGCGCACGACTGGGATAAAACGACCAAGAACGATCGCGCGACCGGTTCCGTATTTAGCAATGTATTTTTCCGCGGACTTAATCTTGCTTGGGTCGAAGAACTTTGAACCCTCGCGGCTAAAAATTTTGATGCCATAGCGCCAGCCCAACCAGTGGCCGAACTGCGAACCGATAATTGCAGCTAGCGGTGCACCGATCGCAACGATGGTGATGTTGAGGTGGTGGTGACCAGCTTTGACCCCAATACCCGCGGCGAAGAGGCCCGCGCTAATAAGAAGGGTGTCACCTGGCAGGCCGATGATGAGCGGCAGGCCGGTTTCAAGTGCCAAGATCGCAAAGATGATGGCGAGGGAGTAATTGGAGTTCAGTGCAGTGGTCACGCTGATAAAGCTCATGCGGGAAGGGTACCTAATTAACTAGAACTACAGACAAAAAGGGCACCCTTAGGTAACCTTTCATACGGTTACACCCGTCCACCCGTCTATTCGGGCCCGCTCTGGTCAAAGTCGACCAATTGAGGAGAAACAGTGTCTACAGCTGTACATGTCACAGGTTCCAACCTGACATATGTATTTATTGTCCTTGGAATCTCACTCGTTGCACTGGCAATCGCCTACGGCCTTCGCGCCCAGGTCCTTGCCCAATCAGATGGCACCGAGAAGATGAAGGAGATCGCCGCCGCAGTCCAAGAAGGTGCCGCCGCGTATCTCAATCGTCAATTTAAGACCCTCTCATTTTTTGTAGCGGCAGTTTTCGTGTTGCTCTTCGCCCTTCCGGGCCACGCCGATATTCGCATCGGCCGTTCTATCTTCTTCCTGCTCGGTGCGCTCTTTAGCGCCGCGGTCGGCTACAACGGCATGTGGTTGGCGGTTCGTGCAAACGTTCGCGTCGCCGAAGCCGCTCGCCAAAAGTCCGCAGCTGGCGCAGTCAAGATTGCCTTCCGCACCGGTGGCGTCGTTGGTATGACCACAGTTGGTCTTGGACTACTTGGCGCATCGCTCGTTGTTTTGATTTACCGCGAGAATGCACCAGAAGTTCTCGAAGGTTTCGGATTTGGTGCTGCGATGCTCGCGATGTTTATGCGTGTGGGCGGCGGTATCTTCACCAAGGCTGCCGACGTTGGCGCAGACCTTGTTGGTAAAGTCGAAAAGAATATTCCAGAAGATGACCCACGTAACGCTGCGACAATTGCAGATAACGTCGGCGATAACGTCGGTGACTGCGCAGGTATGGCAGCTGACTTGTTCGAGTCATATGCAGTAACACTCGTTGCAGCGCTCGTTCTCGGTAAAGCCGGATTCGGTGATGCTGGTCTGATCTATCCATTGATCGTTCCTGCGATCGGAATCGTTACCGCAATCGTCGGTATCTTCATCACTCGCCTTCGCTCAACAGATCGCAGCGCGATGCAATCAATCAACCGTTCCTTTTTTATCTCCGCAATCATTTCGGCGATCTTGGTTGGCTTTGCAACATTCACCTATCTACCAGGAACAATGGCGCAACTCAGCGGCCTACTTCCTGCAGATGCACCGTCAAATATCAATCCACGCGTTCTCACATTCGGCGCAGTACTTATCGGAATCGTGTTGGCATCGGCTATTCAGATCCTCACCGGCTTCTTCACCGAAGTTGGTAAGCGTCCAGTGAATGACGTCGCAGCGGCTTCTCGTACTGGCTCTGCAACCGTGATTTTGGCTGGTATTTCCGTAGGTTTTGAATCAGCTGTCTACTCAGCGCTTTTGATCGCTGCAGCAGTATTCGGCGCATTCGAACTCGGTCATGGTTCAGTTGTCCTTGCACTCTTTGCAGTAGCACTCGCTGGTACGGGACTTCTCACCACAGTTGGTGTGATCGTTGCGATGGATACCTTCGGACCGATCTCTGACAACGCGCAAGGCATTGCCGAAATGTCAGGCGATGTTCACGGCGAAGGCGCACAGATCCTTACTCAACTCGATGCAGTCGGTAACACCACCAAGGCAATCACCAAGGGAATTGCAATCGCGACCGCAGTGCTTGCTGCGACTGCGCTCTTCGGTGCATTCACCGATGCAATCAAGAAGGCTGTCACCGATGCTGCTAAGACAATCACAGATCCAGTCTCGCAGTATCACGGCATTCTCGATGTAGCGAACCCTCGCAACTTAGTTGGTTTGATGATCGGTGCTGCAGTTGTCTTTATGTTCTCTGGCTTGGCAGTCAACGCAGTTGCTCGCGCAGCTGGCGCGGTTGTCGTCGAAGTTCGCGAACAGTTCCGTTTGCACCCTGGCATCATGAAGGGAACCGAGAAGCCTGAATATGGTCGCGTCGTAGATATCTGTACTCGCGATTCTTTGCGCGAACTTGTTGCGCCAGGGCTTCTTGCAGTGATGGCACCAATCGCGGTTGGTTTCGGACTCGGCGTAGGCGCACTCGGTGCCTACCTCGCTGGTTCGATCGGAACCGGAACTTTGATGGCAGTCTTCTTGGCGAACTCAGGTGGCGCCTGGGATAACGCAAAGAAGATGGTCGAAGATGGCAACCACGGCGGAAAGGGCAGCGATGCTCACCACGCCACCATCGTGGGTGACACCGTCGGTGATCCATTTAAGGACACCGCTGGTCCTGCGATCAACCCATTGATCAAGGTAATGAATTTGGTCGGTCTACTTGTTACTCCTGCGATCGTAAGTTTTGATCTCGGAGGTCACAAGCTATCCTCAGCACTTATCGCTCTGGCAGCGCTTGTGGTTATCGTGTACGCGTTGGTTCGCTCTCGCAGAGGTGCAACGACGCTCGTATAAATAAGTAGAAAGCAGTACATGAGTAAAAAGTTAGTAATCGTGGAGTCCCCCGCGAAGGCGCGCAAGATCGGCGCCTTCCTGGGGGATGGTTACGTTGTAGAGGCATCAGTCGGCCACATTCGAGACCTGCCCCAACGCGCCGCTGATATTCCAGCCGAATACAAGAAGGTCGCCTGGGCTAAAGAGGGCGTCAATATCGAAGATGACTTCGCGCCGCTTTATGTGATCAACCCAGATAAAAAAGCCAAGGTCAATGAGCTCAAAGCCTTGATGAAAGATGCCGATGAACTCATTCTAGCAACCGATGAGGACCGCGAAGGCGAAGCGATTGCCTGGCACTTGATTGAAGTATTGCGACCAAAAATTCCGATTCGTCGCATGGTGTTTCACGAGATCACCGAAGAAGCAATCAAAAAAGCTGCGAATGAAACTCGCGATTTAGATTATCGCTTGGTCGATGCGCAAGAGACTCGTCGTGTTTTGGACCGCCTCTATGGTTATCGCCTTTCGCCAGTTCTCTGGAAAAAAGTTATGCCGCGTATCTCTGCCGGACGCGTGCAATCCGTTGCCACTCGTTTGATTGTGGAGCGCGAACGCGAACGCATGGCCTTCGTCTCATCTTCTTGGTGGGATCTCACTGCGCAATGTGAAGCAGGGTTCACCGCACGATTGATCTCGTTGAACGATAAGCGGGTTGCCACCACAAATGATTTTGATGACAACGGCGCGCTCAAAGAAAAATCAGCCGCCAACATTCTGTTATTAGATGAAGCGAGCGCAAAAGAGTTGACGCAATCACTCCAAGGAACGTCACTCCTGGTTAAGTCGACTGAAGAATCACCTCGCACCGAACGACCAAAGGCACCTTTCACAACCTCCACCATGCAACAAGATGCAGGTTCCAGACTTGGTTGGGGCGCGCAACTCACTATGCGGGTTGCACAGCGCCTATATGAAAACGGATACATCACCTACATGCGTACCGACTCGGTCACGCTCTCACAATCAGCGATCGCATCCGCGCGCGAACAAGCGATGAATTTGTACGGCCGTGAATACGTTCCGGCCCAACCTCGTATCTACGAAGGAAAAACCAAGAACGCCCAAGAGGCGCACGAAGCAATTCGCCCAGCCGGTGAAGTCTTCAAAACCCCTGGAGAACTTGCACCAGAGCTTTCGCGCGATGAGTTCGCGCTCTATGACTTAATCTGGAAGCGCACCATTGCTTCGCAGATGGCCGATGCTAAAAAAATGCAGATGCGCGTGGATTTTGATGTGGCGACTAAAACCGGCGGCGCAGCAGTATTTCGGGCTAACGGCAGCGTTATTACCTTCCCTGGCTTCTTAGCTGCCTATGAAGATGTGGCAGATGAAGATGCCAAAGAAGCAGATGATGATTCAAAGCGCCTGCCCGCTATGTCAGTCGGCGATTACATGAAGGTCACTGAATACACCTGTGAGGGCCACGAGACCAAGCCACCTGCGCGCTATACCGAACCATCGCTTGTTAAAAAACTTGAAGAGCTTGGTATCGGTCGTCCTTCTACCTTCGCATCGATCATCAGCACCATTCAAGATCGTGGCTATGTCGTCAAGCGCGGTCGCGCACTCGTGCCAACCTTCTTGGCATTTAGCGTGACTGGTTTGCTCGAACAACATTTCTCCAAGCTCGTTGACTATGAGTTCACCGCTTCGATGGAAGAAGATCTCGACAAGATTGCCAATGGCGATGCTGATCGAGTTGAGTGGCTCACCACTTTCTTCTATGGCCATGATGATGTGCCAGGTCTGCAAGCACTCGCTGAAGATTTAGGCGCGATCGATGCGCAACAGATCAACACCATGAAGATGGGCGAAGATATTGAAATTCGTGTGGGTCGTTATGGCGCTTACATTCAGCAAGGCCAAGGCGATGCGCGCAAGTTCGCGAACATTCCGGAAAACATGGCGCCAGATGAGCTCACACTCCCAGTCGCAATTGAACTTCTAGCTAAACCTTCTGGTGAGCGCGAACTTGGTATCGATCCAACGAGCGGCTACCCACTGATTGCAAAGTCGGGTCGCTTCGGTCCATATGTCACTCAAGTTCTTCCAGAACCAGAACTTGTTGTCGATAAGAAAACTGGCGAACTTAAAAAGCCGCGCAAGAAGAAGGATGATCCAAAGCCAAAGACCGCGTCGCTGCTCAGCACGATGTCGCTCGACACAATTACTTTGGATGATGCGCTCAAGTTAATGTCGTTGCCGCGTTCACTCGGTGAATACGAAGGCGTTGAGATCACCGTACAGAACGGCCGCTACGGTCCGTACTTGATGCACGGCGCAGATTCGCGCACGCTCACTTCGGAAGATCAACTCTTTTCGATTACCTTGGAAGAAGCGATCGAAATTTACAAGCAGCCCAAGATTCGCCGCCGCGGTGTGGCAAAGCCTCCGCTCAAAGACCTAGGCGTCGACCCAGAATCCAAGTTGCCGGTGCTCGTGAAAGATGGCCGCTTCGGCGTCTATGTCACCGACGGCACCACCAACGCCACTCTTCGCCGCGGTGACACCATCGAATTCCTCACCTTGGAGCGTGGCCTTGAGCTCTTGGCTGGCCGCCGCGCCTGGGAGGCTGAAAACGGGGGCGCTCCCACCAAAAAGCGCGCCAAGAAAGCGGTTGGTCGGGCCAAAAAGACGGCTCCGACCCTCACCACGAAGGTCGTGAAAGCCACAGGTGCGCCTAAGACGAAGAAGAAGGCCGCCTCTGGAAAAGGCAAAGTAGCCACCCCTTAGGCTTAACCCATGTCGCAAGCACTGCCGTACCCCTCGGCTCCCGCGCAGACGGATTCCAGAAGCGTTCTGGCAATTCCGGCTTTCCGCAGGCTCTGGTACTCGATGGCCTTCTCATCCTTTGGTGACTGGCTTGGCCTTCTTGCAACCACTGCGCTCGCGCTCGAGCTCGCAAACGGAAATTACAAAAAAGCGAACTTTGCTATCGCCGGTGTCTTCATCGTGCGCTTATTGCCAGCTGTATTACTTGGCCCGATCGCAGGAGTAATTGCAGATCGTTTTGATCGTCGTCGTTTAATGATCGTCTGCGACATCCTGCGCTTTGCGCTCTACTTCTCTATTCCGATCGTCCACTCCTATATCTGGCTCTATTCCGCCACGGTCTTAGTCGAATCGATCACGCTCTTCTGGTCTCCGGCCAAAGAAGCATCGGTTCCAAACTTGGTTCCGAAAGATAAATTAGAGAACGCAAACCAGATGACACTGGTCGCGAGTTACGGCAGCGCGCCTGTAGCAGCTGTGATGTTCTCTGCGCTCGCTGGCATTGCAGCAGCGATCTCATCCTTTACCTCTAAGCGTTATGCATCGGCTGCAGACCTTGCGCTTTATATCGATGCTTTCTCATTTTTATACACCGCCTGGGTTGTCTTTAAATTGCAAAAAATTCCACGCGATGGTGATTCAAAATCTGCGGTCAATGACAACATCGGCAAGTCACTGATCGAAGGCTTCAAGTTTGTTTCAAGCTCTCGCGTTATTAGCGGACTGATCTTTGGAATGCTAGGTGCATTCTTTGCAGCTGGCGCGGTTATCGGTTTGGCTCGTACCTTCGTGGGTGACTTGAATGCAGGCAACGCTGCCTATGGTTTCCTCTTTGGTTCGGTCTTCACCGGCTTGGCACTTGGCTTGTGGCTCGGACCAAAGATCTTTGGTCAATTCTCACGCCGACGCATCTTTGGTGCATCACTCACTGTTTCTAGCTTCTTCCTAATCTTGCTTGCACTCGTTTCAAACATTGTTCTGGCAATGTTTTTGACCATCTTGCTCGGCGCATTTGCCGGACTTTCGTGGGTCACCGGCTTTACCATGCTTGGCCTAGAAGTTGCCGATGAAGTACGCGGCCGCATCTTCGCCTTTGTGCAATCACTCATTCGCATCTCATTAGTACTTGTTTTAGCGATCGCACCGGTCATCGCTGCGGCGATCGGCAAGCACACCTTCATTATTCATCACCACCACCTCAACTACGACGGCGCTGCCTTCACCCTTTTCGGTGCTGGCGTTATTGGTCTGGTTGTCGGCATCGTCTCTTATAAGCGAATGAAGGATCGTCCCAACGTTTCATTCTTCTCAGATGTAATGGCAGCCCTGCGCGGTGAACTTGTTGCTGAATCTGGCGCGACTCACATGGGAATTTTCATCGCCTTCGAAGGTGGCGAGGGTTCTGGAAAATCAACGCAGACAAAATTGCTCGCAAGCTATTTAGAATCGCGCGGCGAGAAAGTAACAATCACCCGCGAACCTGGCGGAACCGAACTCGGCAAACAACTACGCAAGATTTTGCTCGACCCAGCCACTGGCGCAATCAGTCCGCGCGCCGAAGCGCTCTTGTATGCAGCAGACCGCGCTAACCATGTGCACGATCTCATTTCGCCAGCTCTTGCTAAGGGCGAAGTAGTAATCACCGATCGCTACCTCGATTCTTCGATCGCCTACCAAGGCGCGGGTAGAGTGCTTCAACCTAATGAAGTAGCTCGCATCTCTAAGTGGGCTACCAATGCTCTTATCCCGAACCTCACAATTATTTTGGATGTTCCTGCGGAAATTGGCTTGGGTCGTCTTCAAGGCGCAGACCGACTAGAACAAGAGCCGGTTGCCTTCCATGAGCGCGTGCGCCGCGAATTCTTGAACTTAGCTGCAGTCGATCCTGATCGTTACTTCGTTGTTGACGCGACCCAATCACCTGATGCAATTCAAGAGCAGATCGCGAATCGTGTTGCGCTCTTGCCACAACTTATTAAAAAAGAGCAGACCACAAAATAAATGAGCGTCTTTGATTCACTCATCGGGCAAGAAGATTCTGTTGCAATTTTGAAGGAAGCAGTAGCCGCAGCAAAACGCGGTGAAGATGAATCACAGGCAATGACCCATGCATGGCTTTTCACTGGCCCGCCAGGAAGCGGCCGTTCCAACGCAGCGTTAGCTTTTGCAGCGGCACTGGTCTGCACCCAGAATGGTTGTGGAACCTGCACCGATTGCACCACCGCGCTCTCAGGTAGCCACGCCGATGTAGAGCTGATCCGTACCGAAGGACTCTCGATCAAGATCGATGAAGTCCGCGAACTCATTACCCGTGCATCGTGGACGCCATCAGTCGCCAGTTATCGCGTTGTGGTGATGGAAGACGCTGACCGCCTCACCGAATCCGCCGCGAACGCGATGCTTAAAACAATTGAAGAGCCCGGTCTGCGCACTGTCTGGTTGTTGTGTGCTCCGACCACCACCGATGTTTTGCCGACGATTCGTTCGCGCACCCGTGCGCTCACCTTGCGCACTCCTTCGATCGCCGCAGTCAAAGCACTCTTAGAGCGCGAACTTGTTCCAGCAGCAACCGCAGAACTTGCCGCTCGTGCATCTCAGGGCCATATTGGTCGTGCGCGTTATCTCGCCAATAATCCCGACGCCAGAACTCGTCGCACCGACATTTTGAAGCTACCTCTTACTATCACCGACATTGCATCTGCATTTAAGTGCGCGGGCATGTTGGTAGATGCCGCCAAGCGAGACGCTGAAGCTGAGGCCGAAAAGAAGAATGATGCCGAACTTGCTGCGCTCAAAGAAGCCTGGGGACAACAAGGCACTCGTGTTGTCGCTGGTGGCGCCAAGGCGGTTAAAGATTTAGAGAAAGAACAAAAATCACGCCAGACTCGAATGGTTCGTGACTACTTAGACCGCGCGCTGCTCGATATCGCTACTTTCTATCGCGATGTCTTGATGGTTCAGTCAAAGACGCCCACAGAATCACTTATCAACAGCGATATGCAACGCGAAATCGAGATTGTGGCTAACTCCACCAGCCCAGATACAACTCTGCGAAAATTGCAGGCGATCATGAAGACCAGAACTCAACTCTCACATAACGCCGCGCCGCTACTCGCCATCGAAGCGATGATGGTGCAACTCGCATGAGCACCCACAACTTCGTCGAGTTCGAACCGATTCTGCCGCGCAAGAAGCCGCGCCCATTCCGTAATTTCCTCATCTCTTTCACGATCTCTTCACTCGTTGTGGGCCTTGCCTTTGGCGGTCAATACACCTACCAACACCTCAAACCAAAGAGCCATTGGACTATGCAGAAGTTCATGGACCAGAGCCTTAATTGGCACTCCTGCGACAACGGTTTTTCATGTACTGCGTTTTTAGTGCCGATCGATTACAACAACCTAGATGCGGGCACTTTCACGCTTCAAGCGATTGTTCACCCATCTACTGGTGGTTCCACCAAGCTCGGTGACCTCTTTGTTAATCCTGGCGGCCCAGGTGGCTCTGGCATTGATTATGCCTATAACGCTGATTCGATTGTTTCACAGAGCATTGATGACAACTACGACATCGTGGGTTTTGATCCACGCGGAGTGAATCAATCACAACCCGTTCGTTGCTTAACTGATTCACAAGAAGATAACTACATTCAGAGCGGTGGCAGCGTTCAGAGTGCTAGTGACTTGGCTCAGGCAGAAGCGCAAGCAAAGATGTTTGCAGATACTTGTTGGCAGAAAATCGGCGCAAACCTTGCGCATTACTCCACGCTAGAGACAGCGAAAGATATGGATATCTTGCGGGCGCTCTTGCATCAACCAAAACTTAATTACCTCGGTAAGTCTTATGGAACATATCTCGGTACTTTGTATGCGGCGCTCTTCCCACAGAATGTCGGACGCATGGTGCTCGATGGTGCAGTAGATCCCAATATTCCTATCGCCCAACAGAACGAAGTACAAGCAGAAGGTTTCGACACTGCTCTCAAAGCATTCATCGCAGCGAATCCACAAGTGAGTGAAGTTCAAATTTTGAAACTGCTAGCAACTGCGCGTGCAACTCCGCTTCCCACAAAGTCAGGTCGAGAGCTGACAGAAGCGTTGACCATCACTGCAATTGCGTCAGCGCTATATGACCCAGCTTCTGGTTGGCCTGATTTGAAAAAGTCATTGAACGCGGCGATTAATAAAAATGACGGAACTGGATTGCTCGCACTCGCAGATGACTATGACCAGCGACTTCCTAATGGCCACTATGCATCGAATCAGAATGACATCTCCCAAATCACAAGTTGTTTAGATTTCCCAGACCCACGCACTATGGACCAGATGCAACAGGATGCGATTTCTTACGCTCAGAAAGCCCCAATTTTCGGACCATATCTGGCCTATGCCGGCTTGGCCTGTCACTACTGGCATGTGCCTGCAGTGAGCACCCCGAACCTCACCCATGTGGTTTCTGCACCGATGCTCGTCATCGGCACCACCCGTGACCCTGCCACCCCATATGCCTGGGCCCAGGCACTCAATAAAGACTTGGTGAACAGCACCCTGATCACCTTGAACGGCGATGGCCACACTGGCGCCAACCGCGGCAGTAGCTGCGTGGATTCGGCAGTCAACACATTTTTGATCTCGGGTGTCACCCCGGTTGGTAATTTGTACTGCGCGAAATAGGTATTGTTTCCTTATGCGTTTAGACCATGTTTCTTATGTGACTTCCCATGATCAACTTTCAGATACCGTCCAACGCTTGGGCGCCACTCTCGGAACAACATTTGTAGACGGTGGAATTCACCCTCGTTTCGGAACTCGCAACTTCACAGCACCGCTCAAGAACGGTCACTATCTTGAAGTTGTTTGCCCACTCGATCACCCAGCAACAGATAGCAACGCTTTCGGCAAAGCAGTATCAAAGCGTGCGAATGAGGGCGGCGGCTGGCTCACCTGGGTTCTCTCTACTGATGACATTGCGCCAATTGAAACTCGCATCGGTCGTCCAGCAGCAGAAGGTCATCGCAAGAAGCCAGATGGAACAGATCTTCGTTGGAAGCAGATCGGCGTTTCAGATATTTTGCAAGATAAGCAGTTGCCATTTTTTATTCAGTGGCTCACTGAAGAACATCCATCACAAGATGGAAAGCCAACTGCAAAGATCACTAAAGTTGAATTCGCTGGCGATAAAGAAAAGATTCGCGAATACGCTGGTCAAAATGTTGATCAAGCAATCGGTGAGGTCGAAGTCATCTGGGTAGATCCAGCAACAACCGATGGCGATACTGGCATCGTTGCTGTTTACCTCGAAACACATGACGGCGAAATTCGCGTCGACTAACCCCCCCCGGGGGGGGCGTAGGACGCGGTGGAATCCAAAGGGTTCACCTCGATTTCACTTGATCGACTCGACCTCTGGACCTTCGAAGGTTTCGAGAAGAAGCAGCAATAAAACTCAGTTAAACTCTTGGCATTGCAAGGCTTAGTGCTTATAGCTGCCATCTGAACTGGAGTTCCCAACTTGTCTCAAAACACCACAAAGAAGTCCCATCGTCGCTGGGTTCTACTCGCTGCCTTTGTCGCCATCATCTGGCTAGGTATCAGCGGAACAACCGGACCACTCTTTGGAAATCTTTCCACCGTCCAGAAGAACGATAACTCCAAGTTCTTGCCAACCGGCACCGAGTCTTCTCGCGCATCCGATGCGATCATGAAGTTTGCGGACAACACCACAAACAATCAATTCCCAACACTTATCCTCTTCGAAGGAAAAGTAACTCCAACTAATTTTGTTGCGACTCAATCATTCGTGCAATCACTTGCCAATAAAGAATTGGTTGATGCCAAAGGTAATTTGATTAAGAACACCGATGGCTCACCGCTCCACATCTCAATTAGCACTTACTTGGCGAAGGGTGCCCAAATCAGTGCATTCCCATCAGCTAAAGGCGATGCAATTCTTGCGAACTTGCCTCTTTCTTCTGATTCAGCTGGTGCGGATCTTCCAACCAAGAAACCAGTACTTCCTGCAGTAGTTCAAACAATTCGTTACTACTCAACTCAGTACGCACAGTCTCAAGGCTTCATCACTCACACCACCGGTCTGGGTGGACTCTTCGCCGACCTCTTCAACTCATTTAGCGGTCTCGATTCCAGTCTCTTGCTCGTCACTGGTCTAGTAGTCGCCATTATTTTGATTGTTGTTTATCGCTCGCCAATTCTTTGGATCTTGCCGCTCTTCTCAGCAGGTATCGCACTCTCACTTGCTGGTGGCGTGATCTATGAACTCGCGAAGCACAACATCATCACTCTCGACGGACAGTCGCAAGGAATTCTCTCGGTACTGGTACTCGGCGCCGCAACCGACTATGCGTTGTTATTAATCGCTCGTTATCGTGAAGAACTCCACAAGCAAGAACATCGCGTGGATGCGATGAAGTCAGCGCTCAAGGGTGTATGGGAGCCAATCATCGCTTCTGGTTCAACCGTTGCACTCGGCTTGCTCGTGCTTCTTCTTTCACAACTCACGAACAACCGTGGCCTTGGACCAGTCGGTGCGATCGGCATTGTCTGTTCGATGATCACAATTCTTACTTTGCTACCAGCGCTGCTCGTAGTTTTCGGTCGTTGGATCTTCTGGCCTAAGCGCCCTAAGTTCAACACCGATGACGAGAAGCTCACTGGTATTTGGTCTAAGTTGGCTAAGTCCACTGAGCGCAACCCACGCAAGTACTGGGCTATCGCGACCTTGATTCTGGTTGTTTTCGCTGCGTTCTCAACTACTTTGCACGCAAACGGAATCTCAACTGCACAATCATTTACAACCCGCACTGACTCTGTGATCGGTCAAGAGCAACTCACCAATTACTTCCCTGGTGGCGCTGGTCAGCCAACTCAGATCGTGGTTTCTTCAAGCAAGGCTGCGGATGTCACCGCAGCCCTCATGAAGACAACAGGTGTGAGTGTTGTTGTTCCACAAAGCACCGATGGCAAGACTCCTCTTGTTGTTGGTGGCAACGAACTTCTCAATGTCACTCTGACTTATGCACCGGATTCAAGCGCAGCATCTAACTTGATTCCGAAGCTTCGCACCTTGGTCCACGGGATTGATCCGGGTTCACTCGTCGGTGGCACATCAGCGGTTTATTACGACACTCATGTTGCAACAACACACGATCAGAAGTTGATCATTCCAGTGATCTTGCTTTTGATTGCAATCATCTTGGCGCTCTTGCTCCGTTCGATCGCAGCATCGCTCTTGTTGCTCGTGACTGTGGTGCTCTCATACTTCGCCACACTCGGCGCGTGTGCAATCACCTTCCATCACATCTTCCACTTCAAGGGTGAGGATTCGTCATTCCCACTCTTTGCCTTCGTCTTCCTCGTGGCACTCGGCATCGACTACAACATCTTCTTGATGACTCGAGTTCGTGAAGAAGCAAAGACTGGCGGAACTCGCTTTGGTATGACCAAGGGCGTGACCGTCACAGGTGGTGTGATCACATCTGCAGGTATCGTCTTGGCTGCAACATTCACCGTGCTCGGCATCTTGCCGCTGGTCTTCCTAGCAGAGCTCGGCTTTGCAGTGGCCTTCGGTGTCTTGCTTGATACCTTGTTGGTTCGCTCGATCTTGGTGCCTGCGCTTGTACACAGCATTGGTCCAAAGATCTGGTGGCCTGCAAAACTCGAGAAGTAAAAAGTACTTAGAGCGTAAAGCTCTGACCGTCCACGTATTTTCCGGAGTTCGCTCCGTTAAGTACGTGGACGGCGCTTTTTCCGACCACTAACCAATTAACTTGATCGTCACTCTGCATCAGAGTGTCCTCATCAATGCCTACAATCGTGACGCCTTCTGGTGCTTTCAGAAACATTTGAGCAGCGCTATCTGGAATCCACTTAAAGAACTTGTTGTAATGAGGGATTACTCGCAGGTGCGGCACAAGCGCTAGACCTTCGCTGCCTTCTGCAGACATTTTGCGAAAGTTTGGGATGTCCGCGCACATCGCCATCGCACCAGCGCTACACCCAGCCAGTGAACTACCTGCCCGCCAGTTGCGTTCAATCGCAGCCCATACGGGTGTTCCGAGCAAAACTTCGGCTAAATAATGTGGATCGCCACCGCTGAGATAAATCAATCCAGCGCCTTCGATCTGCGCAGCAACTTCTTCGCTCATGGCATCTTCACGGGTGTAGACCTTGAGTCCAATATGTTCAGCGCCGAGTTGTGCAGCTTGATTCGCACCTAACTCTTCCCAGTACGAGATTCGACTAACGCTTTCACGACCAGCTGCTGTTGCGAGTTGTACATATCTATTAGACGGTCCTGCAGCGAGCAACGCGGCTTCGGCCTCACGCATTTCTGGTGTGTATTCACCAGAACCAACGAGTGCGAGTCTGCCCGGGGTGCTCATCTTCCAACCGTACTCCTGCCCAACTCGCCAACCAACTTCACAGGATTACCCAGTACGCTCACGCTCATGATCCAAGTCAAAGAGTTAACCAAGACTTATGGCGAGACTAAAGCCGTAGATAACATCTCCTTCACAGTTCAGCCAGGTGTTGTCACTGGCTTCCTTGGCCCCAATGGTGCTGGCAAGTCAACAACGATGCGCATGATCTTGGGTCTGGATAAACCCACTTCCGGTGAGGTATTGATCAATAACGCGCACTATGTAGATTCCCAGAGCCCACTCTCGTTGCTCGGAAGTTTGCTCGAAGCGAAGTCTGTCGACAAGGGTCGCTCTGCCTACAACCACCTGCTTGCTGTTGGTGCCACCATGGGTATCGGCAAGCAGCGTGTGAACGAAGTGATCGAACTCGTTGGGCTGGAAAGCGTGAAGAACCGCAACGCCGCTAAGTTCTCGCTCGGTATGTCGCAGCGCTTAGGTATCGCCACTGCTTTGCTTGGCGATCCTGAGATTCTTATTTTGGATGAACCCGTCAACGGATTGGACCCAGACGGTATTTTGTGGATCCGTAACCTGCTGAAGGATCTCGCTCAAGAAGGCCGCACCATCTTTCTTTCATCGCACTTGATGAGCGAGATGGAATTAACAGCAGAACACCTGATCGTCATTGGCAAAGGACAAATTCTTGCTGACATGTCGATGCACGAGTTTAT
>Ga0007852_1000142_pt1 | contig 23238 bp, 18 predicted proteins | sample CryBogCBH28Sep08_FD_71227 | JGI IMG/M metagenome (GOLD analysis project Ga0007852, IMG submission 71227) | Freshwater microbial communities from Crystal Bog, Wisconsin, USA - CBH28Sep08 | ecosystem: Environmental > Aquatic > Freshwater > Lake | place: Crystal Bog, Wisconsin, USA | collected...
TAAAGTCGTCAACGGACCAGCCGCAACAGGATGTAATAAACGCGAAGACTTTTAAAATATGTGATGAGTAGTATCCAAGGGCTACTTTCGGAGCGCTGCTTGAAGTGCACCCTGTGAGACTGATTGCAGTGAGAGCTATAATTGCCGTGGAATTCAAGATCAATTTTTTTCGCATTCAGATAACCCTTCGTGATCTCTAAACTGTAACAATCATCGCACCAAAAATGAATTAAGAAGCGACCCTTCCTTCGCTCCAGCCAATGCAAACTGCTACTTTGGAATTTGATGATACGAGCGACTCATCAAAGACCGCCGAAATGTCTCAAATAAATTGTTATTAGAATTGTTATTAGAAAAGAGCACTGATGAATTCTCAAGATACCGTAATCACTGAACCTCGGTTAGCTACTCCACAGCATCGCATTGCTGCGGCACTGGTCGATCTTGGATTTTCATTTGTAACTTTGGGAATTGGTGCCTTCGTTTGGAGCATGGTTGTTTGGGCTCAGGGGCAAACTCCCGGCAAAAAATTACTCAAGATTCGCGTACTAGACGCAAACACTCACATGCCTGCCAATTGGCTCAGAATGTTTATTCGCCAGGGTTTGATTCCGGCTGCATTTAACATTTTTTGGTATTTGCCAACCATCATTAATCGAGCCACTGGTAGCTATGGATTTAGCACGCTCGGAGCAATCTGCCTCGTTATCTGCTTCTTGATTTCTGCTGGCTTCTGGATCACGGATTTTGTTTGGCTTCTCATGAAAGGTCATCGCAGACTGGTTGATTATTTGGCTAATACAATTGTGGTGAACGAAGCAACTAACTGACAAAAGATTCAGGATCCAAATAAAAGCACAGTTGAAAAGGGAGTAATCCCTTTCCGGAAGAGTCAGAAATTGAGCTACCGGCACTTTAAACAGTCGTTGCTAGGCTCATCTGGACAATAAATGTCTGGTCATGACCACTGTGGCCAGAATTCATCTGTTCGGCACTGAGTAATACCAAAGTCAGCCTTTACAATTAAGGCATTGACCGCTGCCGCCCGAGCAGCGTTGTCGTAAGGATTCGTTATGAAGCTTCAGACTTCAAAAGTCCGTCTAGCCGTTCTTGCATCCCTGTTGTCAGTTGGCACTTTAGTCGTGCCCGCACATGCAGCTGGACCACTTGTGCTCGATGGCACTGGTCAGACAATCGCAATCATCGACTCGGGTTTCGATACAACAATTCCACAGTTGCAGGGCAAGGTAGTTGCCGAAGCATGCTTCGCGGGCGATGCAACCCAGTCTTGTCCTGATGGCACAAGCCAAATGGTTGGCGCCGGATCAGCAACCATCACCCCCGCTTATGCAAATTCAAATAATTTCCAACATGGAACACTGATGGCATCGATTGCAGCACAAGTTGCACCGGGTGCTCATTTTGTTTTGGTCCGCATCGGACAACTTTTATCTAATGGTGGAATGCGCTTGAGCACAGTTGACCAAGTCAAAGCTCTTACTTGGCTAGCAAGCAATCAAGCCACCTTCCATATTGCTTCTGTCTCACTTTCACTTGGTGCCTATGCCTCACCGCTCTGCACACCAGCATATGCAGCAACTGACAAGATTGATGCCGAAGAAAAAGTTTTAAATTCAATGGGTATTCCAGTCTTTTATGCTGCCGGTAACAATGGTTCAACAACAAACATCGACTACCCAGCGTGCTTGCCTGATTCAATCGCAATCGGTGCTCTCGGAATTACTCCTCAAGCTCCAGTAGTTCCATACTTAGAAGGATTGCCTGCAGATTATTCAAACACAACGTCTCGGGTTGCGCTATGGACTTCTGGTTCATGGAAGGCAGTTAATCCCGGTGGAACTGTTGTTAACAGCCAAGGAACATCAGATGCGAACGCCGCGATGAATGGTTTTTGGGCTGATGTGAAAGAAGCAAATCCAAATGCAACAATGGCGCAAGAATTAGCAGCATTTACTTCTAACGCTTCAACTTTTACTACTTCGAGTATTTCAAATGGCTTGCGAGTAGAAGCACAAGCTGCAGCAACTAGCCTTGCAGGCACTCAGACCCAGATAGCAATGTCGACTCCGACTGGAGTTCCACTTGCCACAACGCTTCTGACTGATGCAACGGTTGATACCACGACGGTAAAACCAACAATTACGACGGGTCCGTCGCTTCCAATTCTCGCTACCACCAAGTCGTGGCCAGGCGGTTGGGTGCAATTCAATGCCCAGGCAAATGACGCCGGATCTATTACAGAATTCGACATTTATCTTCAGGATCCAAGCGGAAACCGCACCCTAGTTGCCTCGCCTCTTATCTCTAAGAGCACTACGACCAGCGTTGTGGCGCAAGGTTATGCACTCATTCCTTCTTCTGCCGTAGTTGGCAGTAACTGGTCAGTGATCGGTCGGGCCTACGACGCAGCGGGCTACATCGAGAGTAACTTAGGCACATTTGCTATTAAGGCTGTCCCAGCCGACACCACTCGTCCAACTGTTAACCTGATTGCGCTCCAAAATTTGAACACACCAGTGAAGCCAGCATTCGGTGTCTATGTTTCATTCACTTCTCGGGATGACATCGCTGTTGTTGGCGCGAAGTATGTCGTCACAGACCCAGCAGGAAATCGCACCGTCTATAACGCGACTCCAAACCCATTGAACTTTTTGCCAGATGTGAAGAGCTACTTCGATACATGGAGCGTTCCTGCATCTGCCGCTGATGGCAGTGTCTACAAGATCAGCGGTTGGGCTTATGACTCAGTCGGAAACGGTCCAGAGGTTCAGTTTGAAACTGTCACTGTGACAAACCCTGCGCCCGTTGTTGCTCCAACCCCTTCAGCAACTCCGAAGCCTGTTGTTACTCCGATTCCGGTTGTAACGCCGACTCCGACACCCGTCGTCACACCAACACCGGTAGTTACTCCTACTCCATCACCTGTGGTGACACCTTCACCTGTCGCGAGCACTCCTGCTGTCAAGCAGAATCAAACTGTTACCTTTGCTCCTATTCCGAGCACGAATCAATACGGGCCAGGAATCTTGTTGAGCGCGACTGCTTCTTCGAAGTTGCCAGTGACATTCACTGCTTCTCCAGCGAGCTACTGCCAAATCCTGCAAACTTCAACCGGCACTTACGTTCAAGTAGCAAGCGGATTAACTTCGCTGACTAATGCGTGCGTAGTTACTGCATCTCAAGCAGGTAATTCCAATTACAGTCCTGCACCTAATAACTATCAAATTATTGGTTGGGTTGCAGACAAGACTCTCATCAACCTGACCCCTGCAACCAGTGTTGCCATCAACAGTACTGAGAGCATCAGCGCTAGTTACACCACAACTGATCCGCTATACAGCAGTGGTATCCCAGCACTGAATGTGCCAGTTGCTGTCTCTAACTTGTCTCCAACAGTCTGCCAAGTAGTGAGCACTACTCAAGTAGATAAAGGTGCATTAGGTGTACCAACAGTCATGGTAGTGAAGGGCCTGAAGGCTGGCGTCTGTAGCCTTTCTTTCTCAGTTCCTGCTTCTATGACGCGACAAGCCGCAACAGCCGCCTCGAACTTCGTTGTTTTAAGTAAATAGCAGGCAAAAAGCTGGTAAATCACCCTTTAAATACCCAACTATTCAAGAAAAATGAGTGATTTTTTGCGCATTTGAACTTATAATTAAGAATGGCATGTTCAAATAATCACGAAAACATTGAACCTGGAAAGTTTTGCCCAGTATGTGGTGAACGAGTAGGGCGCTCTGAGGCATTTGCTCAAAATACATCTTACGTGGCAGACGCGGAGTACTTAGGTGCGGAATCTCAACCTAATGGCGCAACTCTCGCCAAGACACCGAAACTCATTGCGTTAGTCTCCATCGCCGTTTCGCTTGTGCTTGTTATTGCTGGCATTACAGCCAATAAAATAGGCTGGGATAACTTGATGGCCCAACTTACAAGCGACATTGCCAATGCAACAAGCAACAATTCTTCAAGTAATGATTCAAGCTCGAATTCCACCCCATATACATGGGCGCCTTCTGGTTACACCGAATGGAACAGCGAGGTGGCCTATCAATTCGACAACAGCGACTCCTGTCAAAACGATGGTGGAAACGGTTGCTTCTTGATTCGCGTCACTCCGTCCTCCAGCTGCTCGGCTGTATCTGGAACGATGGATCTCAAGGATTCAAATGGAATCGTGGTTAACACCGCTTCTGCAAGCGCAGGAAGTGTCGAATCCGGAAAATATGTTCAGCTTGAATTTGATGACCCAGATGGATCTGCCTCAAAGGGCAGCCTTACTTCGCTGTATTGCGATTAGGAGCGATTATGGATTATGAAAATGTAAGTGGACACCCACTAGCAACTCCTAAGCATCGACTAGCAGCCGTTTTAGTAGATGCAGGATTTTATATCGTGACCTTCGGAATCGGATGGGCCGTATGGAATTTAGTGGCTTGGGGCAATGGTCAAACACCTGGAAAGCAAGTTTTGAAACTTCGAGTTTATGATGCAGTGCATCCAGAGAAACCGGCCAACTGGGGAAGAATGGCAATTCGTCAGGCGCTCATCTTTGGTGCGATATCACTTCCAGTTTATGTATTATGGACAAGTTCATACTTTATAAGTTCGGCACATTTACTTCCTCGAGTACTCATACTTCATTACTCCACACTGGGTACAGCCTGCATGTACCTACTGCTTGTGCTCTCTGCAGCCTTGCAGTTGGTCGATTCGATCTGGATATTTCAACCTGGGACGCGGCGGTTGACTGATCACTGGGCCAAAACCTATGTGGTTAACGAAGCAGAAGCTCTAAATTACTAATCGTGAAAGTGCGCAATTTGTGGATCGGTGTGACCTGCGCACTTTTATTGACTAGTTCAAACATACTGGGTACCGCCGGTGCAACTGCTGCTACTTACGCAGGCATCACCGGAGTTGTCGTTGGTAACTCAAACCAACCGATCGCTGGCACGCTCATCACTGTGAGCAAAAACGGCGCAACCGTCGAGACATCGACGAGTGGCACAGATGGTTCTTATTCATTGCCATTGGCTGCGGGGAACTACTCCCTCAAGTTTGTACCGCCTACTGCTGCTAACTCCACTCTCTATGCCTATGACATTGCAGCCCCGCAGTCACAATTGCTTCGCGTAATGCTGACGACTCCAACTCCTGGCCGCGCCTTCGTTGCCGGAAATCTCTCGCTCTCCGACGGTGAGCAACTCGCGAGTGACACATATATTGCCTTCGGCAATGTCGGCGGTGATTCACAATTCATTAATTCCAATGGTGACTATCGCCTCACTCCTACCGCTGGCGCAAGCGGCCCTTGGCACATCAAGGGCGATACCAATGGAACTGGTTGGCAGTTCGAACTTTTGGGTCAGAGCACTACTCCTATTAACCAAGATGAATTAGCAAACTTTGTTGTTCCGATGGCAACGCAGCGCGTTCATGTTGTGACATCAAACGGCGCACCCGTTCCCAATACTCAACTCCAAGCAGGTGTGGGTGAGTTTGGAATGGCGAACGGAACTCTTGCTCCATTTGAAGGGCTTGGCACATTCCAAGGTCGTTGGTTCTACACCGTCACCACAGATGCAAATGGTTGGGCAAATATCCCAATGATCACAATGGCTGCTCCAACGCAGGGCGAAATCCAAGCCGTACCAAGTGTTGCATCGGGTTATGGCGTTCAGGTTTATAAGCCAACTTTCGGTGCCGGAGATCTCACCCTCACTCTTATTAATCAAAATATTTTGCTCAACGGAACCATCAAGGACTCTGCTGGCGTAGCTATGGATCAAACACAAGTGAGCTTTGGTGGTACTTACTCCACTGTTGCATCAAACGGTAACTATTCGATGACACAGCCAAGTGGAACGGTCGGTAACTACGGCTTCGTTTATCACGGAGACGGTTCAAACCATCCCAACTTCGCATTCCAAATGTTCAACACCACTGACACCTTTGCTCTAACAGCACCGGTTGTTCGCAACATCGTCATCCCAACTCAGTCCACGAAAGTTCGTGTACTTAACGGCACAACACCTGTCGTAGGTGCGACTGTGATGATTGTTGTGGGTGGAAGCCAGAGCAACGGCTCACTGACCCTCATCTCTGGTCGCAAGCCTTTTTCAACATATGTCATGGGTCAAGGAGTAACCGATTCAACGGGCACTGTTTTAGTTCCAGGGCTACATCTCGATGCTGCTTTGCCTGCAACAGTTGCCGTGACTCCGACTGCGGCATCGGGCCTCGCTCCATTTTCAACTCTTCAAACGGTCGGCCTGGGTGCTGACCTCACGATCTCGGTCCCTGCTCCGTCAGTCACTATTAGTGGCCATGTTTCCTACAGCGATGGAACGATTCTGGTGAATCCTTATGTCTCATTCCAAGATGGCAAAGGCAATGGCGCAGGCGTTCAAGCCGATAATTCGACAAATTATTCATTCTCAGTCGCTAAAGGTTTTGCCGGTTATTGGGGAATCGGCTGCAGAATTCAGCCACTTGTTCATGATCCGCTTTGTGTGACAATCACTACGAACTCCACTACTTCGTACAGCACAAACACGACTCAAAATTTCGTCATTCCCACTTATAAGACGCCGATCAGAGTCGTGGACCCAAGCGGCAAGGGAATCGCTAGTGTTCAAGTGAATGTTGTTGTCGGAACAACGGCGCCTGGCAATTACCCGGCGGGACAGATCAACCTGATTCCCGGTCAGCAGAGCTACACCGTGAGTTCACAAGCATGGTCTACAACCGATGCTAACGGTCTAGCTCAAGTTCCAACTGTGAATTTCTTAGCGCCTCGTCCCGCGTATGTGATGATCACTCCACCACCAACTTCTCGTTACATCACACGAAATGTTTCGATCACCGTTGGTGATAATTCTCAGAACGTGATCGTCCTTACGATCTTGAAGCCTGTCATTAACACCGTCACTTACTCGACCGTTGGCGGAGTAAAGATGGCGACAGTAATCGGCGATAACCTACTTGGCGCGATCTCCGTCGTGGCGGGCCGGACAACTATCAACAACTTCACTGTTGTTGATGTCAACCACCTTACTTTCCCAGTGCCTAACGGCTTAACATTCACATCGCTCACCATCGCCAATGGTGGGGGTACCACTATCTGGGGTTCTTAAGAAATAATTTGACCAGCTTCTTATTTTCAAAGTAATTGTCTGGAATAATTAAGTCGCTGGAAAAATTCATTCATCTACGGGGGTAAAAGTGCGCATTACCAAGAGAAATACTTTATTAGCAGCTATAACGGTCGCAATTCCTCTCGTATTGGCGGGATGTGGATCCAGCGGTACAAGTTCATCAAGCACTGCGACACCTGTCCATAAAGCAAATTACACTTTGAATCAATACGCTAATGCTTACAGCAATATGAACATCACCAACGACAAAGTGGCTGAAACTAAATTTCTACAAGACAAGTCCTCGCCTCAGTATGTGAGCGAAAATGGATTTTTCCCATATATCAATGACTCTAATGCTGCATCACCAGTGTTGCGCTTAAAAATTCAATACTTTGCTTCCGATTGGCTGTTTATTCAAAGCTATTTAATCAATGTTGATGGAACTCAATACACAATCACTCCAGACTCAGTTGAGCAAGACAATGGAATCATCAATGGAGAGTCGATGATTTGGGAGTGGTATGACTATGTGCCTAGCGCTGATGATGTTGCAATGCTAAAGGCAATCGCAAATTCAAAATCAACAATTATTCGCTTCATCGGACAGCAATATCATGCTGACCAAACAATTACGGCTGCACAAAAGCAAGCAATTACAAATGTACTGATCGAGTATGACGCTCTTCAAAACGGTATTGATGCTTCGCCTGCTGGTATCGCAACCGCTGCAATCCAGAAATCAGTTGATGGTTTTAATTCTGCGGCGTCGCAAGGCGCACAAGGGCAATTCAATTACATTGTTGCTCACGACTATCCAAATTTGCTTGATACAAAGTTAGCGACTCAGTGTGCAGAGGGAGTTTCTCCCGCTACAAATAAATCGTGGGACCTGCTGAATGCAAGTGAGTCATACACTAATTCTTCCGATGAAACAGCTTCTCCATACAAGGGATTGTTGACTTGGACATATACATTCACCCCAGCCGCTATCAAGGCGGAAACGAGTCTGACACTCTCAGGAGACGGCAAGAATTTCTCACCAGATGTTCAGCGTTTCGGAAATAGTTCCGCCAACTTCCGAGGCAATTTCTATTCAGTAAAAATGACTGAGCAGGAAAAGACCTATCCTGGTAATAAGGTATGGGGCAAACCTGTAACCAACACGGAGTACTACATAATCAATAATGGACAGGCTTACATGTCTGCGAGCTTCTGCTAAGTCCCAGAATCGTTGTGCAGCGTCTTATTGATTGAGAGGCGCTGCAACAACTTTAAAGCGAACGCGGTTGAGTTCAACACCATCAACTTCGCAAGTAAAGACATAGGAATCTAAGCGAACAATCGGCAAATTCGGCAGATTGAACCCGACATTAAGTAATTGTGGTTCGCCGTTATCTAAACCATTAGGTCGGCCCAAATTGAATTTCATTTCCGCTTGAAACGGCCCAAAGGTATCTGGCCCAGTCGGAAGCAAAACATCCTGGCCGTCGATATCACGCAAGTGGATTGCCAGAGTGTGCTCGATATTGGTCTCATCCCAGCCAACGCTGATGCTGACAGCTAACGCAATATTGATAAGCCATGGAGCGGGGACGCTCAAGGGAACCGTTACTCGGTCAATTCCGCCACCTTGAATATAAAGAAGCCCGTTCGGGGTTTCCACATGATTACAGAGCGTCGCGTTAAGTTCCATAGTGCAAGCCTAGCGTTGGGTAGAAGCGATCAGGAGCGTGCAAACTGCTGCAAGCATTAAGGCACCAGCCTCTGCGGGATTCAGGATTCCATTGGCAACACCAAGCGTCACTGCTGCAGCAGGAATTCCAAGTTGACCGCTTGCTAAGAAAACATTAATGAGAGGTTGCTTAAAGATAAGCGCTGGAGCATGGACAAGAATCGCGGCCACAAGAAGTAGTGCGGCTAACAAGATTGCATCGTGCGAATGGAAAGTGCTGCGGATATTGATTGAGGCACCAAGCCAGACAAAGTAAAGCGGCGCAAAGAAACCATCGCTCACTCCAAAGAGTTGTCGAGCTAACCGGTGAGGAACTCCGATGGTCGCAAGGGCAACGCCGAGTGAGAAACCAGCAACCATCACTGATGCATGGAATCGAAGCGCAAGCCCAGCTACTAGAAGCAGTAGCGCAAGGCTGATACGAAGTTCAACACCAAGATGATCGACCTTAGATACATCATGAATACGATCTAGATATCCAAATTTCTTAGCTAGAAGCAGGAGACCATAAATGACTAGTGTCGCTGCAAGGACAATGAGCGATCCAGTAATGGCACGGAGTTGATCTGAGCGTTGAGTGAACAGAGGAAGCGCCATGAAGGAGAGCGCATCGGCGATAGTGACTTGGGCAATCAGGATTTCAAGGTGAAGATCTCGCTTTGTGTAGGCAACAATCGGAATAACGAAAGCTGCGGAACTTGAGAACGAGATGATGGCGAGCAATTTCCAATTCGGAAAGTGCGCGAGGTGATCTATCGCTAGTGAAAGCGCTATGGTAACAACTGCATTCGCAATCAAGATTTTGTAAAGAGTCCCAAATGCCTTTTTAGTGAAGGAGCGATAGTCGATATGGCTACCAGCTGTGAACATCAGGAGTGCGAAACCGACTGTCGCTAGCAATGTAAGTGTTGGATCTGTCGTCGGGATTTTGTTAAATCCGCTGTGGCCAAGCACCCCGCCGATCAGTAGCTCACCGACTGCCACCGGTAAGCCAAAGCGCTTGGGGATCCGCAAAACGGGGCCCGCTAGACCAGCAACCAGAAGGCCTCCTAATAGTGTGATCGACATGGCCCAAGGCTATCGGCTCGTCATTCTCAGATAAGATTTACCTGCTTGTTCAGCAACACATGCCTCGGTGGCTCAGTGGTAGAGCAGCCCACTCGTAATGGGCAGGTCGCCGGTTCAATCCCGGCCCGAGGCTCCAGGGAATAGTTCAATTAATAATTAAGCGGCAGAACTGGTTTCTTATTCATCGCCCACTGATTCAAAATCGCAGGCGTGAAAAGTTGACTCATCACCATCTCCGATGCACCTCGAAGGCCAGGTTGTTGTTCGCTACTTCCCAAACGAATTTCCAAATCACGCGTAGCGAGCGGAAGTGAACGCCTGTAAACGGATTCACGAACTGCCGCAAGAAGTAGATCGCCAGCCGAAGCAACGCCACCGCCAATGACAACGAGTGATGGATTGTAAAAGTTAATGATGGTGGCAAGTACACGGCCGATTTGTCGGCCAGCCTTGTTGATTGCCTCAACCGACCAGGCGTCGCCATTGCGCGCACCTTCGGTTACATCCTGCGCAGTCAATGTCAGGCTTTTCTTGAGTCGATCAGCTAAAAATTTACTCTTACCTGAATTAGCTGCCTCCATAGCATCGCGAGCGAGTGCAGCACCGCCAGCAACCGCCTCAAGACATCCAACATTTCCGCAGCGACAAACAATCTCACTTGGTTCAGGAATCGCAATGTGGCCTATGTCGCCAGCTGAACCTTGTGCGCCTCTATGAAGTTTATTTCCCGAAATTATTCCTGCGCCAATACCTGTGCCGATTTTGATATATAGCGATTCCAGATGATTTACATCTGAGTTGATTGTTACTTCACCCAATGCCATTAAATTAACTTCGTTATCAATCCAAATAGGAACGTTGTATTTCTCTTGGAATCTTTCGCGCAGTGGATATTTATCCCAACCAGGCATGATGGGCGGTGACATTAAAATTCCTGTGGCAAACTCAACTGGCCCAGGCAGCCCAACCCCAATGCCCCAGAGCGGCACTTTTAAATGGAGCGAGAGCTTGTCGAAATATTTTTCGACCTCAAGCAATACTTTTTTTGGACCAACTGCAATATCGATCGGAGAATAAACCGAATCGATAATTGTTCCTGCTAAATCAGTTGCAGCAAGGGTCATGCCAGTAGCGCCAAGTTCGGCTACAAGGAGAAAGCCCTGAGACTTATTAAATTCAAGGAGACGTGGTGCGCGTCCACCAGTTGATTCACCCAGCTCTCCTTCAGTAAGGAGTTTGAGGTCAAGGCCAAGATCAATTTGCTTTGTGACAACGGCCCGACCTAGCCCAGTGCGGCGAGCTACGTCTGGGCGTGAGGTGATTGTTGTTGTGCGCAGCGTGTCTAAAACGAGAGAAAGGGACTGCGGATCGTCGAGTTCTGCCACCTTCTTAAGCTTAGTTGTGCGTGTTTGACTCACCACGTAACTCACCCCTTCTGCGACTCCTAGCTTTAGATTTGAAGTATATAACAATTGCATAACAATGCAATATATACGCTTAAAAGTTCTTGACTAATGTTTTTTTCTACATAAGTATACGGACATGGAAATGGGGAAGAAATGAAACTTGGTTATCAAACAATCACATGGGGTGGCGTCGTTGGCCAGGCCCAAGGAGTGACATCTATCAAAGATCTCTTCTATCAAACCTACGGCAACACCGAGAAGGCCGTCAAAGAGATTGCCGAAGCAGGTTATCAAGGCATCGAGATTTTCGACGGAAATCTACGGGAATACGCCGATAAGCCAGAAGAGTTCAAGGCGCTGCTCAAGAAGTACAACGTCGAACTGGTGAGTGTCTACACCGGGGCCAACTTTATTTACGACGAGATTCTGGAAGATGAATTTCACAAGATTTCGCAGGCGATCGACCTCGCAGTGACTTTTGGAGCCTCTCATCTCATTGTCGGCGGAGGAGCCCAGCGCGCCTCTGGTATTCGCGAATCAGACTACACAAAGTTGGCTACCCAACTAGATCGAGTCACTGAATTTGCAGCAGCCGCCGGTTTGAGCGCCTGCTTCCATCCACATCTTTCAACCATCGTTGAGGGCCCAGAACAGGTCGCAAAAATTATGGGACTCACGAAAATCAATTTCTGCCCTGACACTGCGCACCTTGCAGCAGCCGGCGGAAATCCAGCCGAATTGATTCGACAATTCCCAGGCCGAGTCAAGCACGTACATCTCAAAGATTTTCGTGCACAACCGTTCGCTTTTTTGCCACTTGGCGAAGGCGAACTCGATTTCGTAGAGATCTTTAATGCTCTCAAGGAAATCAATTATCAGAATTGGCTTGTTGTTGAGCTTGACGGCTATGACGGCGAACCAAAGCAAGCTGCTGAAATAAGCATGAAGTTCCTCCAAAACCATCTCAATCAATAACAATCTAAAAACCAAAGGGGTAAAAATGCTCACAACCAAGAAGAAAGTACTTGCGGCATCAGCTGCAGTACTTCTTGCGGCTATCGGCACGGTTAATGCCAATGCCGCAGCTACACAAAGCGCTACACAAATCGCGAATCAGGGATTAGCTGATCTCGCCTCTGGCAAGGTCTTCTCAACCGGTCCTAACGGCGAGACTGCTGCCTCACCATCATCACTCACATTCACAAGTGCAGAACTCGCACAAGTCAAGTCAATGAAGGCGACTGCGGCTATCGCATTCCACCTCACATCAGACTGGACCAGCGGACAACAAGCCGGTCTTACCGCCGAATTTAAGGCTCTTGGAATCTCAATCGTTGGTGTCACACAAGCTGATTTCAAGGCTGATGAGCAAGTTTCACAGATCCAGACATTGATGGCTAAGAAGCCAAATATCTTGGTCTCGATTCCTGTTGATAGCCAAGCAGAATCTGCTGAATACAAGGCTGTGGCTGCCGCTGGAACAAAGATCGTATTCATGGATAACACAGCAAATGGAATGACCGCTGGAAAAGATTATGTCTCTGTTGTTTCAGCAGATAACTATGCAAACGGCGCAGCATCTGCATTCCTCTTGGGTAAGTACCTCAAGGGCAAGGGCACACTCGCAACAATCCACCACGCTGCTGATTTCTGGGTAACCAAGCAACGTTGGAACGGTTTCAAAGACACAATCACCAAGTACTTCCCAGGTATCAAGATCGTTACCGATCAGGGAATCGCTGGTCCAGATTTCGCATCTGATGCGCAAGCTGCAGCAGCTGCGATCCTTACAAAGTATCCAACTGTTGATGCAATCTGGGGCGTCTGGGACACACCAGCCGAGGGAATCATGGCTGCACTACGTGCCGCTGGTAACACCCACACCGTTATTGCAACTGAAGATCTAGGTGCAAACGTTGCGATCTCATTGGCAAAGGGTGGACCTGTCATCGGTCTTGGTGCACAACGTCCTTACGATGCTGGTGTTGCTGAAGCAAAGCTAGCCGCCTATGCACTGCTCGGAAAGGCAGCTCCTTCATACGTAGCATGTCCTGCACTTGCAGTGGATCACAACAACGTACTCCAGTCATGGCGCACTGTCTACGCAGCCGCTGCTCCTGCAACGCTTCGTAGCTCATTCGTGGTCCGTCCATAACGTCGGTCACTGAAACAGTAATAACAAGTAATAACTAAACAAAACAGCTAAAAACTAGGTAAAACAAGCAATAGAAGTCGTTGCCGGGCTTTTCTGAGGGTCAAAACCCGGCAACACTTCTGTTAGTAAGTCCCATCACCAAGAGAGAGAAAAAGCGATGAAGAATCTAAATGTTGGTCTAATCGGTGCAGGCTTTATGGGTAAAGCCCACTCCATGGCGTATGTAGCGATGCCAATGTTTTTCTGGCCAGCTCCAGGAATAGCCGTTCGTCACACGATTGCTGATGTCAATGCTGAAGTTGCAGCAGAAGCTGCCAAGCGATTTGGCTTTGCGCACAGCTCAGGTGACTGGCGCGCTGTGGTGAATGACCCGGAAATCGACATCATCGACATCTCGACCCCCAACCATCTGCACGCAGAGATCGCAATTGCTGCGGTCGCTGCAGGTAAACACATTATTTCTGAGAAGCCACTAGCGCGCACCGGCGCCGAAGCGAAAACCATGTGGGATGCAGTCAAGAATACAAATCTCGTTCACATGGTGGCTTTTAACTATCGCAGAACACCGGCTGTGGCACTGGCTAAAAAATATATCGATGAAGGTGCAATCGGTGAGATTTTGAATTTCCGTGGCACATACCTTCAAGACTGGTCCGCCGACCCAGATAGTCCACTTTCCTGGCGTTTCCAAAAATCAATAGCTGGCTCTGGAACTCTAGGTGATATCGGTGCGCACGTGATTGACCTAGCACGCTATCTCGTCGGAGATATCGCAGCTGTTAATTCAATGTTGAAGACATGGGTGAAGGATCGTCCGATTCAACAAGGCGGTGTAGACAAGCTTGGAACTGGTGCAAAAGATGCGACTGCTCCTCGCGGAGCCGTTGATGTCGATGACGAACTTCTCTCACTTCTAGAATTTCGCAACGGTGCGATTGGCTCGCTCGAAGCAACCCGTAACGCGCACGGCCGCAATAACTTCATCACATTTGAGATCCATGGAACCAAGGGTTCCATCTGCTTTGACTATGAAAAGCGCGATCAGCTTCAAGTTGCATTCGCCAGTGATCCAAGTGATCGTAAGGGATTTCGCACAGTATTTAGCGGCCCAGCAACTCCATACGGAGAAGGCTTATGGCCTATTCCTGCACTTGGTATTGGCTACGGAGAGACCAAGATCATCGAAAACTACGACTTTGTTAAGGCAATCGTTGAAGGCGGAGAAGTCTCACCTAACTTTAAAGATGGATATGCAATCAATCTGATTTGCGATGCCATGGCCGAGTCTGCAGAAAAGCGCGCTTGGGTTTCGGTCCCGGTTGCTGAGTAATTAGACGGTAATTAAAAGAAGATAGAAATTAGAGGATATTAGATGACACAACCAGTCAATGCGGTAGAGATGAACAACATCTCTAAGTCCTTCTTTGGCACCAAAGTGCTCAACGATGTGAGCTTTGTTGTCAGAGCCGGCGAGATTCATGCTTTGGCTGGTGAAAATGGCGCTGGTAAATCAACGCTGATGAAAATTTTGCAAGGTGTCTATCAAAAGGATGCTGGTGAAATTAGGGTCGCTGGCGAATCAAAAAAGATTGAATCTTTTGCAGATGCGTTAGCGAGTGGTATTGGAATGGTTTTCCAGGAATTTAGCCTCGTTCCGGATTTAACGGTTGCGCAGAATATTTTTCTTAACCGCGAGCCTAAAAATAAATTTGGCATGATTACCGACAACGCCTCGGTAAAACAAGCACGTGAAATTCTTGCAAACCTCGATCTTGATTTAGATGTCACGGCAAAGGTGCGAACTTTAGGTCGGGCCTACCAACAGCTGACCGAAATTGCTAAAGCGATCTCCTTTAATGCCAAGGTTCTGATTCTTGACGAGCCAACTGCTTCACTTGCCAAGCATGAGGTAGAAGCGCTATTTAAGCTTCTTAAGAAGCTAACCTCGCAAGGCGTTGCGATTATTTATGTAAGCCACAGAATGGATGAGATCTTCACTATTTGCGACCGAATTACGGTTCTGCGCGATGGCAAGATGATTGCTACCTCTAACATCAGCGAGATCACTGGCGAAGAAGTGATTAGCCAGATTACGGGTAGACATGATGTGCAGGCCCTGGAAGTTGATCACACCGAGATTGACCGCAGTGGCGTCCCGGCGGTGAAAGTCACTGACTTGAGTGCTGGGCCGCTCAAAAACATCAATTTTGAGCTCTTTCCGGGTGAGATTTTGGGGATAGCTGGCTTGATGGGTAGCGGCCGTACCGAACTGCTTCGAGCACTCTTTGGGATGGACCGCAAGGAGTCAGGTGAGATAGCTATCGGTGGCACACACGTCGATATTCGAGGCGCACAAGATGCCATGAGAAGCGGAATGGCTTTGATCCCTGAAGATCGCCGTCGCCAAGGACTGGTGATGGAGCACACCGTCTCATCGAACTTGGTTGCAACAAATCTTCGCTCGGTATCACACCTTAACTTTCTTGATTTCTCGAAAATTAACCGACTTTCGAGTGAGATGATCCAAAAATTTGAGATCCGCCCAGCAGAACCCAATCGACAGGTCAAACTTTTATCGGGTGGCAATCAGCAGAAAGTCGTCTTTGCAAAGTGGATGGCAACAAATCCATCAATTGTCTTGCTCGATGAGCCAACTGTTGGTGTCGATATCGGTACCAAAATTGAGATCATGAAATTTGTTCGCGGTCTGGCTGCCGAAGGTAAGTCGATCATCATCGTCTCATCTGAGCTACCCGAGCTGCTGAGCGTTTGTCACAGAATTTTGATTATGAAAAATGGTGAGATCAAAGAAGAAGTTTTACGTGCCGATATTGAAAGCGAAGATCATTTACAAGTCATAGTACAGGGGATCAAATAATGAAAAGTCTACTGAGCCGGAAGATTGATTGGCGTGCGAGTTTTATCTACTGGATGTTTGGTCTTGTATTTATTCTCTTTGCGATCTTGCTCCATGGTGATGGTTTCTTGCAAACAACCAACTTGGTTAACATCTTTCGCCAGACCGCGACCATAACAATCATGGCGGTAGCCATGACGCTAGTCATTGGCTCTGCCGAAATCGACCTTTCGATTGGATCGGTTGCCGGGCTCAGTTCGGTCTGCGTAGCTCTGGTTTTACAGCACGCGAATCTGGCAGTTGGAATTCTGACTGGCATTGCAGTTGGCCTCGTAGTTGGCGCGATCAACGGAATATTGGTGGCGCGCTTTGGAATTCCGAGCTTTCTTGTCACACTCGGCATGCAAGGAATTGCCAGCGGTGTTGCAGCGCTCATAACTAACTTTGCGCCTATTCCAGTGCTGAATAATCACTACAACTCGATTTTTGGCTCTGGAAACTTCGGCAAGTTCCCTGGGCTCCTTGTCTGGTCGTTTGTCTTTGTTTTTCTTGGTTGGGTAACGCTCACCAAGACCACATTTGGTCGACGCATCCTGGCAACTGGTGGAAATCGCGATGCCGCAGAATTCAACGGCATCAATACCAAGAAGATTAAGTTTTATGTCCTGCTGATCTCTTCACTCGTTGCAGCAATCGCCGGAATGCTTTACGCCGGACGTCTGCAAACCGGCCGCTATGAGTTCGGTGTTGGAGATGAATTATCTGCTATCGCAGCTGTAATCCTCGGCGGCACGAGCTTGTTCGGCGGCAGCGGAACGATCGTTGGAACATTTGTCGGCGCGCTGTTGGTGGGCTTGATCAACAATGGCTTGATCTTGGCCGGCTTGCCTGTAAGTGAGCAACAAATTGTTCGCGGAATGATCATTATTCTTGCGGTAGCGCTAGCGAAGAAGAAGTAGCGATGACGATACTTACAACATTTGAGAGATCGCAAGATCCAAAAACTTCACAAGCAAATCTCAAGTCCGGAGTAATCGGGCTTGGATTTATTGGAGAAGTTCACTTACGTGCAATTCGTGCAGCTGGCGGGGTAGTTCACTCGATCGCAGCAGCAACACTCGAAGAATCAGAGCGAGCTGCTCAGCGACTCGGAATTGAAAACTACTCAACAGCAGATGCGATGTTTGCTGACCCCGAGATCGATGTAGTACATATTTGCACACCAAATATTTATCACGCCGAACTCGCTGAGAAAGCGATTCGTGCCGGAAAGTCTGTGATCTGTGAGAAGCCGCTGGCTATCGATGTCGCGTCTGCTGAAAAGTTAGTACAACTTGCCGCTGAAAACGGAGTTGTCGCGACCGTCCCATTCATTTATCGCTACCACCCATCGGTGATCGAATCTAAAGCCAGGATTTCAAATTTAGATGAGAACCTCAATCTTCTGCACGGGTATTACTTGCAGGATTGGCTCTCGCGCGAGAAGACCATGAATTGGCGAGTAGACCCACAATTTGGTGGTCCATCGCGTGCCTTTGGCGATATTGGAATTCACTGGTGCGACTTGATGGAATTTGTTACTGGCCACAGAATCGTCTCGCTTAACGCCCAACTACTTAAGGTATTTGGTACTCGCGCTGGAGTTGAGAAAATTAACACCGAGGACGGCGCCACAATTATTTTCAAGACCGATCAAGGCGCTATGGGTTCACTTGTCATCAGTCAGACTTCTGCTGGTTACAAAAATAAACTCTGGTTCTCCTTTGAAAGCGCCTCTCACTCCTTCTCGTTTAATCAAGAGTCGCCAGAGACTCTCTGGGTCGGCGGTCTAGAATCAAATCAAATCGTGATGCGTGGTAACTCAGAAGAGTCTGCAGCAGCGAAGGCTTACTCGTTCTTGCCCGCAGGTCACCCACAGGGGTATCAAGATTGCTTTAATGCCTTTATCACTGACACGTATAAAGCTATTGCTGGTAAAACGACAGATGGCTTGCCTACCTTCCGTGATGGATTGCGCTCAGCTAAACTCACACAAGCGGTATTGGAGTCCTCGCAGACCGGATTGTGGGTTGATCTCAAATGAAATTAGGTTTTTTAACTGCATGCTTGCCTGATCTCTCACTGGAAGAAATTGCAGACTGGGCAGTGGCGCAAGGCTATGAAGCGCTGGAAGTTGCCGCATGGCCAGACCTCGGTGCCCGGCCATTTGTGGCTACCCATTTAAATGCTGATAACTACGACCCACAAGCGATCAAAAATATCTTCCAGAGCCGTAATTTGCAGCTCTCCTCTATCGCTTTTTATGACAATAACTTGCACCCCGACCTCAAAGAGCGCGCAGCGATCAATAACCATGTAATGAAATTGATTGATATCGCCTCGGAATTAGGCGTGGAATCTGTCGGAACTTTTGTTGGGCGTGACTGGAACAAGTCTGTCCGTGACAACTTGAAAATGGCTGAAGAAGTTTTTGCACCACTGGTCGCCCACGCAAATTCAAAGAGCGTAAAGATCATTATTGAAAACTGCGTGATGGAGGGTTGGCACCCAGATGGCTATCCAGGAAATCTGGCTTACTCACCAGAGCTTTGGGAGTGGATGTTTGGAATTGGGCTTTATCTCAATTTTGATCCATCGCACTTAGTTTGGATGGGAATTGATCCGATTGCAGCAGTGAAGCCTTACATCAACAAAATTGTTCACGCGCAAGCAAAAGATATTGAAGTATTCGCTGATCGTCGTAACTACTACGGCTATCCGGGTAAGTCCGTGGTGCGTGAGAATCCATGGGATGTCGGCTGGTGGCGCTATCGAGTGCCAGGCCTTGGTGAAGTTGATTGGCGTCGATTGATTGACGTGCTCTACGAGGGTGGATTCAATGGCACCTTGTCGGTGGAACACGAGGACCCACTTTGGGGAGGGTCTGAAGAGAAGAACAAAATTGGACTTCAGATCGCTTACAAAACTCTTCGACCTTGGATTGTGAAATAAATGTCAGAGATCATCATCATGGCGGCAACCTTTCGGGCCAAGCCAGAATGCGCCGAAGAATTAAGAGGCCGGTTGGTCGAAATGGTGAAGCACTCGCGCTCAGAAAGCGGCTGTCTTTTCTATGACCTGCACGTTGATCGAAGCGACCCACATACCTTTACCTTTCTTGAGGGTTGGCAGAACCAAGCTGCGCTTGATCAACATGATCAGACCCCTCACGTAAAAGCGATTATTGCCGACGCGCCCCGGCTCACCGTGGACGGGATTTCGGTGAAATTTATGGAGCGGGTGATGCTTCGCTCTGAGTGAGCGAGCTATTGTCGAAACTCTCAGCCTGCGCGGGTACTCTCTGCTTACATAATAAATAGGAGTCCCGTTGCTTAGTCAGATCTTAAAAAAGGATTGCGCGCCATATAAAGGCCAAGTCGCCCTTATTCTTTTAATGCTCTTGGTGCAGGCAATCGCCTCGCTTTACCTTCCAAACCTCAACGCCGATTTGATCAATAACGGCGTCGCAAAGGGCAACGTCGGATATATCTGGCATATCGGCGAGATCATGCTGGCCTCATCCGCCCTAGTGATGGGTGCATCTATCTGGTTGGCATTTTTGGCAGCGAAAGTTTCTATGGCCTTTGGCCGGGATCTACGCAAGGCAGTATTCACGGCCGTAGAAGGATTCTCGGCGAGCGAGCTCAATAAATTTGGCGCACCATCACTGATTACCCGTAACACTAACGATGTTCAACAAGTTCAGCTTGTTCTCTTCATGGGATTCACCATGATGATTGGCGCGCCTATTACTGGAATCGGCGCGATCTTTATGGCGGTGCGTTCCAACGCGCATCTCTCGCTCTTGCTGCTGATTGTAATTCCCGTGATGGCGATTTTGATCATGAGCCTGCTGCGCCGGATTGTTCCTGCATTCCGCGATATGCAGATCAAGATTGATCGTATTAACTTGGTCTTGCGCGAACAAGTTGCTGGCGTGCGCGTGATCCGTGCCTTCGTTAAGACTCGTCAAGAAGAAGCTCGTTTTGCTGATTCGTCCCGCGATCTCATGCAGACCAACCTTCGCGTCACTCGAACCTTCGCGATTATGTTCCCATCGCTCTCCTTGATTCTTAACTTATCTTCAGTTGCCGTTATTTGGTTTGGCGCAAAATTGATCGACGCAAACAAGCTGCCTATCGGTAATATGACAGCATTTTTGACGTACATCATGCTGATTCTTTCTTCAGTCATGATGGCGGTCTTCATGACGCTACAGATTCCGCGCGCTTCGGCCTGCGCCGAACGTATCCAAGAGGTGCTAGATACGCCTTCTTCAGTGGTCGATACCTTGACCCCCAAGAGTCCGGCCCAGCGTGCTGGCCGAGTTGAATTTAAGGACGTTGAATTTCGTTACCCAGGCGCAGAAAGTCCGATCCTTACCGGGGTCTCATTCACTGCAGAACCAGGGAAGTTCACCGCAATTATTGGTTCAACCGGTTCTGGAAAAACAACGCTTCTTAATTTGATCCCACGTTTTATCGATGTCACTGCTGGTTCAATCACGCTGGATGGAATCGATGTTCGCGAGCAATCACTCGAAGCAGTGTGGAGTGATCGACCTATCGTATGAACTTGTCCTGCCGATTGAATTTGTTGCCGAATGTGTGCGGAAAGCCATGGATATGAGGCTTATTAGGATCCCTGCAAAACGGTCAAATGGGGGCAGGATTTCCTTACAAGCGCTACGTAAACTCGGTTTAATCCAACAATAATTTGCCCCACTTTTGCCCTGAAACAAGACCAAAATAGGAGTGACAAGCTCGTTTTAGATCCACTACTTACGCTCAAAACTTATTAAGGATTGTGGCTCAGTGGTAGAGCAGCCCACTCGTAATGGGCAGGTCGCCGGTTCAATCCCGGCCCGAGGCTCCAGAAGAGAAATTTTCTTGGCTTTACTGCATAAATTCTCAAGGATTTAACGGTGGTACCAATAAGAGCGCACTCTGTGCTCGGTGAGTTGGGGCCATCATGTCGATTACAGATACCACATCACTTCGCAAATTTTTGAGCGGAGTCCTTCTTATTGCGAGCTCAGTCTTAGCGCTGGGAGCATCGCAACCCGCGGCCCAAGCGGACTATTACTTCGCTTCATCAACAGCCACCAACACCCCAGATGTCTCGAATACCAGCAATCTGACACTGCCCTATCTATTTTCTTGGGCGATCAATGCTTCGACTTTTGTAAGCGCTTCGGACAGCATTACTGTCACAGGAACTGTCGCAGCGAACACAGCTGCCACAACGTCGACAGTAATGATCTCGTATCAAAAAGTTGATCCAACAAATAACAACGCCTTAGTTGGCGCAGCGGCAGGCAACTATCAAACTACCACCACATCCACTGGTAACCATCAAGACTTTTCACTTTCTTTTCCAGCTCCGAGCGCCGGCAAGTATTTCCTTAAGTACGTCGTGAGTAATGGCCGCGGAACTTCGGCAGGATTTGCAACCACCAACAACGGTGATGCCACCCCCAAGTATTTTCAAGTCTTTGCGGGATCTCCAGTAACTTCAGTGGTATCACAAACTTTTGGGCCAAACTCAACACCGTTTGGAGATACCGCAACTGTGCAATTGCATGTTGTCACAAAGGCAGGCAGCACAACCCCTCTTGCAGGAGAAACTGTGACAGTCACTCAATGCATAACAGCATCATGCTTCAGTCAATCCGCACCAGCTACTCAGATTACTGACAACTCTGGAAATGTAACTTTTGTCTTTCCAAACCTCACAGACACGTTGACGGTCACTGCAAGCATGGCTTCCAATGCAGCTGCTGGTGATTTTTCTGCGCTTCCCGTCTCGGCGACTTTCACAATCAACGTCCCGACACCAAACCCATTTTCAACTCCGAGCGCAACTCTTCCGAGTGCTTCCTCCATTTTGGCGGCGACATCATGGACTGCTGGCTCTGTTCGTAAGGCCGCATTCGCATCAATGGTGAGCCACTACGACTCATCTACTGTGTATGCCCCAGTGCAATTCGCGATTGATCCTGCGATTCCGCTCGCGATCACAAACACCTTTATTCAGGTGGCCGCGATAAGCTCTAAATTTTGGGGAACAACGCTTCTACCCGATCCGCATGTTGTAGTAACAACCGTGAGCAATGCCTCCGAATTGCTTTTCTGTGAAGCCAGCCAAACTGCTGGAGCAGGAATTCCAGGTGGAACAATCGCCGCTTGTCTCAACCAATCACCCGATGTTGGCTTGCAAGTTTCTCCTCCTAACGGGAGTACTCGAGTTGGTGGTTTGACGGGTGCAAATAATTTCTCACAGTTCTTAGTCTCAAGCGATGCAAGTGTCGTTAATAGTCAGGTTTACTTTATGCCAGGCCACGAACTTCGAAATCAAGTAAATTCTAGGCTTAATCTTTCTGCTACTCCGAATCTGTTCGCTGATGGACCTTTGTATTTCGGCGATGCAATTGGAGCGATGGTGCATCCAGCCGAATTAGATGATCAATTGTCGGCAGCGCATTCGGGTTATGCAGCCAACTCACAAATCGATATCAACACAGCCTTGAGCGCCACCCCTCCATCAGGTTCAACATTTACTGGAGATTTATTAAATTATTACACTCAACAATACTTTGTCAGTTCTGCAACTGTTGAGCTCATGATCGCCGAATATGGTGTCGATAAGTATCTCCAATGGATGCAATTACGAGGCCAAGATGGTCTCAGTGGTGGCTCGGTTGCTGAAGTGAAATCCACCTTTGCTACTGTGTTTGGAACACCATGGGACACCTTCGTGATCGGTGCCAATCAATATGTGAATGATTTGAACAATGGATCCGTGCAACCACTGGCCATGTA